>Ga0123355_10015281_pt1 | contig 12057 bp, 5 predicted proteins | sample TergutEmb28metaG_3_FD_89872 | JGI IMG/M metagenome (GOLD analysis project Ga0123355, IMG submission 89872) | Embiratermes neotenicus P1 segment gut microbial communities from Petit-Saut dam, French Guiana - Emb289 P1 | ecosystem: Host-associated > Arthropoda: Insects > Digestive system > Gut ... | reverse complement strand
TATAAAATGGGAAACGTCGCATCTTGTTGGTTGTATTCTGAGAATATATTGGCGATGCACGAAGCTATGAATGTTAAATGTTTCTACCACTTACAGGAGTGCTGATAAGTCCTTAGCCCGACCAGGAAGGAAACAAGCTAATGTTTCTGTCAGAACGGCGTGATTTTACTTCGGCGTCTTGCCTTGCTGAGGTGGGGGGGGATTGATGACAGCCCGCGTCTCGATGTCGTTGAAATCGCACGCGTCCGTGGCATGCTTCCGAATTTGTTTCCGTCCTGGTCGGGCTAAGAACTTATCAGCACCTCGGTACATCATAATAAGGCAAACATATAGGATATAAGATATAAAAGAGAAATGCAAAAAAATACCTTGCTTTTTGGAAATTGAGATCTAATTTTTTGCAGACCGAAACCCATGTTGCAATTATAGGTATGGTGAAAATGCAGTTAAAACAGTTAAATGGCTAAAAAGGAAGTCTTCTGAACTATTAAGATCACACACAGTCAGACGCACAGCCGGTAAGACTTCTCTGAAGAATGAGCAGCTCATCGGCTACTACCTACTTATTTCGTCAGGTATTAAGAATAACTTAAAGTTAAATAAATCACTGTACACAAAAAAGGCGTTTTAATTATGCATTCCATTACACGCTATATCGTGTTGCATAAATGTGCGCTAATCGATATATTGCTATGGAAACTATAGTAGTAAAACATGATACAATATACAGTACTAAATTCCCGCAGCTGCTATCCGCACCATCTGGATCCATTTACAGATGAACAGTTATAGTTCTTTTTTTCCATGGGAGGCGTGTATATTGTGTTCATACACAGAATATGGCGTCACGAATATCAGGAGTGTCACAATATACTAGGCGCCAGGAATCAAAACCCTTGCTTTGTAAACCGGATACTGCTGATTAAATTTCAGAAACCTCAATCCTTGCTTGCCAGTGTTGTTACGGTATGGCAAAAGAAGCACGATTTGCTCACTACGCATTTTTCAGAAGATAGTGAGGACGCCGGCATAGCTCAGTCAGCACTGTGTCTAACCGACAGGTTGCTCAAACAGGAAAGATTGCTTCGCTTTCATACAAAATCTGCCTCTTCTACAAAGCGTCAATAATGACCCTTAGGTCCAACCATCCTTCTTTTCAAAGGTTACCGGTGCCAGTTCCTGAAGCTAAAATGGCCGAGGCGTGAAGCTGACCATTCTTCAGTCTCGTGCTGAAGTTGTGAATTACTGGAGCTGTACCTCAGCTACAACCTACGCACTCAGGAAATATACAGGAATATCTTCAGCAGTTCAATTGACGGGAGCCACGAAAACTTTAATTAGTATTTGCAGTCTCTCGGCCGAAATTTGAAGCCGGAACTTCTGGAATAGAAAGAATGGGCATTGTCCACTCTAAAGCAATTTTAGGTAAAAATAATATCTCCACCTGCACAATGTTTAGCGTAGGGTCTGGTAACTGGAAAGGGTATGTAGTCAAACACAACTATGTCAATTAAAATGTTTTAATAGCTATACTAGACAACTACATGTTTCGGCTCCCTACTGGCCATCTTCAGATTGTCTTCAAGAGAACACAATATATATAGTAGGAACTTAAGTTCTCTTGAAGACAACCTGAAGATGGCAATTAGGAGGCTGAAACATGTGGTTGTCTAGTATAGTCACTAAACATCTTAATTGACATAGTTGTGTTTGACTATATACCCTTTCCAGTTTTCACAAACACAACGGAGATGACACACTTCCAAGTAGGGTCTGGTAATTGGTGAGGTGACTTTACGTACAAAGGAATCCATTACGAACATAAAAATGATTGATAATAGTCATCATAAGCACCACCACCATTACTATCAGCTTCAAGGCAGGCCAAAAAGAGCCCGTTCCGTTGCAGCAGACTGTCTGTCCAGAACCTTCCTGATTTTCCAATAATTCTCTGAAGTTTACGATGCAATTTTTTATGCTGGTACACCACCAACCGTTCCGAGCAACGTCAAAGACCAAGGACTTTTAAATCAGGATATTCATCTCCTGGACCGACAGCTTTCACCACAGCTATCAAGTTTTTTCCCCCGTTCATTTTCTGAATTTTAAATCGATTCCCCCAGAGTCTGAATTGCCAAGAAATTACACTGTGCAGGCTCAGACTTCGCAGGCGACTAGAGGTCCCTGTGAAATAGAATTCTGTTCTTATCTTCTATATAATTTAGACTGGGCTCTGACCTTCCTAACAATATATAAACTTGGACGCACTCGAAGACGCTGCAGTTCCGCATTAGGTTATCTTAATCAATAAAATACAAACGTCGGATTAATGACGACTGAAACGCGGTCATTACTAGCTCTGTCCACCAGAACAATTTCCACGGTGATAACCGATTTCGCCGTTTCGGTCGTGACGGCAATGTTAGTCATGGGTACGGTCTTATGAATTGTGATGTCATACAGATTGAAGCATAAAGACCTTTCAGAGAAACCTGATGTTTCCATCTGTATCATATAAGTGTTTATGAATCGCTGACAGATGAAGTTTTTCACTGAGGTGAAGGCAGAAGTAGCAGACTTCTCCGGAATACTGGCACCTATCCACTACATAACGTGGCGCCACATCCAAGAAGACCTTGATCTTAAGATGCTGTGAAATGCTGCATTGTCTAATATGGCTCAAGACATATTCCTGGGTTGGGTAAGAAATCTTTGGGTTCTATAAAATATACGATAATGTATTTACAGACCAGGTGAGCGGCTATCAGCTTCTCATAGAAATATTCTGCTCTATGTAATTAGTTTTGTTGGTAAATTCCGCTGTCAATATGAAATAATCCTGCTCTGTATTGGGAAGTTCCCAGGGTCAAATTTTCATCCAGAGGCAGGTATCTCTCTCTCATTGGCCTATTTTCCTGCTAAACACGGAAATGTTGGGTCTATTTATCATAACTTTTATATGTTTTTCCACTAAACTTCTGAAGAATAAGACCAAATATTTGAGTCTTAAATTTAAGCATGGCAGTATATCTTGCAAAAGTTTACAAATTTTAAAAACTAATAACCTCTATAGTGGAAAATAGTAAGAGATCAATGTTCTTCACCCCAAGGGAAAATTCACGTCTCGTGATTCCTGTCTGTTTTTCTGCTGTCTGTCCCGAAGATGGTTCTGATTGGACAGCCCTTCCAAAAACATTTTGTCTCACCTAATGACTTCTAGGAATCAAAAACTTTATTTTTATTCGTATTTGCAACGCCCCTTATGTATGTGCGCGCGAGCGTGTGTGTGTGGGTGATTGCGTGTTTTGCCAGAGTCGGAAGCACTTATGCACCATGTAGCTATTTCAGCGCCTAGTCGCTCTTATTCCATACCGCACATACACCGTGCCGCTATACGTTGTCTAACATTTCTGTACTCTGAACTGGCTGCGCAGACGCCTTCATTCGAGACGTGGTCGTCTGATAGACCCCAGTCGAATGACTTGAGTGGCTGTTAGCAATAACATGGCTTGTAAAACTCTGCCCCTGCGTTTTAATCAGGCAGAATACATAATGCTAATGATTTCTACCTAAAATATTCAAACTGTATCAATCTATTGTAACTGTTGTAGGTTTGCCCGAAGATTACTTCCATTTGATGTCATTTCATCCATCAAAGTATGACTACTATCAAATATCTAATATCGATTGTCGTGAATAAAAGGCGCACATATATCAGATTTTCAAAATGGTGGAAGTTTTGATTGTGCTCTCTGTTTGATGACATCGTGTAACGTTGTAAGTCTTTATTGACGTTTCGGAGTATTTTATGGCTCTCTGGAACATAATATTATTTATTCCTGGTGGTTCTTGTTCTACGACACCGTGCTTTCTTGCATGGATTATCGACCTTTGGAAGAAAGAATAGTATTGTGGTTTATGACACTACATAAACTTTTACGTGGATACCGACGTCTCAGATAAGGGTTTAGCCTTCTGGACGATGACATTTTGTAGGCTAGCAGGGGTTATCAAGGTTTCGTCAAACCTGCTGCCTTCACATTCAGTACAACCTTACCCAAACCCCAATGTGCAAAGACATACCGAAACCCGAAAATATAAAATGGAGATTATCCATGAAGGCAGACTTTGTCTATAAAGCTCGCAAACAAAATATTCCTTTTATTCAGTACTGTTTTTATTGAAGTCACTATGGTATCACAAATTTTCACAATGTGCAGTCTGCGCCAACCAAAGTTTTAATGAAAACTGTTGGCAGCGGGAACTTGTAATGTAGACTGCTCTGCCAAGCTCAGTGTTCTACATGCATTATATTTAAATTAAAATTAATTGGTGGTAAAACGTACTGTTTTCCCACATCTGCTGACAAAATTGTGTCATTTTTCATTGAAGTAAAATACAACACATGAGGATTAAACGTATAAAACCTACAGCTTCTATATAAATGGAATCATTTGTCTGAGTTAGGGGCATGTGGCCCACGTATGCAATCACTATAATTGAACGAGATCGGTGAGATATTTCTTTAGCAGCTGAGAGATTTGCACATTCTCATTAAAGGCACTGGACCTTTCCAACTCTGTTAACGATAATTGAAATGCGTGAGTTGACCGGTTTGAATCCAGATTGGGTACTGGTTAATGTACTTGTGGCATTCTGACTACCTTTATCTGTCACGCCACACTCTGCAACCTAACGTAATTCTCTCGTACCGTTTGGACAACGGGATCCAGCACTCGAATCCCATCTAGGACACTGGTGTATATCTTCTTTTCGTCTGTCTGTATTGGCTTTGCGAAGCGTTGATCCGCTGTGCAAAGAGTGCTAAATGATGTCTACCAACAAGATTTAGAAGCCCATGTAACGGGGGTTCTTAGAACGCATTAGCCTGAAGAAGCAGTGAATAGACCATTCAGTATCTCAGAAACATAACATCGAACATTGCGATGATCGTGATTGATAAACGAGAACAAATTTTAGACTCGGAGTTTATGTACTGATCCTTGCAATATACTGTAACTGATGTGCTGAGGGCAGCCGCAAACAAGAAAGGCGGTGCAGATACAATGTGATACTTGTGCGCTTTCGCGTAACCACATTTGCCATGAAAAAGTGTGTAAGTGTTAAATACTAAGAATGTGTGTCTCTATTCTTGCCTTATTTATATGGCGTGCGAAGAGCGTGCACAGTATAATATTTTCGTCTGTGGCTTGTTTGGTTCTACAATATTTTTCCACATATCTCATAAAGGGAACTGTTTTCGGAAAAATCTTATCGAATATAAAATGTGTATTTTGATTCTCTCTGCAACTTTCTCTGAAATATTTCTCATTTTAAGAAAAATCAGGACGATATTATCGTAAATAACATAGGAATTTTAGTAAACTATCGGTTTGTCTTGTCAGAATTTAATGTAACGAATATTCTCGACAGATTTAAAAAAAATACCAAATTTCAAATTTAATGACAATCCGGCCAATGCGAGCCGAGTTGTTGTTGTTGTTGTTCCTGCGGACAGAGGGACAGACAGACATGACGAAGCTAATATTCGCTTTTCCAAATTTTGCGAAAGCTCCTGAAACCATATTCTCTACAGGAACTCTCCCAGTCGAGATTTGAATCGAACCCATCCCGAACACAAGTTAGACTTTTACGGGAACACCAATCTGTCTAGTTTGTTGTTGTTGTTATTGTTATTATTATTATTATCATTATCATCATCATCATCATTATTACAGCATTACTTCCTTAGCAGTTGCAGTCAGAGTACTATTAATGAATATTGCAAGTAAATAAAAATACACCTTTTCATAAATATTCGAATTTTGACATAACATCTTTAAATGCAACCACACCGATACAGGCCTATGTGTTACATTTTTTAACAATAAAAATGTAGGGATTTTCTTAAAGTAGTAATAAACAAAGAGATTTTATTTCTAATTTTCCACGCCTAAAATTCAGACCTCGAAGACACATTTCCTTCAAAATTTTCTCCTACGTTTTCTGAAACCTCCATCTATGTCATCTCGCATACGGATCATTAGTTCAATAATCTGAAGTTATACAACAACTATAAAATTCCGTAAACTTCTGGAAGTTATAAACATAATATTTAAAAGAATTGTGTCCTAATCTGCTATATCGAATATCGAAATAAACATTGAAATATTTTCACGCATGTTCAGGCAGCGTATGAATATAATGTGCAGTACATGACGTCTTCTGCACACATGACAGCATTCGATACCAAAAGAACTGAATTAATTGAGTTGCGTGTCAGAGGTCATTTAGCAAATATGTTCTTTATAACAACATTGCTCGTTCTTCGCCCCAGGATTTTCTTGGTGTCATACATAAACAACACGAATATAACACTCAGTTGGGAAAACGCAGACTTGTAAAACGTTAAAGCGGAGGATGTTTGTATTTTCCTCCGTTCTAAGAGGGTTAGGAAGACGAAGACTGCTACAGAAAACAAGATACGACGGAGAAAATTAAGACATATTTTTGGTAGGGTACTCCTGACCAAGTACATTCTAATTCAAGGCAATTTCACACAACGTCAAGTGATTAATGTAAATTGTACAAAATAGTGGCTTTGACGTGCAGTTATACTGAGCCGCATTCGATTTCGCGTAATGAGGACGGCTCTGTTATAACGACGGCAGCATCCACGACCTTCCCCGCGTCACTTTACATTACGGCAAACCTTAATGTTCTCTGACGCCCCTCACTCAGTTTCTCTTACTTCGGCAAGAGAAGACATAAATATTTAAATGCAATTAATGTCTGTAACAGCTGTGCAACTGTTTAGTAACTACTAGCAAGACAGTGACTAACATTCTGTGTGACCTGGTTTAATAATCAAGATAGAATTTTTTTCGAACTATACAAAATTCAAAACTCGGTGTGTCGTGGCTTCAGGTCTTATGTTGTAACTGCGATAAACAGAACGGCGATCATCTAAATAGTTTTTAAATAAAAAAATGGAAGATTCATATAAGATTTCAAGTGTTCATCGCCTTAAAGATACATACTTTCTTCGTCTGTGGTATAACACCATGTTTCCTGGCAGATAGGTCAGACATGAAGTGGCTTTAGCACTGACAGTGGCGGCAAAATATTCTTCCGAAATGTCTGTACACGTACCATAATACATCCCTATGTCATTAAGCACAATATCGCGCCAGTATAGGGAAAGGGGGGACGAGTCTTTATGGAAAAGATTTATAGGATTAGTAAGTGATGAGAAGTGAAGGACTGTGGTGAAAGCGTGAGTGAATTAATGATAGGGGAGGGGTAGGAGGAGGAAACAATTACAATAAACTGCACGCAATACTCTCTTACTTGGGTGTTTTTACCTTTTGTACGTATTGTATTCTAATTTGTCTCGTGTGTATTGTTGCTAGTTTTAAGTTGTCTTGTGTGTAATTGTTGTTAGTTGGCTGTGTGTATTGTTGTAATTGTCTTGTGTGTATTGTTGTCATATGTGTATTTGTTGTACTCTGTGGGCATTGCTTTTTTTACTGTAGATGCCGGACTGCTGGCTAGAAGTCAGTATTCGGAAGTTCCTGCGACCGGCCATCTCGACACAGGTTTTTCTTGGTTTCTCTGTACCTAAAAGCAAATGCTGAGATGGTTCCCAAGATTCCAAGTTGCCACTACATGTTTCTCATGTAGGCCTCCCGACTTAAATTTAGTATTAACCAATTTCATATTTTGTATGCATGTAAAATAACCACTGCTAGCGGGTGACAACCAAATTGCAGTTAATAAATATTTTTATTATTAGATAACTCTCAGCTTCCCAGCAAAGAAGGCATAACATTGAATTCTCACGGGAATGGAAAACAAATTCCAGGATGGATATAAAATGGCCTAGTCACTACATGAGTAGGCTCAATTTTACAATTACGTGCATGTTGTTATTTGTTTTAGAGTTTTAGCTAAGTTATTTTACACTCTGTTATAGATAATGGAAACAAAAAATATCCCGGGTAAAAATTTGTTATTTCTGCTGATGTATCACAAGCAACATTCTCGTATTTGGCATTGCGACTGCCGTAATGTTTAGCCGGATGAAACACTTAAATCTTAAAATAACTTACCTGTTCTCATTCTTATAAAACCAACTAGATGGACTAATTTCTCAAATTTATTTTTGTAATAAAAGTCTACATGTTTCGGACAGTTCCTCTGTCCATCATCAGGAGTTTTTTACTGTACACAGCAGTGGTATATGGCATGCAGGTTTGCTGACGGCTTGCTGATCGCAAGCTGTCAGCAAACCTGCATGACATATACCACTGCTGTGTTTACAGTGAAAAACTCCTGATGATGGACAGAAGAACTGTCCGAAATATGTAGAGTTTTATTCCAAAAATAAATTTGAGAAATTGGTACATCTAGATGATTTTATTATAAGAATTTATCGCGATGCACGATTACCTGAACGCCAATATAACTTATCTCCAAAGGTTAATGTTGCCATCAACGTGACATTTGTTTGTGTAGGATCTACAAGGGTGAAAATGGTCTCCTATCGCACTGGAAGGTCGCCTACATCTTACCCTTAAGATGACACTACGCTCAAACATTCATCACGAAGGTGACAAAGTTCGGCATTCAATTCGCCTCAGTAAACTTACGTTAGATGAGGGCTTTGCCAACCAGAGCTAAAAGATCACATGTCTGGAGAGCCTAGTAAAAATGCTAAACATATTTTCTAGGTACATAATTTGGGATTTGGTTCCTTTTTTAACTTTGGTACTAATTTCTAGCTTAATGGTCATACGTAATTACCATGCTATCACGTTTTTGCAAAATTACAAAAGATAACTTGAACATCTGCCGCTGACGGACACCTCAAAGCTGTAATTGTTATATCGATGGAATTCATCCTATTTTGTTTTGATAAACTAATGGTAACATGTGTATTACCATCTAACACAACAATTTTCTGATAGTCAACAGTGCATACTGCATGTTTCGGTCAGTAAGATTATCTTCACTATGACAGTATATAATTTAAAACCAAGTGGAATGCGTTAAATATACGTATAAAGTATATCAAAGTGCACATTTTTAAAGTCAGTACGTTCATATCTAAAGATGGTCGCATTGACCGAAACATGTTGAATGTAACAAAATTGTTGTGTTTCATGATAAGGTAAAGCAATCTTTGTACAGGTCCTCAGAGTTCCAGGAATTTGAGGCTCCTAGATTACAAGACAATTAGCAAATGAATTTGGCAAGGTTGTCAGCCCTAAGTACCGACCGCCTTTACCCCCCAAGAAATATTCCTGGTACTCATTTATATTAGAGACTGAGTCGATCCCTGGGCCATAGAGCGGCCAGAAGGATTATGTCAAAGCAAAATGACACCACAGGGAATCGAAAACGCGACATTTCGGCTTGCAGCGGGTGCTTGAATAAACTGCGCCACTGATGACTGATTGGAGTGTGCATGCAGCAATTACAAATGAAAATTATATTTACGTAGCAAATCTCAGATAATAATTGATTTATCTTGCGATCACGATTTATTCTTGAAATTTTGGAGGCAATCGGCAGCTTTCCAGTACAGGCGAAGCGATTCCCTGTGATTGCTGAAATTGGCTCTTCAGTCCACGATGCGATTGCCAGAGGTTCGTGAATTTTGTTAAGAGCCCTGTTAATTTCCAAATTAGCGATGCAGTCCCTTGTGGTTCCCGACATCCTTGAAGCTCTCTCGCCAGCTATTTCTCTCTTCACGAAGAGACCAGCGGTTACTCACGAAGTTACGATGCCATCCCCAAGGACTGTTGAATTATTCAAAGAGATTCTTGGATTTTCTTGTAAATTTACGTGTTAATCCAAATTGCTTCCGATTGCTGAATTTACGATGAATTCCCTACTGAGAGATACTTCAATTCTTCGAAACAGTGCAGCGGCATCCTGAGATGCAGTACGCACGTATACCTCAATTTCTGTAAAGATCCCACAAATTTCTAAACTTACGACGCATTTCCAGCGATTATTGCATTATTTTAAACGATCTACAGCAATTTATATATTTTCGAATTGATCGAGAAAAAAAAATGTAAATCTGAGAAGGGGCCACAACAATTTGCTAAATTAAGATGTTGCGATCCAAAGACCCTATTTAAGACACGCATATAACCCCAGTTCAACTTGAAATCACCGACATTTCATATATTTTTTTCTCGATAGATCGCAGAATAAAATGTATTTCAGATGGCGACACCAGCAATTCTTGAATTTAAAAGCAATCCAGACATTCTTCAATTTTACATGGCTGTCACCAGCAATACCTGAGCACGCGATATGATCACCGGTGAATTACAGTTTTCTAAGCTCCCTCCGCCGTTCAAACCTTAGGCATTAAACAGAGATTATCGGAAATAAACGTGGGAGGAAATAAAAAAAAATACTTCATATGCATAAAATATCTAAAAAAGGGGGTCCCATCATACTAGATATGCACGGACATCCATTTTAATAAACTTCGTAAAAAATGTTATTAAAATTCTTTTTCCAAAAATAACTTTACGTGCAAAGTTGCTGGGGAGAATGAAATTGGGCTACGATGGAGAGTTATCATCTTGTCAGCTACCCCAGATGTCGGAGATAAAGTGAGTTCGTAGTGGGAAGGCAAGCAGCTATTTGCCGGCTTCAAGTAAACCTTATGACATATTGAATGAATTCAGTTGTTCGGTGAAAGTAGCCAGGTTTATTACCATTTTCTTGAAAACTCCTATTTAGGGCCGAGTTTGTAAGTCAATTGACGCAGCAAGAATTAGGTTCATACCGATTGTGTGCTTGTAACAAATTTGGTCATTGCAGCTTACGGAGGGACATCAGAATATCCTGATATAAATGTAACAGAAACTGCATTAATTCGCTTGCATGATACAGCTCTAAAATTCTGTGGACACATTAGCACTTTCAAATGTGACAACTGAAGTATTTTTATTTCTCGATGCTACCGATTTCAGAAGAGGATTACTAACTGACGTCCCAGTTTTCACCCCCTTGTTCTTCTGTTAAGACTATTGTTCGTGAAATGACAACTGCAGGCTAAAACCAAAACATTCAGAAAACACTTGTCTTGAAGGATGACTTTCATTTTATTTACATTAACACTTCAGGGCTCAAATTTTGATGTTTTGCTGACCGTGTATCTCAGTATAATCTTTATAACTGACCAACTTAATGCACAAGTTCTTGTTTTATAATACATTTATTATGTTCCTCTAGAAGTTTCGAGCACAATAGTTCTCGAAACACGTAGAGGAATATAATAAACTTATTATAAAACAAGAACTTGTGCATTAAGTTGGTCAGTTATGATTTCAGGTCTTACTTCACAGAGATTAAACTTCGTCCCTATTACACAGACCAAACGAGTAGCATTGTTTAAGAAAACATATAAGAGCCATACACATGCTTTGTGGTGAAGTACAGAGTGTTTTGTTGTTAATTCAACTGGGAATTTTAGTTACTACTGGGCTCTAAGTTGACCATGACGTCTCACTTCAAGTACCGAGCAAGAGTGCTTAGCTAAGTTTTATTACGTCATGGTTGTAACAGCTGGGTGGGCCGTAGTGAGACAACCTAGATTAGACTAATGCAGACAGTAACATTAGGTTGTATGCTGCCATGTTATGTTACCAACTTCAAAAGCGTTAATCCACCTGTCACAGCTATGGGTTCCACACACCAACCGTCAGCAATAATTTCTTTGGCTCACTGTTAAGTTACATTCGTGAGGACAGAATTTAGATTGTGGTCTTCTGGTTACTGAAACCATGCATTCCGGTCAGCAGTTACAAACATGTCTGCCTAAACTGCTGCCAAAATGTGGTGTAGAAATATACTCTGCAGCTGGAGGTAATAAGCCTTTTCTTAGTTGAATAAAGAGAGACCAATTTGATGTCACTTGCTTTATTATTTCATTATTTAATGCTCAACATGTTTCGGATGTCAATACATCCATCCTCAGGAGCTTGCGACTTATTTGTTGAGTTATTTCATGGGTTGTATTGCTCTGGT
>Ga0123355_10015278_pt1 | contig 12058 bp, 10 predicted proteins | sample TergutEmb28metaG_3_FD_89872 | JGI IMG/M metagenome (GOLD analysis project Ga0123355, IMG submission 89872) | Embiratermes neotenicus P1 segment gut microbial communities from Petit-Saut dam, French Guiana - Emb289 P1 | ecosystem: Host-associated > Arthropoda: Insects > Digestive system > Gut ... | reverse complement strand
TCCTTTTGTTATGCGCGACACTACATATTTCACAAGTGCCGTGAAAACTACCTTAAAGATAATTTTCGCCGCTGTTTCAACAATAGAAAAAATTATATCCATGCTCTCACCTCCTTCCATACAAAGATGAAAAGATTAGATTGCATGAACCGACCCCTTACGAAAAACCGTTTCGATTGAGATTTTAACAAAATTCGACAGAAAGCGCAAAACATCCAACGTACCCATTCTCTCGTAACATGTCCGCATGGCACTACCGCTGGCTGCACCACCGCCGGCATAAACCGTAACCGACGCATTCGGCGGAAACACCGCAAGCACTCCCGGCATCATAACAAACGCCAATATACAGTTTGCCGAACATTCCCTCGACGGGTTCGGGCAAAAAACGCCCGACATTGCCGGGGAATTTTCCCGTGCAACAAAAAAAACCACGACAAACAGAATCCCGGATACGGCCCTCCGGAGCGATTCTGCCTGTCGCGGCTTATTTTTTTGTTTTTGAGCAATGAAAGAAAATTCGGACGTCCGAATCGGAACTTTGCCCCAAGCACCTTCGCGCGGTTGTATACATGGTGCAGGAAAGCGAGCATTGTTCCTTATGTGTATTTCAGCATCAAGGCGTGTCGCCTTTCCGCTTGACCTCAATATAATCGAATAATATTTTGATGTCAAGCACTTTCGAATATATTTTCGATTGACGTCGCAAGCCTGATATTGGCCGAAGCTCACTGCGCCCTTCAAAAGCGGGGCAAAAATTAAAAATCGCGCAAAGCGCGATTTTTTTATAAAGTTTTTGTCGAACTTTTTTCAAAAAGTTCGTGGGGTGCGGGGCGAAGCCCTGCTGCTTTGCTGTTCGTGCATTTGTCGCGCAGCAAATATCGCAATTTTCGTTTTCGTAGTCGCCTTGCTCTTCCCGCAAATTTTATGTAAAATACCCTTACATGTTACCTGAGGTCGGTCATATAGCGGTTTGCGCTTCGGTACGTAAAATTTGCTATGCATTGTGAACGGTGCGCTCATTGTCGTTTTCGGGAAAAACACCCGAAAAACGACCGGTCGCGCACCACAATGCATATACGCAAATTTTACGCACGTTTCGGCAAACCGCAATAATGTTGCCGACCCATGCAATCGGGAGGAAATCAAATGTATATTCACCAAGTTCCGCGCGGAACAAAGCTCAATTTTACTTTTGATGAAAACACAACAATTGAAGGTACTTTCGAAGGAAATATCGACCATATTACCTATAAAATATTTTGTCCGGAAATCGCACGAAACGTCGATTATTATATCGACACGGAACCTGCCACTAATTTTTTCCACAACGGAAGCGATTGGGATTTTAAATCGCAGCTTTTGGGCGTAAGCAGCAAGCGCGACGCAATTCACGAAGCCATTGAGCTTAAAGTAGTTACGCCGCTTAAAGAAACAAAACAACGCATTGATTTTCGCATTCAAATAAAAATGAAAATAACCCTGCACACATTTATCGACGACCCGAGTATGCTGTATGCCGGCGGTTGGATTTGCGACGCGCTTATCGACGACGTAAGCAAAAGCGGGGTTCGGGTTTTTTCCGACTACGCGCTTACCGAGCCTCTCGGCACAGTATTTACCCTCGAATTTACGCTCAAAAATAATATGTACATGATTCCCGCAACCTTGGTTCGAAACCAATCCAACACAACAACCCGCTCGTACCACTACGACCAAGGGTTTAATTTCGATTTCAAGGGCATGGAAGACAGAAAAGACCAACTGATTTTAGATATCCTCGAACATAAAATAAAACACAGGCTTTAAATGCCGTAAACACAGCGGGGGTTACGCAATGAGAAAAACCGTTTTTGTTGTTGACGATAACGATACAAACCTTTCAATGGCCGAGGAGTCCTTGGAGGATATTTATGACGTTATGACAATCCCCTCAGGGGCGCGTCTTTTTGTTATACTTAAAAAAATCAAGCCGCACCTGATTCTTCTTGACATCGAAATGCCCGAAATGGACGGCTTTCAAGTGTTGGAGCTTCTTCGCGCCGACAAGGAATACGCAAAAATTCCCGTCATCTTTTTAACGGGAAATCGCGGTTCGGAATACGAGGTTCGCGGTTTCGAGCAGGGCGTTGTTGACTTTATAACAAAACCGTTTTCCACGCCGGTGCTGTTAAATCGCGTAAAACTGCACATCGACGTAAACATGCTTGTGCGCGAGCAAACGGAAAAACTTGCACGCAGCCATCAAATCCTGATTTCCGTTTTGGCAGACCTCGTTGAAAGCCGCGATTCCGGAACGGGCGGGCATATCGAGCGCACGTCGGAATATGTAAAAGTGCTTGTGGGCGAAATGCAAAAGCAAAAAGTTTACGACGAAGAAATTAAAGATTGGGACTTGGAGCTGATGTCTCTGAGTGCTACCTTGCACGATATCGGCAAAATCTCCGTTTCCGATATAATTTTAAACAAGCCCGACCGGCTTACCGACGAAGAGTTTATCCATATAAAAGACCACGCTGCAAACGGCGCGAAAATTATCGACCGCGTAATTAAGCGCACCGCCGTTGGCGCCGACGACGAATTTTTGCGCCATGCACGGGCATTTGCAGTGTACCACCATGAAAGTTGGGACGGTACGGGCTACCCCGAAGGTTTGGCAGGGGTTGAAATTCCTATTGAAGGTCGTATAATGGCAATTGCTGACGTTTATGACGCGCTTGTATCCGCGCGGCCGTACAAGCCGGCATATTCTCACGAAAAAGCGGTCGATATTATAATGAAGGATTCCGGTAAACGCTTCGACCCGAAAATCGCAGGTGTTTTTGAGCAAATGCATACAACCTTTAAAGATGTTCAGTCGGCAATTATGGCCGGAAAACGCTAGGGGCGACGTCAACACATCCCCGGGGGGTGCAAATGGAAGTTCTTTTCGATTTACAGCACGAGCTTAATACGCTCGATTTAAACTCGTCGAACCTGATTGTTCCCGCGGGCGATAATCCGCCAACCCTGAAAGTAAGCGTCGTTGACGACGTGCGAACAATTTTGGTCAAAGACCGTCCCGAGCGCGTTTCCGGCTTGGGCATAAACCTCAAGGAGTTGTCGGGCTTGCAACCGGGCGACAGAATAACCGTAACGGGTCGCATCCCGCGCGAAACATCGCCGGGAAGTTGGGGCGTCGCGCTTATCGCGGAGCAAACCGATTCGCGAAAAGACGAGGAATGTCAGCTTACAATGCAGGTTTCGCCGAGGGCGTTATTCTCGCTGAATCATATTTTGGGCGAAGATGACCTGCAAAGCCTGCTGATGGTGCAAACAACGCGGTGGGGCGCAACCGACCCCGTAATGAACTTCAATATCGACAGCATCCTGATTTCGCACAGCGAAAAAATAAACAATTTTACCGAAGACCCCCGCAAAACAGTTTACTCCTTTGAAATCGACGAAGAGTTGGTTGCCGGCGACGCAAACCCGGGAGGGTTTGCAACAAACGTACTCGTACAATCGGGCAGCCCCGGCATAAAAATTTTGCAAAAAGACGGCAGGAAGCAACTTTATTTGAGCGAGCGCGGTCGCGATTTCGACGGCGTTGACGTAAACTTGGGCGCGTTGGGGTTGGTTAAGGGCAACAAGTATCAAATTACCGTAACCGGGCGAACCGTGGGAAATGCAATGCGCGGCGCGAAAATCACATTGCAGGCCATACCCGGGTTTTCGTGGCGAGCCGGCGAATCAATCGAAGTCGGCGGAAACTTCACCCTCATTCACATGCTGACCTTCGCGGAGGTTACGCAGTGGAAAACCGCACGAATCACAACAAATTTGCAAGGCGCGTCTGTGCCTTTTTATATTCACGGAATCGAAGTTAAAAGGTTGGGATTATTATGACCATTAACGAACTGGGCGTCACTTATCGTGAGCTTTTCAACAGCATTCCGGTAGCGTGCATTTGCTTCGACGCGGAAAACGAGCCGCTTGATTGCAATGCGCTTTTGGTGGGGTTGGTCGGTGCGCCTTCGCGAACCGGTGCGTTGGCATATTTCCGAGGCGATGAGCTGAAACATCATCTCACGGAATTAACCGACGAGTTTGTTTACATAAGCGAAAGAGGAGACTCCGACGAAAAAATTATTTTAAAAATGCGCCCCAAAGCATTAAAGGACGGGATAACAATAGTACACGCGGAAGAGCTTAATCTTGACGACGCGCGCGGCAGGTTAATGCTCGATTCCGCGCCGATGGCAATATCTTTTTTTGATGTAAATGCCAACATTGTTGACTGTAACCTTGAAGCGGTAAAAATGTTCGGGTTTGCGGAAAAATCGGACTATCTCGAGCATTTTATGCGTCTCATGCCGCCGATTCAGCCTAACGGACGTTCGTCGAAAAAGTTAATTCGCGAGTACATGAATGAAGCCCTCGAAACGGGTTATGCCAAGAATGAATTTGTGCGTCAAAAAATTGACGGCTCGCTTATGCAAACCGAGGCGTCTTTTTTGCGAGCGGAACACGAAGGCGAACCCGTTATTATCGGATATTCGCGCGACCTCACAGATATTTACGCCGCCGAGGAACGCGCCCGCGAAGCCAACGAAATGGCGCAAATATACATGGACAATTCCCCCATCGGTATGGAAATATGGGATGAGCTTCACCAACTTGTTGACTGCAACCAACGTGTCTATGAAATGTTTGGGTTTGCCGACAAAAATTCATTCCTTTCGTACGCTAAAGAGGAGCAGTTGTGCGACAAGGACAATCATCCCCATGTTCAGACGACTTATCTTCAACATGCCCTGGAACAAGGCTCTTCCCGTTACGAATGGACGTATACACGCCCCGACAAAAAAAGTCTGCCTTGTGAAATATTTCTTGTACGGGTTTTGCGCGATTTTGTGCCGCAAGTTATGGTGTTTTTCTTCGACGTGACGCGCCTTGAAAAAGCACTCGAGGCGTCACGCGAGGCCAACAGGCGCAGCCAACTTATGCTTGACCGCACTCCCCTTGCCTGCTTCCTCGTTCGCGAAGACCTCACCGCAATCGACTGCAACCAGTCCGCAGTTGAGCTTTTCGGGTTTGCAAACAAAGTTGACGCGCTTTTGCGTTATCGCGAAATTTTTCCGACGGACAAATTGCCGAAAACTCTCGACTGGATTGGCATAAGTGCGCCGACGTGCTTCGAATATGAACACAAATCCGTTGCCACCGACGAAATTATCCCCTGCGAAGTTACCATGATACATCTCAATTACTTGGGTAAGCCGGTAATTGCACACTTTATGAACGACCTGCGCGAAAGACACGCTTTGCAGGCCGACCTCAAGCGCAAAGAACTTGCCGAAGAGGAATCACGGGCAAAAAGCCAGTTTCTTGCTCGTATGTCGCACGAAATTCGTACGCCTCTCAACTCAATTATGGGCATTGCGGACATACATCTGCACGGCAGGGAACATCTGCCCGAAACAGAAGAAGCGTTTTTGCAAATACGGTCGTCGTCGCAAATTTTGCTCGGCATCATCAACGATATTTTGGACTTGTCAAAAGTCGAAGCCGGCAAAATGAAAATTGTCAGCACCCCGTACGAAATCGCAAGCATTATTTTTGACACGGTTCAACTGAACCTTATGTACATCGGAAGCAAGCCCATTAACTTCAGCCTGTTGGTTGAGGAGAACATCCCGCAAATTTTGGTCGGCGACGAGCTTCGCATCAAGCAGGTTTTAAATAATTTGCTGTCAAACGCCTTCAAATACACGCGGGAAGGCGATGTAACCCTGTCGTTTTCCGTGGAAAATGCATCCGACGACAAGCTGACTCTTGTAATCAAGCTGCAAGATACCGGCCAAGGCATGACGCAAGACCAAATTGCTTCGCTTTTCGAGCGCGAATACGTGCGTTTTAACGAGTCGGAAAATCGCATGATTGAAGGCACCGGCTTGGGCATGAATATCACAAACCGCATGATTGAAATGATGAGCGGCGAAATTTCGGCGGAATCGGAAGTTGGCGTCGGTTCAACATTTTATGTTCGTTTGCCGCAAAAAGCCGGCGGAAAACAAACGCTCGGCCCCGAAATTGTTGAAAATTTGCAAAACTTCAAGCTCTCGCAACGCTCGTTTCACAAGCGTCACACCTTCAATCACGAGCATATGCCGTACGGCAAGGTGCTTATTGTTGACGACGTGGAAAGTAACCTGTTTGTTGCAAAGGGGCTTATGATGCCTTACGGCCTCAGCGTTGAAACCGCCTCGAGCGGCTTTGAAACCATTCACAAAATAAAAGAAGAGGGCAAAGTTTACGACATCATTTTTATGGACCACATGATGCCCGATTTGGACGGAATTGAAACCGCAAAACGATTGCGCGAAATCGGCTATGAAGAACCGATTGTTGCGCTTACCGCAAATACAATTATCGGGCAGGCCGAGCTTTTTATGTCGAACGGTTTTGCCGGCTTTATTTCAAAACCCATCGACATGATGCGGCTGAACGGCTATTTAATGTCCTTAATTCGCGACAAGCAGCCGCCGGAGGTCATTGAAGCCGCACAAGCCGCCGCTCCCGCAAAAGTTGACCTTTCCGGCGCGTTGGTGGATTCTTTCCTGCGCGACGCGGAACGCGCAATTATCGCCATTGACTCGCTGCTTGAAACCGAGGAGTGGGGCGACGAAGAATACAAACTTTACACAATAAACACCCACGGGCTTAAATCCGCCCTTGCAAACGTGGGCAAAACGCAGCTTTCCGGCACGGCGGGCAGCCTCGAACAAGCCGGGCGCGACAAATCCGCCGGGTTTATTCGCGAGAAAACTCTCGCATTCATTGACGAGTTGCGCTTTGTTGTGTTCGAGCTTTCGCCCAAGGAGTCCGACGCCCTTCGCGCCGAGTCCGACAACACGCGGTTATTACACGAAGGCTTGAGAAAAGTCCGCGCTCTTTGCGCCGATTTTAAGAAAAAGCCCGTTCGAATCGCCTTGGACAGCTTAAACACACAGGCTTGGACGCCGGAAACACGCGCGTTTTTAAGCGAGCTTTCCGGATATCTTTTGCACACCGAGTTTGAAAAAATAAGCGAGGAAATCGAGAAGTTTTTAAAGTAAACCTGTCCTGAAAAAGGGGTATAAACATGCAAATTTTATACGACCTGCAAGAAAGTTTTAAAAATGTTGCCCCCGGAAAATTTGACGATACCGATTTTATTACAATGCGAAAGGACGCGGTTGCGGAATTTCGCGTTATCGACATCGAGGACACAAAAACGCTTCAAATAACCGAGCGCGCCCGCCGCGAATCCGGTATTTACATCAATCTCAATAAAATAAACGGTTTGAAACCGGGCGACAGGCTTACAATTACGGGGCGTGTGGGCGATAACGCGCCCAACGGTCCGAAATGGAGCGTCGCCCTTCTTCGCGTACGCAAGGAAGACGGCCACGGTCACATGACGCAACACACCGCGCCCAAATCGCTGTTCGTGCTGTCGCATGTTTTGGAAGAAAAAGAAACGGAAGCCGTGTTTACCGTTCATACAATTTCGTGGGGTTCGACAGAGCCGGATGTGGATATTTACATCGACGATATTCTGATTTCGCGGCAATCGGACGACGCCTACGAAATCGACCCGCGCGAAAAAGTGTTTTCATTTGCACAAGATTGGGACATTTCGCAACGCATCGACACCATTTACGGCGAAACCGCCGCGAACGCCGACGTTGTATATGCCGGCGGCCCGAGCGTGACGGTTCGCGAAATCGACGGCGCACCGACAATTCAGGTAAGCAATCGCGTGCGCGATTGGGACGCTATCGACATTTGCATCGAAAATTTCAAGCTGATTCCGGGCAATCGCTACAAAATTACGGCAGAAATCCGGCTCGACGAAGCCGCACCCAAAGGCACTGCTTTCATGTTTCAGGGCATACCCGGCTTCGACTGGCGCGGAAATATTAACGTGCATCAAAGAACGGTTATTCACCTCGAACACATTTTGAGCCGCGCCGAGGTTGAAAAATGGCGCGTTATGCGCATTACAACGAATCCGCCGGGTTCGTCGGTTTCGTTTAATATTCGCTCAATTGAGATTACGCGGTTATAACAATGAACTCCGGGGACACATATGGTTTGCCCCACGTTCCCTCGAAGCCGGGACAGTTTCCCGTGCGATAAAAAAACCTATCGGTAGCCAACCGGCTATTGATAGGTTTTTTTTCTGCAAAACCGACAAGCGGCATAAGTATGCCCCGACATACGAAGGGCAACACTCTGAATATCTCTTGATGTTCAGAAATGCCGGGGCTTCGCCGGGGGTCATGCCCCACGAACTTTTTCGGAAAAAGTTCGACAAAAACTCAAAAATCGCGCACGCAACGGGAAACGCTCGCTTCGCTCACTGTTGCTATCAAGCACGATTTTAATTAAAGTTTTTGCCCCGCTTTTTCCAAAAAGCGGGCGGGGTTCGGGGCGGAGCCCTGAAAATTGATTTCCATGCCCCCCCCCCATTTTGATATTCACCGGAAACCGGTATATAATATGAAAAACTTGGCATCACCGAACGGGAGGTGTCCGACATGGGTCGAGTTATGGGATACGCCGCCGCGTTTTGTGTGTTGCTGCTTATTATCTGTCAGAGCATCATTATCCCGACGTTTTCTGTGTCGTTTTTTCGGTGGCACTATAACCGCGCGGGAACGGCGGCGGAAATCGGCATAAGCGACGAAGATTTGATGCACGTAACCCGGGAGCTTCTTGCCTATATGCGCGGGCAACGGGACAGCCTTAACGGCGTAACCGCCGAAGTGCGCGGACACACCCTGCACGGAAGCCGCTCTTACGGGCAAAATTTCTTTACGCGCCGCGAAATTTCCCATATGTACGATGTGCGCCGCCTGTACGATACGCTTTTCATGGTGCGAAACATCGCGATTTTTTCGTTATTCGCGCTTGTGTTTGCAATGGTATATTTTCGGCACAATGCGTTGGAACTGCTTTCGCGTTGTTTGCAAAAAGTGCTTGCGGGCTTTTTTATTTTGATGATTGCCGCCGGCGGCATGATGGCTATTGATTTTCGGCAGGCATGGAATGTATTTCACTACATTTTCTTCTTCGGCGACGCAGACCAAACTTGGCGGCTTACGCAATTTACGGATTTGATGATAAACATGTTCCCGCTCAGCTTTTTTCTGAATATCTCTATCTTTGTGGGGGCTTTAATTACGATTTTTTCGGCGATAATTGTCGCGCTTTCAACGCTGTATTTGCGGAGTGTGCGAAAATGACGGCATGGCATGTAATTTTAATGGTAATCGTAACCGCTCCGCTGATAATGCTTGCGATTTCGATGATTCCGGTGCGGTACAGCGTAAAGGCGTCAAACGCCGACGGCACGGCAATTACATTGCGCGTGAGTTGGCTGTTGCGCTTTTTGCAATACACGTATGAAGTACGCGACGGCAAGCACTTCGCGGATTTTCGCATATTATTTTTTCATATACGCCCGGCAAGCGCGAAAACTCCCCGAAAAAAACGCCGCAAAAGGTCAAATCGCGTTCCGCCCGAACGAAAAAAAACCGCCCCAAAACCGTCCGAACCCGAAACATCTTTCGTTGATAAATTGCTCGGAGCGCATTCCTTCTTGACAGACGAGAAAGGAAAAATTATCATAAAACACGGCGTCTCTATGCTGAAAGGTTTGTGGCGGCGTGTTCGCCCGAGATATTTTGACGCTTCCGGCGTAATCGGGCTTGGCTGCCCGTTTAACACGGCGATGGTGTTGGGCGCGTATGAAAGCCTTGCGGGCATGTTTGATATTCGAAAAAACGTCCGGTTTGCGGGCGATTTTAACGCAGACGACGCTTTTATCAGATACACCGCCGAGCTGCGCGGCAGAATAATTGCCCCCGGAATGATGATTCCGCTCGTGCGCTTCGCGCTTCGAAAGCCGGTTCGGAATTTACTCATAACCTTGTTGAAAAATTAGGGCGCACGCCCTGAGAGGAGAACTTGCCAATGACCAACGTAAACGAAAATTTAAAGATGCTTTTCGGCAAAATGGAGGAATTTGTATCAACGAAAACCGTTGTGGGCGACCCCGTTCATATCGGCGATGTGATTATAATTCCGCTTGTTGACGCAACATTCGGCGTAGGAACGGGGCTTGCCGATTCCTCCGACGAAAAAAAGGGTGCGGGCGGCGGAGCAGCCGGCGCAAAACTTTCGCCTTCGGCGGTAATCGTAATCAACCAAGGCGCGGCACAGCTTGTAAGCGTAAAAAATACCGACAGCGTAAACAAACTTGTGGATTTGGTTCCGGGAATTTTGTCAAAGCTGAATCTGGGTTCGCTTTTTGAAAAAAAGGACAAAAAGAAGGACGATAGTGAGGAATAGATGGATGCTTCATATGTAAACGCATTTGTGCAAGGCTCACAACGAGTTTTTTCATCAATTTGCGCGGAAACTCCGTCGTTGGGGAAAATTTTTTTGAAAAAAAACCCGTACACCGTTTCACCGGTGAGCGTTTCTGTAGGCATTTTCGGGGCTTTCGAGGGCGAAATTGTTTACAATTTGGATGAACGCGCGGGTTGCTTTTTTGTGTCGCAAATGATGCAGGGTTTTATTGTCACGTCGCTCAGCGATGACATGCCGAAATCCGCCGTGTCCGAGCTTGCAAACATAATTTCCGGCAACGTTGCAACAATTTTTGCCGGCCGCGAAATTGTTGTTGACATCAAGCCGCCGCAGCTCCGATTCGACGCAACCGCAACGGATTTCCCTCTCGCTCAAAGAACTTCGAAAATCGTGTGCGTCCCGCTGTGCTTCAAAAACGGTCACGTGTTCGAAATTGATGTAATCATACCGTAGGGCAGGTATCTCGGCGAAGGTTCAAAACCTTCCGGTCGCGTTGCGTGCGCCAAGCGCACTTTGAACACCAATAGCAGCAGTGAGCGAAGCGAGCGTTTCCCGCTGCGCGGGGGACACATGCGATTGCCACACATTCCCCCAAAGCCGGAGCAGTTTCCTATGCGATAAAAAAGGTTGAACTGCTGATTTCTCAGCAATTTCAACCTTTTTTATTGTTTTTAGGGCTGTACGATTCCCGAAAAAGTTCCAGGAAAATTTCCTGGAAAAATTCCCGGAACGGTTCTTAAGACATTGCAGTCAGCTTACGATATACTTGCCCTGCAACCGAGAAATAAAGCAGTCGCTTCTATGCCAAAGGACGTGTTTGCCATCAGGTAATAATCGCAGTCTGAAACAATTGAGCGCGAGGCGAAAACCGGCGGCTTCAGGCCGGTTTTCGACGAAGAGCGAAATGATTTCAGACGCGACTTATTACGCAGGAAGGGGTTAACCCTGAAACTGACCGCACCGCTCCGTGCCGAAGCCGCTGTAAAACGGTTGCATGTAACACCGCATCACCGCACCACCTACGCAGTACCTGCACCACCAATGCTTCATCCGTACCATCACGCAACACCTGCATCACCCGCCGCAATATTATGAAAGAGGGCAGACACGTTCGGACACGGCCGACCGAACGTTGACGCTCACGTGCACACCTTTCATACAGCGCGGCAACCGCAGAGTGAAAACTCTGCACACCCGAAGCTCCCGGGACTTCGGTTTACTTAGAAAAACGAAGCAAATAAAACACATATACAGCGAACGTCGAAAGTCGCGAGGGTAAGGCAGAAAAGTGCGAGCATCAACGCACTTTTCCGCCTCGCCTTCACGGTTCTCGAGGTCGTTCGCTATGCATAACCGGCCGGGCTATGTGCCGCGCGTCGGCAAAGCGATTAGCTTTCTCGAAATTTTCGGGAGAGCCGGTCGTCTTTTTGTTGTTGCAGGATGCTGCAATTCATCAAGATTTCGGCGGAAGAAAAAAATATTTCCCAACAACCTAAAGCTGTTGGGAAAATATGACGATAAATATATTAGACATGTTTTTACACACAGCGACAAACAAATCTTACTTAAAAAGAGCATTTCGATATGACAAGAAGTATTTTGCGTACCATTGCACTTTCATTAGCGGCAGTAATGTTTTTTACAGCAGTTGTTG
>Ga0123355_10015276_pt1 | contig 12059 bp, 5 predicted proteins | sample TergutEmb28metaG_3_FD_89872 | JGI IMG/M metagenome (GOLD analysis project Ga0123355, IMG submission 89872) | Embiratermes neotenicus P1 segment gut microbial communities from Petit-Saut dam, French Guiana - Emb289 P1 | ecosystem: Host-associated > Arthropoda: Insects > Digestive system > Gut ... | reverse complement strand
TGATTGGACTCGCAACAACTCCAATCCCGGTTATCGATGGCCTGCTGGCGGCTACAGCCTTAGAACACAATCTCACTTTCGTCACTCGTGATACCACCGATGTGGCGGCTATCGGGGTGCCCGTGTTTAGTCCGTGGACGTCTTGATAGATGGCGAGCGCTATGGCGGCAGAGAGGCGTTTCGCGGCTTCCCCTTCCTCCATTGTTGCGTTTTTAGCTACACCGATGAAAATAAAAAAGTTAGAGTTGGAACCTCGGACACCTCGCCGGGGTCTATGTCAGGTGATGCTCCTCGCTCAGCGTATCGAATGCTGGACTTGGGCAGCGTGACGGATTTCAGGGCACTGTTGGGGTGGAAAATCCTATAATCGAAGGATCGCCACTATGGCGGGAGCAACCACCTTGGGTGAATTAGCGAGTGCGATAGGCGCGCGAGCGCAGGAAGAAGCAGCGATCGTCGCGGAATTGAAGGCCGGCTCGGAAGCGGCCTATGCGTGGCTCATCGGGGAATTTCAGCAGCCTGTGTACGGGCTGGTGTACCGGGTCGTGAACGATCCGGCGGAGGCAGCGGATACGACACAGGACGTGTTCCTGAAAGTGTTTCGGGGAATGAAACATTTTCACGGCGAGTCCAGTTTGAAGACATGGATCTACCGGATTGCGCTGCATGAGGCGGCAAACCGGCGGCGCTGGTGGTTCCGGCACAAGGCGAAGGAGACTTCGATTGAACCGGCGGAGACGGAGTACTCGGGCATGGCAGAGAGCGCGCTGCAGGTGGCGTTGACGGATCCGGCGGAATCTCCCTTTGACAACGTCGCGCATCGCGAAGTGAAGCGGCGCGTGGAGCAGGAGCTGGGAAAAGTCCCGGAGCCCTACCGCACGACATTGATCCTGCGCGATCTGGAAGAGATGTCTTACGAAGAGATTGCCGAGGTGCTGGAGATTTCGCTGGGAACAGTGAAGTCGCGACTGACACGCGGCCGGGAAGCGCTGCGGCAGCGACTGGCACCCTATGTGCGCGAAGTGGGAGAGGAACTGGGATTGACCGCGCCCGAAGAGCCGGGGTCCGAGGTCGCTGGAGGGGGGAGAAGGGTTGAGGTGATGCCATGATTCGCATGGAGAAGACGGGCACAAACAAACTGCAGTGCCCCCAGGCGAAAAGGCTGTTCTCGCCTTATTTGGATGGAGCGGTGACGGGCACGGAGATGCTCGCGCTGCAAAGTCATTTGTCGGAATGTGGGGCGTGCGATGGAGAGTACCGGGCGTTACGGCGGACGCAGCAGTTGCTCACGAGCGTGGGCCGCCCCAAGGCCCCGGCGGATTTGGGATTAAGGCTGCGGCTGGCGATCTCACGGGAAGCGGCTGCGGCGAAGCGGGCTCCGTTTGAAGGACCCATGGTGCGGATGCAGAACGCGATGCACGCCTTTATGGTTCCGGCGACGGCTGGATTTTTGAGTGCGCTGGTGATCTTTGGAGTAGCGATGGTGTATTTTGTGGCACCGTCGAAGCTGCACGCCGACAACGATGTGCCCCTGGTCATGGTCAATACAGAACCGGAGATACAGCCGAGTTCGTATGAAATGACGATGGATACGATCGATGACGATTCGCTGGTGATCGAGGCCTACGTGGATGCCAACGGACGTGTGGAGGACTACAGGATTCTGTCAGATCCGAACGGGGGGAAGCAGCTGTCGCCTGAGGTAAAGACCAGGCTGCTGGACTTCATGACGTTCACGACGTATCGTCCGGCGCTGTCGATGGGACGACCGACGCCGAGTAAGGCGGTGTTGTCGTTCTCGAAGATAAGTGTGAAGGGGTGAGGACAGCTGGATTCGGGGCTTGCAGCTTCCCAGAAGTATTCGGGCGGAACGGTGTTCCGCTTTTTCTTTTCCCGGTTTACGCTCGGCGCCTGGCGTAAACCCACCTTTTCTTTAAGCGATCTTTTTTTCACCCCTTTCTTTCCCGCGCAGGGGGCCGATTTCGCTTTGGCGCGATCGCCTGCGGCTTGCGCCGTGGACTCCTTCGCGACTCGTCACCATCAGGGCTTGGGAGCGTCGACCGACCTTTCCCGAGGGCTCGCTCCGCCAACCTTCCAGCTTAACCTTAACCAAGCCAAAGGCTCTGCTAATGGACCAGAGGTTGCCAGTTCAGGATGAAGTGGACCGGTTCCACCACATCGTCGGTGGTGGGGCGGGAGCCGAGGACTCGCCTGCCGTCGGGAAAGATGGAAAACACCTCCACGTTGGGCGGCAGAGTGAGCAATTCCCTGGGGGCGGAGAATTCGGGCTTGCCGCCGTTGAGGTGCATTTCGACGCTGTAGATTTTGTCTCCGTGCTGATAGCGGAAGCTTTTTCCGTCAGACGACCAGTTGCCGACCTGGTCGGTGCCCCCGTTCGAGACTTGCCATTTCGTTCCGGCAGCTGGAAATGGTGTGACGTAGGCTTCAGGGCGTCCGGTTTCATCGGAAGTATAGGCCAGCCACTTCCCGTCGGGAGAAAGCCTGGGTGAATTCTCGTCGTAGCGCGAATTCAAAAGCGCCACCAGCTTTCGATCGCCCTTCAGATCGAGGTAGTAGATGTCCCAGGAAGTCTTGGGATCCTGCATGCCGAAAAGCAGATAACGGCTGTCGCGGGAAATGTCCTGGAGATTGAGACTGGCGGGGACGCGATCCAGCACGGCTTCCTCGGTGACGGATGCACCCAGGCTGCGGTGCGTCACTGTGCTGATGTAGCCCGTTGTGGTGGCGATGTAGACGTCGTTGCCATCGCGGCTGATGACGGAGGTCTGGGTGGGTTCGATGTCTGCCGTGAAGCGATTCACGGTTTTGCGGCGGAGGTCGGCGAGCCACAAACCGCTTCCGCTCGAGGTGGAACTGGCTCGATCAAGCACGGCGATCTGAGCACTGGGCGAATAGTAGGCGTTGAGGTAGGGGGCAGGCTCTCCCCAATGTTCGGTTTCTTTGCCGGAAGCGTCGAGCCAAACCAGTTCGCGATTCTGCAATGACTTGGTGTGATAGAGCAGAGCATGGTGGCCGACGGAGAAAAACGCCAGATTGCGCGGATTGTGAAACTCGATGGAAGCCGCGATCGAAACCGGCTTGCCTTTGAAGGTGAGGCTGGAGAGGTCGAACCGCTGCGCCGTGAGCGTTCCTTCTTTCACGTAGAAGAGATAGCCGTCGGTATAGGCGACATTGGAGCCGGAGGAGAGGATCTGCTTTACCTGGCCTCCGGCGAGCGACGCAGCGTAAACACCCCCGACTGCATCGTTGCCGCGCCGCACGAACAGGAAATGCCTGCCATCGGGGAGGAAGGAAGGGTTGCGGTCCGTGAACTGGGCGTCGTCTTTGGCAGAGGCGGTCACTTCCACCGGAGTCCCTCCACCATCGGAAACGGATTCGAGCGGACCGGCGATGCGCGGCGCGAAGACGATGATGCCCTGGTCGTTCCAGCTGCCGCCGCGGCCGTCGGGGGCGTCGCAGAGGACTTGCGCCGGGCCGCCAGCCACGGGAATCTTTTTCAGTTTGCCATCCGCGAAAAAGCCCAGGTATTTGCCGTCGGGAGACCAGAAGGGAAAGGTCCCGCCTTGCGCTCCCTCGATTTGCGCAGCTTCTCCTGTACTCAGCCGCAACAGGACGATCGTGTGACTGCCACGAACGGGGGCTCCGACAAACGCGATCTGCCGGCCGTCCGGCGATAGGACCGGAGCGCCCGCCTGGACCGAGAACAGTTGAAATCCTGCGGGTAGGGTGATGCTGGTATGAACGGGCTGCTCGGCGGAAGTCAGGCGGTTCGCATAGATCACGGCGAGTACGCCCAACGCTGCGGCGAGCAGCCATCCGGCGACCAGGGCGGGAGTGAGCGCAGTGAGTTTCATTCGGCGCTGGGCGCTGGCGAGTGCGGGCGCACCCGCCTGACTGCCAGCGGCCGAGATCCACTGCAGTTGGAGTTTCAGGTCGTGCGCGCTCTGGAAGCGGTCGTCGGGATCTTTCGCGAGGCAGGTGCGAGCCAGTTGCTCCAATGCCGGAGTCGTCATCGGCTGCACGGCGGCGAGGGGCTCGGGATCCTTTTCGAGGATGGCGCTGGCGACCGAGAGCTGGCTCTTGCCTTCAAAGGCGCGCTTGCCGGCCAGCATCTCGTAGAGCATGGCGCCGAAGGCGAAGATGTCGCTGCGGGCGTCGGCCTCTTTGCCCTGAATCTGCTCGGGGCTCATGTACTGGACGGTGCCGACAAGAGTGCCGGCCACGGTCACGGGCGAGGCCGCGCTGCCCACGGTTGCCACGGCCATGGTCGCCATCGCGGTAATGTCGGGCGTGCCGGAGCGCGGGCCGCCGGTGAAAGCGACGGGCTTGGCGAGGCCGAAGTCCATCAACTTGGCACCGGCTTTGGTGAGCATGACGTTGCCGGGCTTGAGATCGCGGTGCACGATGCCGGAGCGGTGTGCTTTGTCGAGAGCGTCGGCGACTTCCGTTGCAATCTTGACAGATTCTTCCCGGGCGAGCGGCTTGCGCGCAAGGCGGGCGAACAGGGTCTCGCCTTCGAGGTACTCCATGACGAGGTAGTCGATGCCGTCTTCGGAGCCGACGTCGAAGAGCACGCAGATGTTGGGATGCTGGAGAGCAGAAATGGCTTTGGCTTCGCGCTCGAAGCGGGCGCGGACCTCGGGGTTCGAATTGAGGTGCGTCGGCAGAACCTTGATGGCGACCGTGCGCAAGAGCCGGGGATCGTAAGCGCGGTAGACTTCGCCCATACCTCCGGCTCCGATGACCGATTGGATCTCGTAGGGACCGAGTCTGGTACCTGGGGCAAGGGCCATAAATCGCGGATTATACCCCGGAATCGGGAGGTGTCCAACTGACTCAGAAGGGTTTGGCTGAACCCGAGGGTTGATCAGTATGGGTCGTTCGAGGTCTCCAAGACCGCGATTGTTTTTCCCACCGGCAAAACGGAAGAACGCGCATGGTCTCCATAACGGACGATCGTGTCCGGGAATGAAGCGCATCGATTCCTCGACCTGACGCCGCCCGCCGCGTCATGACTTCGGCGATCCCGTTGGCTCTGCGGGATCACACTTTGTCTTTCCTGCTTCCATCCCAACTACTTCTTGTAGGGCCATTGGGCCTTGGTAAAGAGTGCGCCGTCGATCCAGATGGTTTGGCCGGTGATAAACGACGCGCCGGGACTAGCCAGGAAAACGACTGCGGGGGCGATGTCGGCCGCGGTGCCGACACGGCCCAGCGGGGTGAGCCTCGACCAGGTGCCGGCGTAATCGGGATCTTCGTGCCGGGTGCGCTCGGACTCGATCGAACCGGGGGCAAGGCAGTTCACGCGGATGCCGTACGGGCCGAGCTCAACCGCCGCTTCCTTGGTGAACATCTCAATGGCGCCTTTGCTTGCGGTGTAGGCGACGAGCGCGGGGAAGGCGAGTTTGTTGCAGCCGGAACCGAGATTCACGATGGAGCCTCCGCCGTGATCTTTCATGTAGCGGGCGGCTTGTTGGGTACAGAGGAAGCAGCCCTTCAGGTTGGTGTCGATGACGAGGTCCCATTCTTCTTCGGTCACTTCGAGCAACGGCTTCCAGGTTTGGACTCCGGCGTTGTTGACGAGGAGGTCGAGACCCCCGAAGGCGCTGATCACTTTTTCGAACATTTTTGTGACCTGCGCAGGAGAACGAATGTCGGCTTCGATCAAGAGGGCCTCGGGGTTGAGGGCGCGGATCTCGGCCATGGTGGCTTCGACCAGGGGAGCAGGGTCGTTGAAGTAGTTGACGGCGACGCGATAGCGGTTGCGCGCCAGTTCGAGGGCGATTTCTTTTCCGATGCCTCGGCTGGAGCCAGTGACGAGAGCTGCGGGGCTTCGCGGCATGTTCACCTCGAGAGACGGCGGGAGTGCGTGACGATGATAGCGGACGGAAGGGGTTGGGGGTAGCAGCTGCGAGCGAAGAGACAGCTGGCGGAGTCACGGCTTCGATTTCCCGGACTCCCTTATGGATCGCCTTGCACGACAAACCGCACGCGCGGCTGACCAGACTCACGCCTCCGCGACCCAAAGCCTTGGCTTCGCTCGCCGCTATCCCTTATGTACGACTCCTAACGGTTTGTTCTGTAGACTTTTGATCGGCCGGCAGTGATAGCCACTTACAATATGATCAGATTACTATCTTGGCGCGCTGCGAGTAAGTCAGGGGCAGAACAATAACTGAAGATGAGAAGAGGATGTTTGTCCGAGCGACGCGCGCTGAATGCCGGATGCGGCTGACGGAATTTGTGTCTAAATCGGTGCTGAGACGACGCCGACGAAGCACAGTAATTGTTCGCAGCACCTGCCGCATTGGTTAGAACATCCGCCCTTTCCATTTGCCGCCGTGAAGAACCAAACCAAGGAAACACGAGACAGATGTTGGGTACTCCGAACTGATTTTGTCGGTTCTGTTCACATGTGAAAGCCAGCTGCGCGCGTTTACCAAACTTCATATGGCCGCACAGGTCCCGAATCCGCATTTTGGAATAACGCCTGGGCGAGTTAAGCACATAACATCAATAAGCGACCACACTTACTTTGATTCATGCTTTGGACTGTCAGTTGCACGGTGGCCTTCGGATGTTGTCAACATCGACGAGGCATCATCATCCGGAGGATAACAATCCGGGACAAACAAGCTGTTATGCCTCTTATGATGTTTCGTGAGGAAGAGGACTTACTTCCTCCACTTCTTATTGGGGGAGATGCAATATGAGTTTGCGACTCTTGACGTTATCGGCGGTGCTCGTGGCGAGCACTTTTTCACTGGCGCAGGTAAGCAAAGGATCGATCTCCGGCAGCGTGGTTGACTCAAGCGGAGCCGTTGTTGGAGGCGCGGAAATCAGAGCCACGCACCTAACTACGGGACAATCGATGACCACAATCAGCGATAACTCGGGATTGTTCAAGCTGCCTCTGCTGGCGATAGGGACTTATAGCCTCCAGATATCGAAGGGTGGGTTCAGAGCGACGTCGATTCGAGCGGTAGAGGTCACTCCTGGTGTTGACACCGGTTTGGGCAGCGTCAAACTGGAAGTGGGCGCGGCGAGCGAGACAGTTGAGGTATCGGCCGCAACTCCTCTGGTGGAGACCACCCAGGCGCAGGTGACCAGCACCTTCGGCCAGACCTATCTGGATAACATTCCTGGAATTCAGGAGAACCAGGGTCTCGACAATCTGGCTGTCCTGCTTCCCGGGGTCTCCAATACCCGCGACAATACATTTTCCAACACCAATGGAATGGGTTTTTCAGTGAACGGATTGCGCGGGCGCAGTAACGATCAGCAGGTTGACGGACAGAACAATAACGACAACTCGGTGACCGGTCCCGGCATTTTTATGAGTGACACCAACTTCGTCGATCAATACCAGGTCACGACCAACAATTTCGGGGCAGAGTACGGGCGTAATGCGGGTTCTGTGGTCAACGTCATCACCAAGGCCGGAACCAACACATGGCATGGCTCCATTTACGGAACGGAGAGCAATTCGGTGCTGACGACCCTGACCAACCAGCAGCGAAACACAGTTTGGGGTTCAGGACTCACCAAACCGCCGCGCTTTAACGACGAATTCACGGGCGGGACGATCGGCGGACCCTGGGCCAAGAACAAGGTTTTCTTCTTTGGCGGTTTTGACAACGAGATTGTCTCCTCGAGAACCGTCTACGGGAGTGGCGATTTGACTCCAACGCCTTTGGGGATCTCCCAGCTGAGCTCGTGCTTTCCGGGAAGCACCAGCATGGCTGCGCTCTCGGCCTATGGTCCCTATGGCGTGGGCGGCGGGAACCCGAGTATTTTGGGTACGCCGGTCACCCAGTACTACGACAACGCGCCGGTAAACAACGGCACGGACCCGGCGAACGGAAACCCCGCATGCGGGTACCAACTGGCTGGCGTACAGCGCACATTGCCCGACGGCTCTCATGCGTACAACTTTGTGACACGCCTGGATGTCACCGCTTCCAGAGATACGGTCTATGGCCGATATCTGTTCCAGAAGCTGACGTCGTTCAACGTTGACGAAGGGCAGGCAGCCGAGGGGTATCCGGTTAATGTCCCGTCGCTAGGACAGGGATTTCAGCTGAGTTGGACGCACAAGATTTCCAACAGCATGCTGAACGAGTTGCGCGCCAGCATCGGGCGCCAGAACATTCAATTCGGCGGCAATACAATCGGGAATACAGTGTCGCTCGACTCAGGCATCATGGGCGGCCTGGCTCAGATGTCGTTCTCGACCCCCAGTCTGCTGGGCTACGGTCCAGCCAGTACTTTCCCTCAAGGGCGAATCGTCAATACGTTTCAGGTGCAGGACAACTGGAGCTATGTGCTGGGTAAGCACCAACTCAAGGCCGGGGCTAACATCACAATTCAGAAATCGCCCAACACTTTTCTTCCCTTTGTGAATGGCGGCTACCAGTTTACCGACTGGGGATCTTATGCGGCCAATACGTCAAATTTTACCAACGTCACGGTAGGTAACACCCGGTTGGACTTCATCGAGCACGACAGCTTCTTCTACTTCGGCGACGACTGGAAGCTCACGCCGCAGTTGACTCTGAATCTGGGACTGACGTACTCCTACTATGGCCAGCCCGCCAATCTTTTCCACAACAACGACGCGCGCCAGCAGAACGGCGGCCAGCCTTTCTGGGACCCCACTCTGCCGACATCTGTGACTGTGTTTCCCGAGCTCCCCGCTCCCAAAAACAGCTGGGGACCAAGTGCGGGCTTTGCCTATGCCGTGGCACACGGTGGACCGCTGCTCGGCGACAACAAGACCGTCTTCCGGGGTGGATACCGCCTGAGCTACGACCCGCCGTTCTACAACATCTACCTCAATATCGCGAGCTCTTCGCCGCAGGTCCTGGCGCAGACCATCATTCCGGGACAGCCTCTTCCCGCGGTCCCCACCGGGCCCAACGTGCGCGGTCAGCTGGCGCCATTCCTGACCTTCGGTGTGCAAGATCCCCGCAACTTCAACCAGACCGCGGTGGTTCCAAACTTCCGGCCCGATCGTGTGCATTCCTGGTCGTTCGGCATCCAGCGGGAGTTGGGCGCGCACGCCGCGGCGGAAGTCCGTTATGTCGGTAACCATGGCCAGAACCTGTTCCAATCGATCAATGGCAACCCCTATGTGGGATGCGGTGACCCGGGCTGTATCAACCCGCTCACCGGAGCAGCCGAAATGCCCGGCTTGGCCGATGCCATTGCCGCAGGCGTGTTCAGCCCGAGCCTGCTGCCGGCCGGGGTGACGCCGTGTCCGGCGGCGAGCGCTGTGGTAGTGAGCGCCCTAGGACGTGAAAACTGCGGCCTCGGAATCCAGCGTCAGCGCACCAACACCGGCTATTCGGATTACAACGGGTTGCAGGCGGAATTTCGCACGACGAACCTGTTCAAGCAGTTGACCATGCGGGCGAACTACACCTGGAGCAAGACAACCGATAATGCGAGCGAAATTTTCGGGACGGGTGGCGCTGGAACCACGGTCCCTTTCTCCCAGAACCCGTTTAACTACACCACAGCGGAGCATGGGATTTCGGGCTTGGATTTCCCGCAGACCTTTACAGTGTCGTTCAACGAAGACATCCCGGCTTTCCGAGCACAACGTGGCATCGTCGGTCATATTCTGGGCGGATGGTCGGTGGCCGGCACCTACATTCTGCAGTCCGGGCAGCCCTTTACCCCGATACAGTTCAACTCGGCCTATGCACTGAGCCCTTACGATGTAAGCGATCAGGCCTTCCTGTCAGGATTTAACGGCGGCGCGGACACGGCGCGGCCGTTCCTGAGTAATCCGAACGCCCCAGCCACCGCGATCGGGGTCTACGCTGCCGACGCCTGCGGATTTTTCTCGAATCCGACCACTTGCGCCGCTGCTCCCACCACTTTGTTTGACTACACGGCTCTCAATGCCAGCGGGGGGGCGACGGCCAACACGGTGAGCGCAAATCAGGAGCGCTTTATTCTGAATGCCCATCAGGCGCAGCTCGTGTACGGCACGCCGTTCGGCACGGCGCCGCGGAACAGCATACGCAACTACTGGTCCAACACGGGCAATTTCCAGGTCAGCAAGACTTCGAACTGGGGCGAACGAGTTCGGCTGGTCTGGCACATGAGTATGGTCAACGTTTTCAATCACCCCAACTACGCCAGCATCGACCCGTTTGTGGAGGATGCTGGTCTGGTGGGTCTCGGTACCGGTTTCGCGAATCCTTTTGTGCAAAACGGCGGCAATCGCGTGATCCGGTTTGGAATGAAGATCACCTTCTGACAAGCGAGCCGGCCTCGTGAACATTGCCAACCCGACGCATTTCCGCGAGGAATTCGTTCCGAGCAGCATGGAACCCGGAGCTCGCCGCGGGCAAGTTGTTTAGGGTCACCGGGCGAGTTGGACCGGAGTTTCGCGCAGAGGGGTTTGATGCGTTCAACCACCACAACGTTCCTGGGCGCGCCGATAACCAGCATCAACCCTCTGCTCGGTTCCGCTGCCTCAAATGGCAATCGAGACGAATGGCGAGTCGGCCAGTTTGCTCTGAAAGTCCACTTCTAGGACGGAGCGGAGTCGAAGCCGAGTGCTCTCTGCGCTGAGCAATCAGTTTGTAAGCCCCTGAGTGCAGTGCTGCCAGGGAGTACCAACGGGCGGCTTGTTGGGTACTGAGGAACCAGGCGTAGGCTTCGGGCACACTCACCTCGATGGAATGAGAACCAGGGCTGCCTCCGGCCGCAACCCCGACCGCGCGTGACCGCTGTCATGGCGAATGATTTCTTTCCACGAGGGCCGATCATGAAATTCATCTGCGTTTCGCGTGTTGCTGGCGGAACTCATGTCAGTTCTTGAGGTTGAACGGCCTGCCTCGAGAGACCTCCTTGCGCCGACACCCTGGCAGGATTTTCGTGTGCTCGATCACACTCTGAAGTGACTGAAGTCTTGGCCGGTCAGTTTTGACCGAGGGTGAGCCAACCTCGCGAATGGGCATGACCTCCGCCCCACTGGAAATTCGGGGTTACGCCGGTCGCACTCACAAGCAACCGCAGAAAAAAAACAGCCTCACAAGCAGCCGAAACAAAACAACTGCAAGTCGTCCAGGAGCACAACAACTGTAAGTTGTCTACTGTAATGTGATGATAATTCGGCTAAGTTGACTTACTGAACTTCATAGGCGCAACCGGCTGACATTCCGTATTTTGGAATGAATATTCGCAGGCCAAATGTGAACTGCAAGAACCACAGCCAGTTAGATCAGCAGTGTTTTGGATTCTTAGTTGCACTGCATGTGTTGGGCTCGGGTGTAAGTCTCAGTTGATCTACACAACTCGTACAGGTTGCTCTCTCGTTAGATGATTTCTAGCGAACGGGTCCTTGAGTGTTTTCAGGAGAAAACAACATGAAAACGGGCGTTCGATTTCGGCGAAGTTGCACATTGGGGTTCGCGCTGATCACCCTGCTCGGCTTAAGCGCCGTGGCAGCGTTCGGCCAGACGATTGACGGAAACGTGGTCGGATCGGTCACGGATACAAGCGGCGCGGCAGTGGTGGGAGCCGAAGTGACCGCGACCAATCTGGCTACTGGAGTAGTCGCCAATGCCAGGACCAACGAATCCGGCGCATATCGCTTCGACCATCTGACGGTCGGGACGTATAGCATCGGCGTCAAGATGACAGGATTCAAGACTGTCAGCGAGAAGGTCGACGTCCAGTTGAACCTGACCGCGACACGCAACCTGACGTTGCAACCGGGCGCGGCGAGCGAGACGGTGGAAGTTTCGGGCACGCCGCCGACGATCGACACGACGACGAGCCAGTTGACGACGACCTATGAGAACCAGACTCTGCAGCAGGTCCCATCAGCTTCGATCGGAACCGGCGTGCTGAATGCGTCTCTGCTGCAATCCGGCGTGGGCAGCACGGGCGGTTTAGGCGCAGGTTCAGGACCGACGGTTGGCGGACAACGGCCGCGCATGAACAACTTCACCATTGAAGGAACCGATAACAATGACAAGGGCGTGACCGGACCGCTGGTGTCGGTGCCCAACGATGCG
>Ga0123355_10015275_pt1 | contig 12060 bp, 4 predicted proteins | sample TergutEmb28metaG_3_FD_89872 | JGI IMG/M metagenome (GOLD analysis project Ga0123355, IMG submission 89872) | Embiratermes neotenicus P1 segment gut microbial communities from Petit-Saut dam, French Guiana - Emb289 P1 | ecosystem: Host-associated > Arthropoda: Insects > Digestive system > Gut ... | reverse complement strand
GAGTGGGGGGGGGGGGGGGGGGGGGGGGGGGGGGTGCGGTCGTGCTGCGGCAGATCAGGTTACAGTGTGTCGGAGTTTGGATTTAAACTGCATTCCCTCGTCTATATGTAGGCCTACTTATATAGTGGACCATATTTACACGTAATTCCGGCTTGGGCAATAGTCGACTGGCGCTGAACCTTCCGGCACGTAACTGCAGCGTTAAGTCGGAGGGTGTCTGCTGCTCGGTACGGAACAGTTTTGATTTTATAGTACCCTTAAATAGATTCACGGTGGTATAGTGCACCGATCCCACCAGCACTTGAAAATTAAAGATCCGTACAGTACACTGATGCCAGGATTCATATGTAAAACCACAGATAAAAGCAAATATTAAGACGGATTTTAAGAATGCGTTTTGTGTGGATGTGAATTGGATTTATCTAGCTCAGTTTACGATGCACTAGTGCACTGTTTTGAGGGCCGTATTGAGCCTTCGGGGTGCGTCAAAGTCGAAGAATATCTTTGGCTAGCAATGTGATTATCAACTTCTGAAGAAAGACATTGCAACATGAAGTTATTTATTCGACCAAGAATTACTCTGCTACAAAATTAATCCATAGTAGACATTAGTCAATATTGGCATTCCCTTTTAGAGTGTGGAACGTCTCAGATTCAGCACAACACAAGCTGTTAGTTCTTTACTGCTTGTCTATTTCTGTTTTGGAAACCAAAATCTACATGCAAGCCTATGCCTGTCCTCAGCAAGTCCACTGCTTGTCTTCGACTGCACGTACGACAAATACAAGCGCAGACAAAATATCAACAGTTTCCACTGTCTGGAGGAGAACTGGGTCATGCTGAGACGCGGTCTTGGGTTCGAGGGCAGGTGGCGGCTATAACCGGTTAGTGTGCTTACTGTTGCTGCGTTTCTGAGAACCGTGACCAACAAGGGAAAAGGTATTGCCCAGCTCTGTCAAGTTGCTTAAAATTTAAATGGTTTCATTGAATGGAATCACAGAGTAATTGCCGAAATTTTCCTCCGTGTCCAATTTGAATTCTATAAGTCATGTATTTGTGGCTTTCAGTTAGCAAGCTCAGTGTGTGGATATTTTTTGGTAATACGTTGTACTACATGTGGTCAATTTTATGTTTGTCAGGGAACGCACCTCCTGATCATAACGATATATAGAATGCCCCAGGCCGTTAGGTCAGTATTGTAGGGTCTAATTCTAGAGGTAATTCTAAGTGAGGAATGCCATATACACATGAATCCGGTTTGCAACGGTTGCTCAGCTGCATTTACATTACTTTGAGTAAGGTATAAAAGAAAGAAGTATATTGTGTATTTACTGATGCAATTTAATGTACAGTTAGAGTGTTCTCTACTCATGCAAAACGTACAGACGGTTTATCAAGAACTCGCTGTTTGCGAGGAACTTCTTAAGTTATGCTGTTAATATAGGCCATGTAATTGACAGGCTACACTTTCGGATAAATTTTTATTAATGATGATATAACTTTGTTTCTGTTCCGCAGTGTTATACTATCAAAATGTCTAACCACGACATAAGCTCTACCATAATTTAGCTGAATTTGTGTTTTGCGAAAACAGGCTTTGTAGATGCAAAACACAAGTTGCAGTGTGTCCACCCAAAATTTAAATTTATGTAATCTTTGGTCATTTTTATGCAATTGACAGTGACTTATGTTCTTTAGGATGATCACAATCGACCTGCCGTAGAATAAAAAGCGCAGTTTTCTCGTTGTTTTTCTTTCCTCTAGGATTACCGGAACTATCTGTAGTCTATGATATCGAAAGTCTCAATCTAAAACTTACGTCAATCGTTTGTCTTTACTGGGTACTGACAAGACAGCGCTGTAACTATAATATAGCAATATGGCGCGTTGGCGTGGAAAAGCAGTAAGTATTACGTTTGTAGACTTAGTTACCCAGCATGCAATGCACATGCGCCATATTTTCAACTGTAGCCTGTCCGGCTGTGCAATATTTTTCCATATTATCTCATAAACGGCAGGGTTTTCGAAAAAGTTATTGAACGTAAAACGTGTCTTCTGATTTTCTCAGCACGTTTTGTCTGAAACATTTCTCATTCTCAGAGAAAATGAGCGAGATATGTTCAAAATTGTATATTGGTCTTCGTGTAAAATACCCGCTATGCTTGTCAGATTTTAATGAAAATTGAATTTTTCTCAACAGATTGCCGAAAAATTCTCAAGTACCGAATTTTATGAAAATTCGCCCAGTGGGAGCCGAGTTTCTCCATGCGGACGGACGGGCATGACAAGCCTAATAATCGCTTTTCGCAGTTTTGTGAACGCACCTGAAAACTACCCGAGAAAGACTGCCAGCCGCGACGTCTGCGGTGAGGCTGCGCGGTGTATGAACTGTAGAACGGACCTACTTACTCTACTGGTTGCCGTTCATTCACTGACTTACTGCTCACCAATTGATAACTGAAAGAAGTTTTTAGGACACTCAGTATCATTTTAACTTTTCTGAAACATTAGGGTGTTTATCAGATACGCCTTAGACAATACGCAGTATTCGAAATGTGGTCATTTTAGTGTCACACATCTGTATGCAACTGACGTATTTAGAGCTTCGTAAGTCCGACAGGCGTTAATCTGGATAGCATTAATTGATTTCCTTCTCTCCTCTGTTAGGAAGGACATATAAACCTATAGCGAGTGTATGAGAGCAAAAGGACTTTAACGTAAGGAAGAAAAAGTAACAATGGAATGAAGAAAGTAGAGTGCTGAGGGAATGCATAATTCTTTACCTTCGTGGAATTTCACTGTGGTGATAGAATCAAAAAGCTTAGATGAGCGGATCATATAGCACGATATACATTTTTTTAGTTGAAAACCCTGAAGGAAGAGACTAGTTGGAGTGCCTTGGTGCAGATGGGAGAATGACACTGAAAAGTGGAGGAAGTGATGTGCAGGATCTGGTGGTGCGCTCTTGTGTACATCCTAATGAAACTTTCGGATTCGTACAAAGGTGAGGAATATTTTGATTGGCTGAGCGACTGTTAACTGTTCTTTAATAACACTGCCCGTCGTGTAACAAGTCTCACGAAATATATTCATACAGTGCGCCATCCTTTCTTAGCTAAAATTTTGAAGTGTCTTTTGAAATTCGATATACGATGTTAGAAGTCTGAAGATGAACTTCTGCTGTCCCAGGATTTCCTCTGGCCTCTAGACAAAACAAGACAAGGTAATATGAAGGCCACGGCTGATGTTTGCGACATACTTAAATTTGATCTAAATGTGCCATCATTTGGCTTGGCGTGCGCAAGGTGTGGCAGTGCATGCAAACAACATGATTGTCGGCTTGTGAACACGTTCGATTGATTTTAGATATAGGAAGCAGAAGCTGTGCGTGTGAATGAATGTTCTCACACAGCTCACCTTTTGAAGTTCAAAGTCTCATTAATGTTTCAGCAGCCTTTGGGTTCGCGGCCTAATTGTGTTGTAAGTATCGTGCAAACTTATTTTTCCTTTCTTCACACGGCCTTAAATTCTGTCACTCGGTTGATACTTACTCTTTGTCAGGTATAACATGATAATTCCTGTACAGATGTGGCTGCTTGTCTGCAGTTGAAAATCTGTTGAAATATATTTTTTTTATTCGTTTGTAGTTTCAAATATTTGAGTTTTCTTTGGCAGAAAGAAATATAAGTTCGTTAACTAATTAACTAGGTGGCTGAACAATTTTAAAACCGCGAATACTAATGCCCAACATAGGACAAATTCCTCATTCTTATGTATGTGTGTATTTATGATTAGCTTCGTGGGAAACTGATAGCTGCTGAGCTAGTCAAGACTTCGTCTGTGCACATTACATCTCCGAACACAAGCAGTTCCAAGCAGAACAAAAGCCTGCTTTTCTGTTGCATGATTTATACGTACTTATGTAGTGTAATTACGTAATGCTATTGTTGTTGGTGTTTTTTGTATATATATATATATATATATGTGTGTGTGTGTGTGTGTGTGAGCGTGTGTGGCATGTTGTGTTTCCCCATTTATATACTTCAACCAGCTGATCGCCTTTTCGTTAAATGTGTCTTCGGACAGTGTACGTTTGTCTTGTCCTGTTCAGTTGTAGCGTATGCTCAACAACGCCTCTCCATCTAAATGCTTGCCATTAAACTGATATTGAAGAAAATCAAAGATGATCTTCACTGTACATTCCTGACTACTTAAAATAAGACTGCAAGTTTGGACTTTCCTGAAAATACGTATGTCCTTATGCCGATTTGTGACACATTTAATTGGCTGCTGTCCAGATGTATACCTATGCCAGAGGTTGTACTTACAGATCTTGTCGACATATGTTGCTGTTACTGCCATTTAACTCTTTGAAGACTCACATTTAAGAAAATTACACAAACTCTAGTTCCTAACCCGTACGGAGCACAGTGCGTAACCAATAGAAAGAACAGCCGCTGAATATCTTAAGGGATAGGGTAGGTGTTTTTTTTTAAGAATCATGCGAGACACATAAACACAAAACCTGAAAAAATGCCTTGTCTTAATGTTGCAGCGGATGATTGGTGAACGTATCACTGGGCTTAAAGTTATCATTCTGAGCTTACTTCTTTTCTAGTAACGAACTGTGAAGTTATAAAGTTCAGAATGATGATTTGAATAAATAAAACGTTTACTTGGAAAATTGTCGTAAAGCTAAACTTGATTTTAATAAAACAGCTGTAAAATTTATATCGCATGCCCAACACAACTTTCTTCAGTTAGTATGAACTCCGTGCTATAATGTCCATAAATTCTATACGAGTGTTTTTCTCGTTGTTTAGTTCTGTGTAAGTTTTCATTTTGGGCCTCTTAAACATGGCTAGCTTGACCATTCCTAGGTTTAAGTAAGTCGCTTTTCAACTTTACATTTTATAGTGTCAAAACTATAAAAATGTGCGGAATTTGGCTTCAAATGAGGACTTAAACTGATGCGAACCCGTAATTAAGGTCACTGAATATCATTCCTGCAGTGTTGTTGTACGATGGAACCTGAAAGAGAGAAAGTGGTATTCTGCCTAGAATTACACTGTGGTTTGGACTAATTCGTGTGTTTCGTACAGGCGAATTGCCACCAGTGTGTATTATTGAGTCTTGTTAATACCAATATGTGAGCCGGGAGGTGTACCCCGCCACGATTACATCATTAGGCCTATCGATTTTATCTGAAGACAGGCGATGTTACCATGGTCATTGCCATCATGGTAGTTAGGCAATTTTATAAAGACTGCGCTTCCTCCGGTCAGTAACTGTATGTCACGGGGCAGTGAAGGCCGTTACCATGACATTTTGTTTCCACACTATCGCTTTAGTGGAGGAAGAAGGGTGGGAGAGCAAACACGACTGTGTAATCGGATGTGAAAACGTGCAGTTTATATAATCATACCAAACCGTGAATGCAAAACTGCCTACGACATTCCTTTCTGCATTCGTAAAGTGTTTTCCTCTAATACAAAGTGGTATATAAGTGCAATAAAGTCAAATACTGCATTCTTGTATTGTTGTATTGAATGGCGATGAAAATTGCATACTAAATACCAGGCGGGAATAAACCGACCTTCGGGTATTCCCGAGGTTAACAATGCGTAAAATTTGAGCTCTATTCTACTATCCTACTTCATGAACTGTTACTTGGTTGCACAGAAAAATTTACTCTACCACATGGGCCTACATATTACATTGTGTTGTTCGCCAGCAACATTATCCATAGAATTACGGTGGTGTGAGAATAACTCTATGTAGTGTAATCGACTAAAATATTAAATATACCCGTATTTTGTATATTTATTGAGGTAGACTACATATGTACTTGTTTTTACAATCCGAACCTGAGTTGTGACATCGCTGTTATTACAGCACGTAGATACTGCTAGATTCAATACAGTAGTCTGTCCTTCAACCAGCTGTCAGGTTTAATTGCCTTGGTTCTAGGTAAAAAAGGGAAGTTTATATAATATTTTATTTATTCAATAATGTTACGTTATTGTTACCGATATTTCAGAGTTGTTATTAGTGTGACATGTATGTACAATTCATCGGTCTCTGTACTAAGTTTCTATTGATTTCATTTTGTATTGATCCTCTACCTCAACCAGCTGTTCAATTTTTCGCTCTGCTACTCGGCTCCGTTGAAGGCGGATAAGAGAGAATCTGTTGTATTTGGATGTAAGACAGACGAATTTGTAGAGATGGGCCTAACACGCATGCGCAAAACGAAAACGTAGTTGGAAGAAGCGGAATATAAACATGCGGTAGATGAAACTGCAGTACTGAAATAGATCAAAAGGGTAATACGGGATCCAACTTGTAGCTGATGAACCCCCTTCCCCACAGCCGGCGAAATTTTGTAGTTAGTTACAGCGATAAACTTCAGTGTTTCGTGAAGACAGAGAAATCTTAGGAAAACAGAATTGTTGTAAACTGGAGAAGACATACAGAAATGTATAAATGTCCTCGTATCAGAACTAGTGTCCTCGGTTGTGTGATCAAGCAACAAAGTGCCTTTAAAATTTTGTAGGAACAAACAGTTAGAGCATATCCATAAGTCATACTTGTACACGTCATAGGTCAGGCGGAACACGGATACCGTAACCACAAGTGAAGTATTAATCCGCTAGGCCATGGGACAGAGGTGAGTGAGCTCCACGTACACACAGCGGAAGTTACATCACTCGGCCATCACATTCACACACGTTTCAGCCGATTAACTGGACATTTCTGTTCCTTCTCTTTCCAGAATATAAAGCATTTGTCTGCCATACTTGGCACTGATGAACATGTCCTACTTAACTCTGCAGACAAAACAGGGGCGGTCACGAAGTATCAATGAACATAGGTCTACCACTATTTTGTTACTTCAACAATGACGTAACTGTAATCCGCCATTTCATTCACACGTTTAAAGATAAAGAATGTGGATAGCATAAACATTATTTTCAGGTCGCCGTGTAATTGCAGGCATTAATTCGGAAGAATAACCTGGAAACAGAGGCTAACGAAGAGGAATTAGATTTTCTGAGCGCTTCGTTTAGTGACGCTGCCAACTGCTAAGATTTTTGTCGTCGGTGGTATATGAATGAGTATCAAACAGTAATGAAACGCTACTGACAGGGAAAAGCGGAAGTGTTCGGAGAGAAAACATGTCTTAGTGCCACTGCATACACCGCAGATCCCACATGGACTGGCCTGGGATAGGACCCGAGCCTCCGCGGTGAGAGGCCGGCGACTAACCACCACAGCCGTGGCACGGCCCCCAAAAGTAAATTAATGGTTGAATCCATATGAAGATATGTATTAAAATAATTGCAATTGTAGCATGCTGTTATGACCTGATCGCTGTATCAATACACTTCATGTGTCTGTTAACAACTGTTTTACTTCGCATAACTGGTTACGAGTTGGATACACTTTTGGTGCCATCGTAAGACCATGGAATAAGGTGGAAACGAAATTCTGTCATATTATATTAGGAGCCTATGCACATTGTTGCTGTGTTGTCCTTGGCGAGATGAGTAAGTCTGAATGCAGGATATGATACACGTCGGATGTAAATTAACGTCAGTAGCCACAAGATCAGGAGTAGACATCTTTTGTTTAAGTGTGGTGGTCAGAAAATATTTTAATCTTCATAAAAATCTGGATTACCGGTTTCAAGCACGTTGATGTGACCCTCACCTCCGTTCGTTGCGCAAAATCCTTGATGTCCTGTTTATACTGAAACCCGAAAGCCTCAAGAAAACTTGATGTGATTCTTCACTTACTTTTATATGTGGTGTGTCATTTTTTGTATGCCGTAAATAACCCAGTGAGATTTCCAGAACTCTAAAACCAGGGCCGCACAAAACCCGGGGGACGAAATTCTGTACGGTGTCGCGTAATGTTTGTTGATCCTCAGTACGGAACTTGCTTCATTTCATCCTTCTTGCTCCTGGATTTTGAGGTTGCTCCCAGATGTCTTTGGAAAATTTGTGGAACCCTTTTTAAAACCACAATGCCGATCGCCAATCCTGATATTATTGTACAGCAGAAATTCTTGAACTATCAGTGGCTACCAATCGACAGCATTCTTCGACCCTTGCACAAGGATAATGCAGTCTACAAGCAAAGTGATAACAAATAAGGATATATTTACAGCACAAGCTGCAATAAATAATGTAACACGTATTGTAAATAGTAAAAATCATTTAAATCAAGCAATCAAGTAGACTTAAAAATAGAATAATGTACGCAAGATCGGTACTGCAGTAAAATATCTATAAACGGTGTTACTGTAAAACCATACTAACATCCTCAAATAGCGTTACGTTGTCTTACAAGATAACGTAAAACTCGATGTTGAAGATGCTGGACCACCCTGATCTGCAGTGAAGCATTACAGCATCATATTTCTGCAGGAACAGATGGACAGTCGGACCGCTGTTGAATCCCAACAAGGCAGGAGTGTCATCAGTTCAGCGTTCGGAAATCCGCAGTATTACCGCACTTGGTTTCGCAGTTTGTAATTTATAAGACGGCATATGTCGTAAGCACCAGTGCTGTAACCAGCTTCTCACTGCGGAGGCCTTTGTTCGATCGCAGAATAGTCTGTACGTGATTTGTAGCGGACAACGTGGCAGTGGGGCAGGTTTCTTCCAAGTACGTCGGTTTTCTCCAGTCTGCACCATTCCCCTTGTGTTCCATGCTGTTCATTCGACTGCCATGGACGCCATGTATTCTTGATCAGGGGTGCCCAGACTTCTTTGAAGAAGCGTAATTTCAGACTTCCGCCTCGAAGTAGATGAGAACAGCGCTATTACGCAGACAGTAGTGGCAATTCCTTACCGAAGTTTTGGGACAACCTGTCGGTCCCATCTTCAAGGGGTCAGGAATTACCACTACTCGCTGCGTAATAGCGCAGAAAATCACAGTTTTCTTTATTTGGCGAAGGACTCCAAAGGTTATTATGGGCTCGTTCGCGTGCCGCGCGTGTGAAAGTCACAGTATGTGATATATCCAACCGCCTAAATTATTGTGTAATTTTACGGTATATAAATACATGTATATATATAAATACATGTATATATATATATGCATATTATTTAGAAGTGTGGCCGCAGGACGCAGTTTGGGTACCCCTCGCCTAGACAATGACAGCGTCTCTATATGAGCCTACAATGAACTGTTTACATACTGTACGTCGTTGTACGTCACTTGGCTGTTACCCTCACTGAACAAGATTCGTACTTACGAAAAAAAAAAAAAGATTAATAGAACAGGGAATTAAAAGTATATATCATAACTATGGGGGTGACATACAACACAGTTGTACGCAAAGTGTCCGTGGCCTATTTGGCGACCGTGAAGACACCGAGGGCCAACTGGTGCACAGTGACACCGGACGGCCTCACCTACCCACCCAGTTGCATCACATCACAACTGAACGGTCCGTACGTGAACAGGTCAAAGTAATGCTGAACTAGTTGCTTGCGCAGTTTGCGCAACGTGAGAGTCGTTTTGGACACGACCACACTGCTAGTGGATCACGTCTAACTTGCGTGCTCCAGCAGTTGCTGGGTAGTAGATGATACGGCTTTTCTAACCGACTGCCCAGTCACAGCCATCTGACCACTCATTGCTGCAGTAGATACCATTAAGGCTTGGACGACTTAAGTCGAAGACCAAGTTACTCTGTGGCTGACAGTCTGTCCATCTAGCATTCCTGACCAAAACTTATTCAAGTAGACAGTCTGACCACCTCAAATTGGATATTCTGGCTGGCATTAAGACAAGGAGGATGATCGATCATTAGTTACGAATTACAGATCGGTTAGTTTAACCTCGGTAGTTTGCAAGCAAATGGAACACGTTATAGCTTAATATCTAAGGAAAGTGTAGGATAAGAATGATTGGTTGTACGAGGGTCACCATGGATTCAGGCCGAGATATTCGTGCGAAAGTCAAGTAATCACGGTATGCCAGGACAATTGTGGACTCTCTGGACAACGGAGACAGGATTGACGCTATTATAGTTGAATTTTCGAAAGCTTTTGATTTAGTTTCTCATGGTCGGCTGCTTATAAAAATTGCATACTCGGGAGTGGATTCTAGGGTAGTGGTATGGATAAAGGAATTCCTGTTAGGTCGCATGCAGAGAGTCAGGGTAGGAGGGCAATTATCAGAAGAAGTTAGAGTAACCTTAGGTGTACCGCAAGAAAGGGTATTAGGCCCTCTTCTGTTCCTAGCCTACGTAAATGATATTTGGAGGAATATTGAATCAACTATTAGACTTTTCGCTGATGACTGTAATTTACAGAAAAATTATAAATAATGAAGACGTGGAAAAATTGCAGAAAAGTCTGGACAGGCTGGGGGAGTGGGCGGTTGAAAATGCGATGAAAATAAATCCAAGTAAAAGTAGGGCAGTTCGCTTCACGAGAGCCAGGGTAAAAGACCCACTAAATTATTCGTTAATGAACGCATTAATACCGGAGGCGAGCAGTTGTAAATACTTAGGAATAATCTTACACAGCAACTTAAGTTGGGCGGATGAAGTCAACTAAACGGTGAAAAAGGCCTGGAAGGCACTACATTTCACAATGCGAATACTCAAAAAGGGAAATAGTAATACCAAAAGTTTAGTCTACATGTCACTTTTATGTCCGATTCTTGAATATGGGGCCGCGTGCTGGGATCCCTACAGGGAGGGACAAATAAGTGCGTTAGACAGGATGCAAAAGAAAGCGGCCAAATTTGCACATCATACGAGCAGTTCGAACTGGGAAACTTTGGCGTCGTGTAGAAAGTTATCACACATATGTGCCCTCTTCAAAGCCTACTCTGGAGAACGGGCGTGGAAGGCTACAGGTGACAGACTACAACGGCCACACTATCTGAGCAGGGTAGATCATGAACGGAAAATTAGGAGTAGGAGGCAAAGGACGGATATAGGGAAATATTCCTTTGTGAATAGGACCATCCAGCACTGGAACCAGTTACCTGCAGAAGTGTTAGCCACTCTCCCCTGCAAACCAAATAATTTTAAATAGTGGGTAAGGAAAGTGGCAATTGAGATGAGTTAAAGGAAGATAAAGTGTGTTGGAAATCATCTAAAAGTGTAGAGAAGCGAAGTAAAATGAAGTGAAAATCATCTAAAGGTGCAGTGAAGTGAAATGAAGTGAAGTGAAGTGAACTGCAGTGTAGGGAAGGGGGTAAAAATGAGACTTTTTGGGAAAAGTTTATGTGAGTAGTAAAGTGGTGAGAAGTGAAGGGCTGGGGTGAAAGCATGAGTACAATATGTGCGGAAAAAAATACTAGTAACTATATACAGTACTTTCTTACCTTGGTGTTGTTTACCTCTTGTACATGTTGTATTTGAAGATGTCTTGTGTGTATTTTTGTTAGTTGTCTTGTGTGTATTGTTGTAGTTGCCTTTGTGTATTGTTGTCATCTTATGTGTCTTTGCTGTACTAGGTGTGTATTACTGTTTTTACTTTAGATGGCGGACTGCTGGCTAGAAGTCAGTATTTGGAAGGTCCTGCGACAGGCCACCTCGACACAGGTTTTTCTTGATTTCCCTGTGTCTATAAGCAAATGCTGAGATGGTTCCCAAGATTCCAAGTTGCCACTACATGCTTCTCATGTAGCCCTCCCGACTTAAATTTATTAGTAAACAATTTCGTATTTTGTATACATGTAAAATAACCACTGCCGCCAGGTGACAACCCAATTGTAGTTAATAATAATAATAATAATAATAATAATAATAATAATAATAATAATTGTTATTATTATTATTATTATTATCATCATCATCATTATTATTATACAATATGAATGTCTCTTGTCACAGGCCTTTTCTTCCTGGTATTTCTCTTGAACCAGCGGTGATCCCCACTGTTCAGGCTTCAAGCTTCACACTGTAGTACTTTCCATATTATGTGTGATGTTCCAAGTATAGCTGTCTTTTGTAGTGAATCTATCGAATGTTTTCCTGGTACAGTTTCCAAATTTTTCCTTAAGCTTCTCGTTACTATTCCAGTGGCT
>Ga0123355_10015274_pt1 | contig 12060 bp, 13 predicted proteins | sample TergutEmb28metaG_3_FD_89872 | JGI IMG/M metagenome (GOLD analysis project Ga0123355, IMG submission 89872) | Embiratermes neotenicus P1 segment gut microbial communities from Petit-Saut dam, French Guiana - Emb289 P1 | ecosystem: Host-associated > Arthropoda: Insects > Digestive system > Gut ... | reverse complement strand
TCAACATCCCCCCCCCCCCAGAAGGTATCCCTACTTTAATGCAGTGGAGGAGTTTGCGTGGTCACATGAACCCGAGAGCTATGCTGACAGTAGCGTATGCTACTGGTAGGGCCTCCCATGCCACACAGGTCAAGGGTGACGACCCAGACGAAAAGGGATACCCTGGTCCTCCAGGTTGGGGGTTGGGCGTGGGGCTGACAACCCCACACTGTAAAAATAATTTGTTCCAAAACCTAACAATCAGCCTAGGAGGGATGAGAAACGTTGACGAAAAGAGTTTGGAAATTGGACTTGACAATGGAAACCTGGAATGTTAGGACAATGTTAATACCAAGGAAGATGCAAGAGATTAGTAAAGAAATGATGAAATATAAGATAGATATTATTGCATTACAAGAGATACGAGGGCAAGGACAAGGTAGGATTGATAAACCGGACTGCACCCTCCTATATAATGGATCAGAAGAGAAAACAGGTCAGCTTGGAACTGGATTTATGATCAACAAAGCAATGAAAGGGAGTCTATTAGACTTCGAACCACAGAATAACAGAATATGTAAAATTAGACTAAAAGGGAGGTTCAGAAATATAACAGTTATATCAGCTCATGCACCTACGAATGATAAACATGATCAGGAGAAAGAAAGATTCTATGAAAATTTAGAGGATATATGTAATAGAATACCAAGACATGACATGGTAATAATAATGGGAGACTTTAACTTTTAGGTAAGAAAGAGTACCTACAACCAGTCACAGGCCCATATACAATACATGACTCTAGTAATGAAAACAGAAATATGCTGATACAATTTGCAATCAGGAATAGACTAACTGTAAAAAGTACAATGTTCCCCCATAAGCATATACATCTGCGCACATGGAGTATACCTGGATCTAATGAAGTTAATCAGATTGACCATGTACTAGCTACATCATGCCACTCTTCATCAGTTATCAATGTTAGGAGTTGCAGAGGGCCAAACTGTGACTCAGACCATTATCTAGTGAAAATTAAAGTGAGAGAAAGAATTGCAAACGTTCAGAAGACTCCAAGAAGAAAGATTAGAAGATGGGATGTAGAGAAACTACAGAAAGACACAGCAGAGAGAGATAAATATCAGAAAGCACTGGATTTAAAACTAAAACAAAAAATGGAAGGAGAAGAAGAAATACAGAGTGTACAAAAGAGATGGGAACATTTGGAACAGGCAATAAAAGTTGTGGCAGAGGAAATCAAAGAGGAAACAAAATATAAAAAGAACAAAGAATGGTTCAATGAAGAGTGTGCAACATATATTACAGAAAAGAATAAAGCTAGACAGATGTTACAAAAACAGACAAGATCTAATTATGAGGAGTATCAAGAAAGGAGAAAGACTAACAGAATATTTACAAGGAAGAAGAAAGTGTGTATGAAGAAGCAACTAGAGGAAATTAATCAGTTAAATCAATAAAACGAAAGGCGTAAATTTTACAAATCAGTGAACATTATGAAGAGAGGTTTCCAACCAAGAATGAGTGGGTGTAAAGGGAAAGATGGGAGGATGATTGGAGAAGAAGGGAAGATACTGGAAAGAGGGATAGAATATTTTACAGAAATGCTGAATGAAGACAAAGAGGATAAAGGGGATACAGAGGACTACAGAAGCAACCTCATAGCAAAGCCAGATGATGGACTATTCGAATGGACTTCGAATTCAATAAAGGAGTTAAACAAGGTGATGGTCTGTCAACAACTCTCTTTATACTAGCACTACACAATGCTGCACAGGAAATAGACCAGAGAGGCAAAATCTATACAAAGTGAAGCCAGATCTGTGCATAAGCGGATGATGTAGTAATAGTTACTAGATCAGAAACTAGGTTAAGACAAGTATATAGAGAAATAGAGGAGAAAACCCAACAAATGGGACCAATAGTGAATGAGAAAAAGACTAAATATGTGATTGTGTCTGCAACTCAGAAGGGACAACAAGCTCAGAACTGGAAAGTAGGAGATAAAGTATTTGAAAGAGTGTACAGCTTCAAATATCTTGGTAATGCAATACATAAAGAAGGGATGATTAGTGAATGTGTAGAAGACAAAATACAAGTAGGGAACAGAGCATATGCAGCAAACCATCATATGCTAAAATGCAAGATTATAAAGAGATCTGCCAAAATGTAAATATATGAAATGCTGATAAGACCAGTAGTACCATATGGATCTGAAACCTGGACCCTTACACAATCCAATGAGAATTTGTTAAGGATTTCCGAAGGGAAAATACTGCGGAAGATCTATGGGGCAATCCTAGAGTGGGATATCTGGAGAATTAGATAATGAAGAATTGAACAGATCCATAAACGGAGAGGATATTGTGAAATTTATAAAAGCTCAAAGAATAAGATGGCTGGGACATGTAAAGAGAAGGGAAGTGGGAGCGACACCAAGAATGATGATAGAAAACTGTTTATAGGAAGAAGAAAAGGAAGACCTCGTTTCAGATGGATGGATGTGGCAGCAGACCTGAAAGTAATGAAGATAAAGCAGTGGATGGCGATAGAGAGAAATGTAGACTGATTGTTGAGGATGCCAAGGCTCACCCAGCGCTGTAGCGCCGAGAGGAAGGAAGGAATGTTACTGAGGTGTCACCCTCAGACTGTACATTGCCAAATCCACAACAATTCTGTATTCACACTAAATTCAGAACTAACCCATGTCACATCCATGGTCTGTATGCACTTATGTCTACTAGGTGGACATCACTTAACCTGCATTTAATGTGCGTGACTTCAGGCTTCCACTACAAAATAGCTGAGAACTGCTCTCTTTTGGGTTATTACCACTACTCACTGCACAATAACCCAAGATAGCGCAGTTCTCAGCAATTAAACTGTCTACTCTCCAATGCAGAACAAATATTATCTGCCAACTTCTCCTTCCAGTTGCTAGCAATCTGTTATCTAGAATGGCCAGTGTTTGTGCAGAGATGACCCACGATTATCGACAACACCGGTCAGTTCAACTGTATATCAAATTACTGCTGAACAGAGACTTATCTTCTTCTATTTTTATAAAGCATCTCTATCATTGGAAAATGTCTATGCAAGATTTATCAAAATAAGTTTTACAGTACTGTTACCATAGCTTTACACAAAATATTTGCAGGGTTTTCCAAAAAAACATAAATTTTGCAGTCCTATGTTACTGCAGGATTATACAAAATATTGTTAGGATTTATCAAAAAAAAATTTTCAATTTTACAGTACTGTTAAATAATATGAAATGCCAACTTGATGCGACATGGTAATTTTATTGATGTATTCTTAGCTTGACACGTTTCGGGTACATACGCCCATCATCAGGAGCATTAGATGTTGAGTTGCACCATATGGTTTTCTGCACCGAGTTTTTGGATGGGTGGTGGTCTTGAGAGCCGCTGCGTAGGTTATGTGTGCGGTGCGGATAGTGCTGTGCGACGGCACCATCCGCACCCTACACACAACCTACGCAGCGGCTCTCAAGACCACCACCCATCCAGAAACTCGGTGCAGAAAACCATATGCTGCAACTCAACATCTAATGCTCCTAATGATGGGCGTATGTACCCGAAACATGTCAAGCTAAGAATACATCAATAAAATTGCCTTGCTGCATCAAGTCGGCATTTCACACTATTTCATGAGGAAGATGCATGGTCAAACAACCCTCAAGTTTACAGTACTGTGTCAACATAATATTATGGAAAACGCTTTTATATAAGTCTGGTATTGGGCATAGAAAACACAAAGTTCTGATCACAGTATTACTCATTAATAGAATCTCATTAAAAACAAGCCCAAAAAATTCTTACCCAGTAGCACAGTGTGTCAGCTCAGCTCTTATGCTATGGCCTAACAAAGGTACACTCATTCAAAATCTTATACCCCATACAATGTAGTCATATTGTGGTTGGTTTCTGCTGACTCTGTCTTCATGATAAGGCCTGGCTTATTCTTAAGTGGCACCACATACAGTTCAAAAAAATATTCCTGAGAGTTGAAAGACACAAGACACGTCTATACTTAAAGTCCACACATCTCTGAATAGAAATGAAGTTACCAATGTCACTACACAACACACAGTAAAATTAAATAAAACTATGGGAAATGAAAGGTAGGCTGACAGTAAAATTGTAAAATTAAACAAATAAAAATGGTTTATTTTAAGCTGTTAGGCTGTATGTGGAAATGCCATTGAAACCCGAACAATATGAGTAATTAAGCTGATCACAAGGACTTAAAATAACATAACAAGGTAAGGAAAATGACCCAAAGAGGAATGCCAAGATGTTAATACCCACTATGGCAGTCAACCCCCTTGGATGAACTACAATCCCCCCCAATGATGATGAGCAAAACATCTTTGCCAACAGGATATGCAAGAACGTACTTCTCGAAGTGCACATACACATGCTGTCACCACACAACAATAACCATGTTAAGCACGTATGACCAAGATCAGAGAATGAAGTGCAAATTCCCCTCCCTGATAGAGGTGAACAAGGACCGCCACACCTGCTTGGATTATTTTGCCGTTCAGAAACTGTCACACATATGGGTTCACCCATCTTAGCGGGTATCCAAAAACAAGACACAGTAGGGCACAACATCACTATCTGGATGGCATTCAAATGAGTCTTCATGTAAAGTGGCTTCCCTGGCAGCTGCAGTGGCAGTCTCATTGCTCTGCAGGCCAAAAGAAACCAATTTCCCTGCTGTACACCACTGAAGTGCAGGTCACCAAGTAGTTCACAAAACCACACAAAAAACTCATGTCTAACTCTACCCACAAGATGAAAGACCTGTTTTGCATCATAGTGCTGACTGGCATTTATGTTTCTACCACAAAACAAGGTTACACCACAGCACAGGTATATGGATACTGTACAACAGGAAGTACATATTTGACTCAGAGTATAAACAATTACAACACTTTATTGAAATCTACTATGTTCACAAGCTAGATAACACAGAATATATCATTTTTACATTTATTATTTCAAGAAGCACAATTAAACAATTTGTCACAATAAAAGAATAAAAGAATGGTCTCAGAAATCTTTGGCTGGACATAGGTAACACATATTAAGTTATTCTGCTGGCAAACATAAAGACACTTTGATGCAAACGGTATTCTTTCCCTACCACTGCATACAAATATCTAAAAAAATAAAAAATCCATATTCATTTCAAATGCATCAACAATTTATCTTTGTTCTCCAGTTGTTATTTCTTCACAGACACTGTACACTTTAACAGTATCGACAAAATACTACTATGGAAACGAAACTTATAATTACTGTATCACATTCCAGGTTTATAAAAACCAATTTAACAACATGCGCACGCACAATGCACACACACAGTCATACAAAAGGCTGTCCAACATACTCAAAAAAATAAATGTACAAACTGCTAACCCTCTCAAGATTGAAGGAGGCTAAGAAATAATAATACAAAAGTCTGATAAAATAAAGTCTTCATTATAAAACCCTACAAACTTTCCACACATGTACTACATACAAGGCATAACCTTCAACAAATCAGGACATCAGTATTACTTACTATTTTTATTTGTATGCATGTCTCTTCATTGAAACTACTTGCTCCAAAATTGTGTTAACACCAAGAACAAACAACAAGATTCCGATGCAGAATTTTTGGCCAATAAACTTGCATAACAGATAATACAGTGGTAGCCATGTGTGGAAGTTTTGACTGGTGCAGCATGACAATTTCAAACAATCAACATTGCAGTCTACTGGATCAAATCTTAAGCATGGTACAGCAATAGACTCTGGTTATTAATTACAGTATCACAGCTAGTTGACACTGGATTACCTGTTGAATATGGGAATTCCATTCATGCTATCACCAGTGGCTCATCATCCGAGAAACCACGAATGACAGGCGAGTCTTCCTCATCTGTAATTAAAAAAAAAATGAGTAAGTACTGTATATACACACACTTCTAATAGCTGAGAATTCCTGTTTTCTGTGACATACTGGTTCACAGTGTAATCAGATCCTGGTATTTCAAGGCCATGTATTGTCCTCATCTTCAAGGGTTGAAATGTCAAAGAATTCTTCTTGGGCATTTCAAACGTACGCCATGATGCCCTGAAGAGTCAAGATTCAATTACCCAGTAATGCAATATCATATACCAGAAGAACAAAATCCTTAGCTACAGTGCTGCAAAAATCTCAACACTCACATCTTCACAGTCACTATCATTTAGCTGCACACTACCGATCTTTAACTATCAAAATTTTCACTACAATTAGGAAGGATCATATTTACTTACACCAAGCACGTACACCATCTGTTTTGTTTCACACGCTTGTTTCGTCTAGCAATGCAGCGCTTACTTCGACAAATGTCACAGGCTTACCCAGCAACACATTACTCACAGTTAAAAATCTGTGGTGATAGTGATAATTCTCAATACCCAGTTACACTTCCCTTGAACTAGACTACCACACCATCAAATGCATTAAATATACAGTGACTACAAAAATCACACTGAACTTCAGTGCTCAAGAATTATTTGGAAAATTCCCTTCATCCTGACAAATTTCTGACTACAATATACGCTTAAGATGAGCCCAGAGCTTTATGGTGTACGAACCCTGCATATGCTAGGAATTTAGAGCATTTCCAGTATCCTTCTATGAAACAAATTTGAACTGCAGGGGCAAACAGACATTTCTAATCCTCAGCATACGCAGGCCTCTATGCAACAAAACTCTTATGGCAGCTGCCATGCTCAGGGACACAACCGAATATACACCCTGTACAATGAGTTCCCGTTTAATACAAGGAAAAATTCTAGGTCTAGCACCATCACTGGCTACAGCATACTTCCATTATACAAGTACCTATTTTTGTATCTATAACTCTCATTCCTTGGACTGCAGAACACATGATAAAACACTTTGCATTAATAAGGAAGATGGTTACAACCTTCACACCATGTGAAAATGGCAATGAAACATTCTACCTTATATCCATTCCGTTAAGCAACAATATTTCAACACCCAACATAAAAGCCAAAGATTCAGTGAGCATGCATAATGATAGATGTGACATTACACATCCTAAAAACACAAAAACTTCAGTAAACACTTAAAACAGCAAAGTTCACAAGGCAGGTATTAATGTGTCCAAAAAGGTTTATGAACTTATAGAAACCATGTGAACAGAATATTGAACTACAAATGTACTTCCTAAGCGTTCAACCTCACTATCGACGTGTGTAGTGTCCTCCCTGCTTCCATCAGCTGTCAAACAGCACGGTCACCCTTAGCACACTGCAGTGTACACAGTGTCTATTCCACACAGTGACACAAAAATCAGGTAATTTAGCATACTAAAGCATACATACATATGAAACAGTGTTTTAATTCTTTTCATCCCTTGGGACATGGCAATTAAGTGAAATTCCCCTATGAAATTTTCCATGATGGGACATATTCTTAAATCCTCCTGAAAATCATGCCTGAAGTTGCTTCTGGCCACAACATTTTGTAGAAAATAAACAAACACTGAATGAATGAATGAATGGAGTGAGTGAGTGAATGAGTGAATGAGTGAGTGAATGAATGAATGAATGAATGAGTGAGTGAATGAATGGATGAATGAGGGAATTAATGAATGAGTGAATGGATGAGTAAATGAATTAATGAATGAATAAGTACATAAATAAATCAGTTGCATGACCTATGCAATGAAATATGGCATGTCATCCAAGTTCAAAAAGGAGCCAAGTCAACAATGAATTCAAACTGTCCAGTGTTCACACAGTCTTTTACACATACATACATATAAATATTGGGTGCACAACTCATCCAAAAACTGATGAGCCCCCTCAAAATTCCAGGTGCCAGATGGGTTACATGAAGCAAGTTTCATACTGAACACCCATGAGCATTAGGCACCACCATACAAAATCTAGTGACCATGACAACCTGGCCGACAGGATTTGTGCACCCCTGATATAATGTCAATTTTCAATTCCCCTCAACCCCCAAACCAACCACAAGTCAAGCAACAGCCTGGGCACAGAACAAAATGAACTTACCAAGACCATCACCACCAGAGAAAGTTGCTGCACCTGACCGTGTGTCATAATGACTATTAGCAAAAGACGAGAAGCTGCGCTGCAGACGGCGGTGCCGCAGAATGAAATATGCCAATGTACCGCTGAGTGCGATCACAACCAGTACGACAGGTACCACCACACTGACAATGTTTCGAGGAGACAGCACTGCTTTCCAGGAACCTGAGTAACAAATTGCTTCAAATTAACTTCATGGCTGCACAACCAAATATGATCAAAACATGTGCTATGATTCAACCATTATTAACAGTCCGATTACAAGACAGCAACCTTCAGTTTTGGGGTCAAGGAGAGTTGACCAGACTGTGTCTGGGTCAGGGTGTTGCCAGTGGGTGATAGCATCAGACTGGGCTAGTCTTCAGGGGTGGTAGACACAAATATATAGCCTCAGTCTACCCAAGACCATCTGTACATGGTGAAGAGCCACATCCTATGGGAGGTGACCTTGTAATTCGTGGCAGATACACCTTAAGACCAGACTTTTAGCCAGCGAGTGCATTCCATATACATACTTCAAAAATGACACCAGACATTTCAACTATCTACACCAACTGATAAAAATTAAATAAATTAATTTTCATTCATTGATTTTGAAAGCAGAAACACATACATAACTTCATCCTTACCCACTGGCATCTGAGCAGAGTTCACTTCCGACATGGTTGAGCGGTAGCCATCAGTTGTCTCCAGCATCACAGCAAACGAATAGATGGCACCCTCCTGCACTTTGTCCAATATGAAGGGGGGCTTACGACAAGTGTACTGTGTGGCTGTGGTCACATTCAAGACGGGTCCTTCAGACACCAGTATAATGTAACTGTACCTGCAATATGAACAATATTTAAGTTCAACAATAAGCTTGTACACAAATGGCTTTCAGCTGACTTCTACAAGTACAGTTCCTACTTCATCTGAAGCATTCACCAAGCACAGTAAAACCATGCTTATCTAGGCTAATGAAGGAAATAAGATGTACACCTGCAAAACACAGATCACCTGAAACACTTCTGTTTTATGAAGACCCTGCTTGAGAAGGTCCAATACAAGAACAGTTCCTTACAAATTACATTAACTTCTATTTCACTGCACTTGAAATCACATCTGTTCCTTATCCAAATCTGACAATCTTTGGCTAATTTTGTTGCCAAGTTCTCGTTCTCAAAATTTTCATATAACTCAAACTTCTAATTTCAGTACAATTTTCTTATAGTTTGTTGCCATTTTACTTTGGACCAAATGTCATCACTTAACCTTTACATGACCTGTGTTCGCACGTGTGAATGCCCCTAGAAATTCATTTTATATATTTCGGCAATGGCATTTACTGCATTTTTAAGACATACTGTATAACTTGTGTTTTATTTTCCATGAAATGCCATTTACTTCATACAGTTATCTTTTTCTGTTCAAATAATACTAATATTTTTCTTAAACCATGCAATAAAATTTAAATACCAACCTAGTCATTTAAAAGTTAAGTGATGCAAAGTACAACACAATCAAAATGACTGTAGGGCCAGGAATGTACAAGTCCTGGGTGCCCAGCTACCTACATTACTAAATTATGTACCACAACACCTAATACTTGTGGGTCCTCAGCGCAAAACCTACTTTATGTTACCCTTCCAGTAATAAGAATTCTGAGGTGGCTCCTAGATTTTGGGAAAATTTGTGAACCCCCATTTAAGACATTAAAGGTAAAGCAATCCCCATACAGTCCTACTACAGGACCAGAGGGTTCCAAGAGTTTGAGGCACCCACATTTTAAGACTATCAGCACATGGGTGTCACAAGGTTGTCAGCTCTCTGGCTCCCTTTACCCCCAGGAAATATTCCTGGCACTCATTTCTGTTAGAGGCTTAGTCAACCCCAAGGCCAGAGTGCAGCTGTAAGGATTATGTCAATGAAAAATTCCGATGGCATCTTCCCTTAACAAACCGAAGACCTTCCAGCTTGCAGCGCAGGGCCTCAACCATGCTACTACATGCCCCCACTTAAGACCCTAATATCCAAAAAATCCAAGCACCTCAGCATCCTCTTTGGTTATACCATGAACACTGTAACAAACCTCCCACCCCACCACTGACAATGACAGTAAAGCACTCAAAGTGCAAGGGGGAGGGTATTGTCCAACTGTATCTTCTGGAGACCCTCCCCATGCCCAGTTATCTGTAATTACTCCACACCATAAAATTCAGGACCATAAATTTTACCACATTACTGAAGTCTAGTCAAGACATCATCTCACTACCAGGTTTACTAATGGGCACTGGGAACTTAACACCCTACAGGGCCTAAAGACATGCTAGAACTGGAGAAACTCTGATTATATAAACTCACGTCATATTGGCAATTGCTGCTGGCAGATCCTTCTCCTGCCAATACACTATGAAACTGCCGTTACGTTCTGGTAGAACATGAAGTTGATGTGGGGGCTGGATAGAAGGTGCTAGATATTCTACAGGTTTCGATGGAATAGCAGTGTTACTGTCTGTCTGTACTGTCACTCTATAATGACCTCCATAATGGACCACAAACCAATAGTGCAACCCTGTCTTGGATGTGGGCAGCAACATGATTGAAGTACTTTTGTTCAAATTCACTTCAGTAATTGTAACCTGTAAACACACAACACTCCTAAAGTCTACAGTAAAAATCTTATTACTAGCAGGCAAGTAATGTGTTCTGGACTCAAAACTCATCTCCCTTGTGAGTTTCTACTTCCCACCAAATTCAGTTTGGTGAGGACACTCTTGGACAACCAAGATGGGCAGACAGAACTGGATAAAAATCATACCACATGGCACCTTTGGTAGTGTGTATTGAACATGTTTCTGGTACCACTGCATTAGTGAGTTTCCAGTTTTAACAATTATGCTGTAATCAACATTCTCAGTACTACAGACTATTACGAATGTCAAGCATATTTAGGTGCTGAGTAGGTACTGCCACTGTTTGAGATACAATGCCAAATGTGATTCTACAGTTCAGGGTCATACACAGAATGTTTAAGAATCAGTGACATAACTCATACATAAGCATAGGAAACCACATACCATGTATCCAATCTTTTCAGTCATCACAGGACATGAAGACTGCCAACTGATATCCATAATGGTCTCATTCTGTGCAGACACTTCCAGATTCTTTGGTGCAGCACTCACATTGAATCTTGTTAATGCAGACAGCATATCTTCCGATAATGGACCTAGACCAAGGGGGCCTACGACTCCCACAGCAAACATGTAAGTCTCACATGCTTCTAAGTCTGTTATAGTTGCATTCAAGTTGCTTGTTCTCTGCTTAGGTCCTGCATATAACATAAGAGAAATCAATTTCGTGTGACAATGCACGTAAGTGAATACTTTTCTCACTGATTTCTTACAAAATAATTTCTTTAAAATTACATTAATTAATACACAGAATTAGCACATAATACTGTAGTATCAGACTCTACATGAATGTGTTTTTTTTTTTTTTTGTGTCTTATGTATTACGGGGGAGGGGTGGTGTTGCAGGCATGTTGGTGCCCATGACTGCACTAGTCTTTTAAGGGATGTTAACACAGCATTTCATGTCTTTGTATACACTCAGTTAGTATAAAACAGACAACAAGTTCAAGTTCTTTGAATGGCACTTACAAATGAGTGATACCACTAACATTAACCCTTTAACGCCTAACGACCACTATAGTGGTCGTACCGCACCGCTAACATCCAAACGTTGCATTTTACATATTTATTCAACAAATACAGGTACTGAATATTTTAAACATGATATATACTCTCCATTTTTTCCTCTTCAAAATGTAATTTGTTTCATAAATCTAACGTATTTGGTTCCTGTATTATTCACATTCTATATACAGGGTGTGCTAAAATTAAAAAAATAATTCCAGCGCCAAAAGGTTAAC
>Ga0123355_10015273_pt1 | contig 12060 bp, 3 predicted proteins | sample TergutEmb28metaG_3_FD_89872 | JGI IMG/M metagenome (GOLD analysis project Ga0123355, IMG submission 89872) | Embiratermes neotenicus P1 segment gut microbial communities from Petit-Saut dam, French Guiana - Emb289 P1 | ecosystem: Host-associated > Arthropoda: Insects > Digestive system > Gut ... | reverse complement strand
GGACAACGTAACCGCGCCTCATGGGAGTCCCAACCTGAGAAGTCGGTTACACTTCTGCCATGCCCAGGAGGGAAGACCACGAAGTCCGTCAAGGACATGTGGGGCATTGGGGGGGGGGGGAAATATATATATATATATACATATATATTTGTTGAATAAATATATAAAATGCAACGTTTAGAGTTTAGCGGTGCGACAACTATAGTCGTCATTAGGCGTCAAAGGGTTAAAATAGAAGGAACTGTTTGTTTGACGCTATCTGAATGAAGCTGAAACCCTCATCGAGCGAAGAATTCCTCGTGTTATCAAATCAAGGAGTTCCCAGTCCGTTCACAGACACTGTCGCTGACCGTAGGTCAGGGACGGAAGGAAAGACAGACATGGCAGCGATACAAGGCTATAGCATGAACTGTGTCTTGCACGTGATTCAAACTCAATACAGAAATACTTAAAAATCTCGCAACAAAAATACACGCGTTACGCCCACGTTAATACACACACGCGCGCGCGCGCGTCCGCACGTTTAGGCTTATTTCCAAATAGGCCTAAATTACATTACATGTGCTACATAATGCGTTCGTGTTAATACATCACACGCATATCAATACGTATGGCCTTACACACTTACTTTCTCCATGGAGTAGAATCCTTCTTGAGAAGCTAATCGGTTTTCATCTAGTCAAAAAATTCCCCGCATTTTATGGAAACCGAAGGTTCATTACCACATTCACAAGTGCCCGCCACCTGCCCCTATCCTATAAGCCAGCTTAATATTATCCACCCATCTACGCCTGTCTCCAAAGCGGTCTCTTTCCCTCAGATTTCCCCACCAAAACCCTGTATACGCCTCTCTTGTCCCCCAATATGCACTATATGTCCCTACCATCTAATTCTTCTCGATTTTATCACCCGAAAAATATTGGGTGAGGAGTATAGATCATTAAGCTCCTCGTTATGTAATTTACTCCACTCCCTTTTTACCTCGTCCCCCTTAGGCCCAAATATTCTTCTCAGCACCCTATTCTCAAACACCCTCACCCTACATTCCTCCCTCAATATAAGCGACCAAGTTTCACACCCATACAAAACAACAGGCAAAATTATAGTTCTGTATATCTTAATCTTTAAATTTTTAGATAGGAAACTGGAAGACAAAAGATTCTGCACCGAATGATAGCAAGCATTCCCTGGCTTCACTCTGCCTTACACACACACACACACACACAATTCACATTACATATTCGACACAATACGCGCAATTACCCGCCCGACCACCTTTACAACAACTGAGAAGAATATCATAGTCCGCCGTACCTCGGAAATCCGCCCTAAATCTCCTCCGCTCCTTCCCCAAACACGAGGCTGGAGAGGTATGCATTAACTTGACTAGTGTTTTAAAAACGTACGACGGTAAAATCTAACTCTTTACAGGCACAACGGACGGCAAGTGCAGTCACTGTCCACTGATTTTCCCTCCACATGCCGATATTGAATTCCTCCTAATAACATGCTTTCGCCACCCCTATGTAACCACATCAGCGTCAGCCATGTGCGTAATATACGTTCACGGTTGAACAAGCTGTTGATCAGAACACGTACCAACTCTTCGGGATGCGGTCAAATCTCTTGCAACGAAAGATAAACCCATTATATACAGGCACGATACACAAGACAGTGGCTTCTCCATGGACATTTATAGAAGACACCATTCACTGAACATTCTTCATAGACTTTATGACAAAAAAAAAACAGTAATTATGTAACGTGAAGGGTTTCAAGTCTGTAACAATCGATGCTTGAGGCGTGAAACTTCAGTTTCATCGAAGTAATTCTGATAGAGAGGGACGAGAACTGACACACTCAACCGCAATGCAGCCACAGTACCAACTCCAGAATCATGGGTACTGGACACAACAAAATGTTAAAGTTGACTGCTGTGCACTAGGACGACGCGTATTTTAAAAAAAATATCATTCACGTACATCTGAACGGCCTCGTGGTCCATACATTGCCGTAGAAAAAGAGACTCTCGTAAAGATAAATTACACTTTAAACGGCAAGAAGACAGATCCCCTTGTATAAGTCAACGGATACAATAGTCACTGTGGAGGTCATGTAGGCACGTGAGGTGTGGAGGCACAGCTCCACGCTCCGGCCACTTTACATTCGGGGAGATATCCGCCGGTACCCACTTGACAGGAGTTTCGGAGGGTCTCACAGCCGGTCTGGGCTTTCTGAAGAAAATAAATCTCACGTCCCTGTAAGGAACCCAAACACGATTCTTTGCCGTCAAGTTCGTGGTCACGATACTGACTGAGCTACCCCGGGTATCTACTTTCCATTGTATTTCGTTAATTATTCACTACATAAATATTTCAACGAAAGTTACAGACTTAGACCAGAGTCCTCTGCATTATGACACCATGTACCAGGCTGCACGGCGTCATAACCATGAAGACCTTAAGGTGATTTTGATGTTTTGCTGACCGTGTATCTCAGTATGATCTTAGCAATTGACTAATATAATGCACAAATTCTGTATTATAATAAGTTTATTATATTCCTCTACACGTTTCGAGCACTATTGTGCTCATCATCAGGAGGTCAAATTGTATTATACAGCATCTGGTATCGTCACACTTAGTATTTGCGCACCGGGCGGCCAACTACAGTGTGTGACGATACCAGATGCTGTATAATACAGTTTTAACCTCCTCATGATGAGCACAACAGTGCTCGAAACATGTAGAGGAATATTATAAACTTTTTATAAAACAGGATTTTTGCATTAAATTGGTCAATTGCTAAAAGCATAAGCTGATGTTCACCGAGGTTAAATCTCCAAATTTCACAAAGCTACAGATAAGCTTGTTGACATCTTACGGCATAGCTTTCAAACGAGAACCAAATTTATGTATCTCGCGTACTTAATTTTATGCAAAGACAGGCAATGTACATATACACGTCATCGGCGCGCGTTCGCGAAACCACTGCTGCTGTAAACAGCAGTATTACATATTCTGAGTGTGTGTCTGTAGCCTTTGTTATCCAGTACGCAAAGATGCGTCGTGTTATGTCATCTGTGGCCTGTCGGGCTCTACCACATTTTCCACGTTATTTCATAAACGGCACGATTTTCTAAAATAGAAAGTTAATGAACATAACGTGTGTGCTTTGATTTTCTCTAGAAGTTCTGTCTTCAATATTTCTCTTTCTTGGAAGAATTCCACGAAACATTCGGTCTTCACGTAAAGTACTCGTTATTGTTGTCCGGTTCTAATGAAACTTCAGTTTTCTCTACAAATATTCGAAAAACTGAAATATCAAATTTCATGAAAATCCATCCAGTGGGAGCCAATTTGTCCGCGCGGACGGACGGACAGACAAACACGACGAAGCTAATAGCCGAGTTTCTGCAATTTTGCGAACACGCCGAAAAACTGCACGCAAATTTTCACGCTTTTCTGTGTTTACTTGCCGTACAGGATTGCAAGAGTTCTAACGTTGCATGACACTAGTGCTGACTCACTCGCTGGCCGTCACTTTAGAAATGACGAAAAGAATTAAAAAAAAAAAATATATCAGAACTGAAAACTGTAAGATGGCATCACGTTCAGACAGAGGACTACAGGGGTGCTGATAAGTCCTTACCCCGCCATGAAGGAAACAAACTAATGTTTCTGTCACAATTACGTGAATTTCCTTCGGCGCCTTGAATGCTGGGGGGAAAAAAAACTCGATGACAGCTCGCGTCTCGATGTTGTTGAAATCGCGCGCGTCCCTGACATGCTTCCGAGCTTGTTTCCATCCTCGTCGGGCTAAGGACTTATCTGTACCCCGGTACTTCCTAGAACACGCATTGTGTTGAATTCGATATTCACTGTAACATCTGGGGTGTTCATTAGATCTGTCAACATTATATGCACATCTACAGCATATGAAGGCCAAAGGAGAATTCAAATTTGACGTTCTTTGGTCCGTCCATCGTAATATATTTCTATAGCAAAACCAACTAGATGCACCAATGTATCAAATTTATTTTATTTTGAAATGACACTCTACATGTTTCGGACGGTATTTACGTCCATCATCAGAAGTTCAAGACTGTACATACAGCAACAGGCAATTGTCAAACAGATATTGCTGCTTGCTTGCTAGCAAGCAGACAGCAATATCTGTCTGACACGTGCCCGTTGCTACAAGACTGCACATAGAGCAACAGGCATATGTCAGACATATACTGCTGTCTGCTTGCTAGCAAGCAGACAGCAGTATCTCTTTGACAAATGCCTGTTGTTGTATGTACAGTCTTGAATTCCTGATGATGGACGGAAAGGCCTTCCGAAACATGTAGAATGTCATTCCAAAATAAAATAATTTGATACATTGGTACATGTAGTTGGTTTTAATAAAGAAACAGAGGAATTCAAAACTTTAAAATGGAAACAAAAATATCTGGAGCATACTCGCGTGCCACGCTCCGCTGGAAAGTTTTTCAGCTTACGTCTTGTGATAGCGAAAATTTACGATGTTTTTGTCATCGTGCCTGACTGTTGGTGCGTTCAAATGTCAGGCGAACCACCCAAAGCAGTAGGAACACAAGCTGGAGTGTTTCGGTAATGATCTGTTTTATGCAGCTCGGTTGAAGAGGCTTACTTAAGTGTCTTTACCAACACGCACGTTTTTCAATGCGAAATTAAGGCGTTGAATAGATAAGCAACCCCTTCGAGCTCAGTATTTCTATAAGGTAGCATAAGTGTTCGAAACACCTAGGCGGCAGGCTGTCGCTTAAACTCATAGGAAAAGCAACCCATCGGCAATTGTATAAAATTATAGAACAATCGGGTCGTCACCCACGGTGAATTATACTCCAAGAGGCCGATTCCCCAGGGAATGTCACGGGAATAACAAATTTATGAAACAACCAGAAAAATTCCATGAGTTCAGAATTCAAAACAAACCGAAGATAGCGTCTTTGACACGGTTTAGTTCCCAGCTTGCAAGACATTCCTGGCTTTCGTTCACCGGGGAGAAGAGCTGATACACAAATTAAGTTACCAAGTTCTCACTTGCGCCATATTTACGGCTACACAACCCTAGTAGGCCAACGCATCCTCATTGTTGAAGTTCCGTGATCACACTCGGACACATCACAATCGGTACGACTCCTCTGGACGAGGGATCGGCCCACAGCAGAAACATCTACCTGACAACACACAACATTTACAAGAGACAAACATCCATGCCCCCGGCGAGATTCGAACACGCAATCCCAGCAAGCAAGCGGCCGCAGACCCAAGCCTAAACCACGTGGACACTGGGATCGGCTTACTTCCGGCCAAGATGAAGTAGAAATTGAAAGATTGAATCCACTCGGCGTCAGACATGCCGACAACTTACGCGTGGTTGACATTTCTGAACCAATAACTACAAGTGCCATATACTTCAATACGAAAAACACGCAAAAGCAATCAACACGGCAGCTACAACGAACAAACAGGAAGTGCACAGAAGCTGAACAACTCACAGTTACTTCTATTACCAGCGCCTGTTAATTAGCAATATGGCAGAGAGCTCGCAAAGAATGGAGACAAAGAACTCGGCGTCGACTTCACAACGTTCCCAGTGCACTGCGCCAAGTAATCCTCAAATACTCGCCTCAACATATCTTTCCATGACGGACAGATAACACTGAATCATAACTCGAACCCAGCCACAGCAATTCCGGCACAAAGACGATAACAGGAAGCGGAGACAGCGGACGGCTGAATTATTATGGTTTATACTAAACTACATTGCCGATCCTTGTCGCCGCGCGGTCAGAGACGTGGGTCTGCGGCCACACGCTTGTTGAGATTGTGGGTTCGAATCCCACCGGAGGTATGGGGTGTTTGTCTCTTGTGAGTTTGGTATGTTTTGAGGTAGAGGTCTCTGCGTCGAGCTGATCACTCGTCCAGAGGAGTCCTACCGACTGTGGTGCATCGTTGCGTGTGATCTAAAATTCTCAAGAACGAGAAGGACAAGGCCGGCGTCAGGCCGCAGCGCAACAAACAAAATGCTAAAATACATCAGACTATAGGAACATTTGTAACGTGGGGTACTGGGACTGATATCATTAGACAGAAAATTTATAGGATCAACAAGTACATGAAATCCGATGAATTCTGCAACAAACTACGATCTCGTATACAATGGAACGTGTCTGTCAGAGTCGATTTTTGCGGAACAAGACTGTCCAATAATCCACACTCCGTGACAAAAGACATAAAGGTTATATTAGAGAAAAAAAAATGATTTTCTAACAAACAAAACTGTTGCGATGTAACACATTCCGTAGATATCAGGCTCTGAAGCGTGTTCAGGGCAATTACACCTCTGAGACAGAAGATGTCGTTGATGACACATGCCACATAAACAAATAAAATTGGCTATTTGGGATCGAATCCCGGTGGGGACCAGATTTTCCGCCCGTCCAGACCGGCCCTGGGGCCCACCCAGCCTCCTGTACAATGGGTACCAGGTCTTTCCAGGAGGTTGATGCGGCCGGGGCGTGGGGCTGAAACCCCCCATCCCCATCTACTGCCGAAGGTCCTAGAAAAGAGTAGAGCTATACCTCTACTCACCCTAAGGGCCTGCTTGGCCTATAAAAAGGGTGAAAACCTACCTATATTGGCTATTTACCTCTATAAAATCATTCTGTACGCTCCGCTACAACGCCAAAGCTTTCGTAAAGAACAACATATTGTGAATACTGCCATCTAAATATATAAAAGAGAATCCTTGGAATTGTTCCGTTGGTTGATGCAATTATTGTTAAGAGCTTTTGTGTTTGTATCGTTTTCAGGAAAAGTTATCAGCTAAGAGTATCTGCTGAAAAGGAATCTTCGATCACAAAACGCCGTATAAACTTGTAATAGGAGCCAGCCCTGTCACTGTGGCGCTCACTGGTGAAGGCCGTTCTGAAAACGTTTGCCAGTTTCTCAAATGCATGTAATAATGGTTAAAAAAAAAAAGTGCAATAATCGCAGGTCTATTGTGCCACCTCATCGGACTGTTTGAAACACTCTTGGCGCATGATTTATTATAGATAGACTGTTGTAAAATTGTAACAAATGTACTTCAGACTAGCCAAGATACAGGAGCAAACTTCTCGACGAATAATGCGACTACGGAAATCTGACCAAGTCATTGTTGTCATGTATTGAACGCCAAAGAAATTGTAATTTATAATCTGTTATTGTCGTATGTTCAATGTGCTTAGATTCAAGATGGAAACCGTCTGGAATTTATTTAAATGACTATTTACTGCCGGAAAGACGTTACAGTTACGAAATATAACCTGGTAGTTTACACGACGATACATTAGCTGTGAATACAGGATTTCAGTTTTTGTTAACAATTTATATCTGTAAATATCACAGCTGAAGGCATTACTAAAATATAAAAAATATGTGACACATTTGTGATTACGACACAGTGAAACCTGTCTTAAACGGAACTTAGGCATAAGGGAGATATGTCTGAAGAGAAAGCTTCTTACAGTTCCGAGGATCCAGACTTCAAGTACCTGCATGAAACGGAATCTGCGTGCAACGTAAATAATTTTGGTCCCTTGCGGTTCCGTTACAAGTAGGTTTCAATGTATGAAGCTAAAGATGAATAATGACTGGTGTCTGTACGACAATCCATGGCCACAGTCACATTAGCCTGAAACATAATGGGTCAGAAAATAAAGTTCCAATTTATACGAAAGGCGTTGTACATTGGCGGGCTTTTTTGATACACGTATAACATCCATGTATAATTTTGACGTTCAGATGACCGTGCATCGTGATAAATTCCTACAATAAAACCAACTAGATGCACTAATTTCTCACATTTTTTCTTGGAATAAAACTCTACATGTTTCGGACAGCTCCTCTGTCCAGCGTCAGGAATTTTTCACTGTACACACAGCAATGGTATATGTCATACAGGTTTGCTGACAGCTTGCGAGCAGGATCAGGACGGAACTGGTTTGCAACTGCAAATCATTTCCGTCCTGATCCTGCTAGCAAGCTCTCAGCAAACCTGTATGATTTATACCATTGCTGAGTGTACAGTGAAAAACTCCTGATGATGGACAGAGAAACTGTCCGAAACATGCAGAGTTTTATTCCAAAAGTAAATTTGAGAAATTAGTGCATCTAGTTGGTTTTATTGTAGGAAGTCCATGTATTACTTCATTCAATGCTACAGTTTTTGTAATTTTTAATCGCTACTATTTTATTGCCGGTCCCAGTGGCCGCGCGGCCTAAGGCGTAGGTCTGCGGCCGTCCGCCTGCTGAGATTGTGGGTTCGAATCCTGCAGGGTGCATGGATGTCTGTTGTGAGTATTGTGTGTTGTCAGGTAGAGGTCTCTGCGACACGCTGATTACTCGTCCAGAGGAGTTCTACCGAGTGTGGTGCGTCGTTGTGTGTGATCTAGACACCTCGTAAATGAGGAGGCCCTGGCCCACTGGGGGGGGGGGGGGCGTTGAACCAAATAAAAAAATTATTAAAAAGATGAAGACATAAAAATACATGCTTAAATCATTTCGTCTTTCTCCACTTAATTATCCTGTGTTAGAATATTTCCCCTTTAAGCAATTTGTTTCCGTTCTCTAATATTTTCTTTCCTAAATTAGCGCAATATTCTCACATTTCCTCATTCTATGTTCCTTTCATAGGAAGCAGTACCAAGCTCCAATCGTTATCATTTCAGATTGGACAAAGGAGAAATTATTCAATGGTTATCAACATTTTTCCACGTTAAAGAGTAAAATGTGGACTGGTAAAGAAAGGCAAAAAATGGGCGTACGTTTGTAAATATGGAGTTGGCTGTCTCAGTGAAATTCCGTCCGCGAAGACGCTCGATTTAGGGCAGAGGTGGCCAAACAGCCGATCGCTGCCGCTTTTTGGACCCCCATCAAATTGTATTTTCGGCTTCAGTACAAACAACAGCTACCGTCTGATACCAGTTTTTGGATCAGCCTACCTCTACGAAAAAGCCTCGTCCCGATGAAGATAATGATATCAAGATACTGAAGCTGTCCGACCGACAGACATTTACAGTACTGCCTTAACATGTGCCTAAGTGATTATGGACCCTCTTTCGGTAAGCTGTGGCAAGATACGCAGTTTCAATACGTCAAATTTCTTTTCTAATTACTCGACTTGTGTTTTTTTAACATTCTTCTTGTTTGTTTTTGTTTTGTATTTTCGTTTTCTTTTTTTGTGTATTCTGTGTTTGTGTATTTTTTGTGTATCGTATAACTTGGCATTAAGAAGGTTGATGAAAAAACGCATTTTAATTACGTTAAATCGTTTTATTTTGAAAAATATTAATTTTTAATACAGAAATAATTTTACTTTTATATGCTTTTTGTTCCTGTGACCGTGCATCGTGAGTAAAGCGTAAGGAAAGAAACCAACAAGATGCAACAATATAGATGATTTATTGTCAATTATGGATGTTGATTATTGACACTGTCTCAACATGTTTCGGGCATCTTTATGCCCATCTTCAGGAGAAAAGACCACGTCTTGTTACAGCAAATACACTCCATATGCAGTAACACGTGGTCTTTTCTCCTGAAGATGGGCATAAAGATGCCCGAAACATGTTGAGACAGTATCAATAATCAACATCCATAATTGACAATAAATTATCTATATTGTTGCATCTTGTTGGTTTCTTTCCTCACGCTTTACTTTTATATGTTGGATGTTACGGTAGAATATTAATACGTTATGTCCTATGATAGACCGCGGAATATCCTCTGCCTTTCAGGGTAGATCGCCGAGTCCGCACGTCTGGCCATCTCTCAGCTAGGGGATTAGATTCAAGTCAATGCACAGTATCGTCATCACAAAGAGCAAGACAGGCCTCGCGGTTTATTCACATCGCATGTTTCACAAGACAGGACATCCGCTTTCAGACACTTGCATTATCGACTGAGCCGTCTTTATAAAAAGCCAAGCGTATGATGAAAGTAAAGCAAGGTCACTTGCCCAGAAATAACCGAAGAAAGTGTTGATGCCTGACGACTCCTTCCTATATATACCACCGCATGGGGAAATCAGCTGCAATTCGACCACCCCGATGCCGTTCGCCCACCACCTCCAACTATTGATCTGGTAAAGGGGGTGCTTCTCATTACTACGTCACGTGGCAACAACCAAAACGCTCACTGCCTGGCCGTGACACTGCGCGATGCCTGTACCAGCTGAGACCCCGGGAAAGTGAAGGGAAAGAGGATACACCCCTCTCGCCCTTGGCCGCAACCTGGTGACCTGGACGACTTGACCTGACTCAAACTTTCCCAACCAACCAATCAGATGGTAACACGGGTTTGTAAAACATTCCGGGACTTAAGTAGACATGAAAATGTATGGAAATGGGAAACTAAAGCTGCAAGTATTCATTAAAGTCGGAAGTTGACGGAGGTGAGAGGTCAGATTCACGGCCCGGCCCATCTTCCCTCGGACAAAAAGTCCCCACTCAATCGCTGGGCGCCAAAGCCGGTCCGGACACCAAACGGACACAACAGCATTTCTGACAGGAGTCCTTCGGATGACCGCGTCAATGCCTTCAACCAAGAAGGTGAACCCGTTAGCGTAAGCACAGTCCCCCTTATAGTTACGAGGTTCCCGCGGACCAGACCTGCAATGAGTTTTATGCGCAGGAATGGTTAAATGGAGATTCGCGCAAGTCTCCGCCCTTAGCTTTCTGGTTGGCTGGTGGCCGGTTCGGCCGCTGTGCAAATACAATCGGACCCCCGATTTCTCTGTTAAGCCAGCAACCAGTAATTGTATAGACTTGACTCAGCTACAGTCTCACTACACAGAATGCTTGGACACCGCATGAAGGTGCGCCATGTGTCGTTTCCATAGCGCCAAGTTAAAGAAAGAGTAGAGCTATACCTCCTCTCTCCTCCCCTTCTGTCCCTTAATGGCATGTTATTGGATGTACCTCACTCTTAATGTGTCATTTCCATTTTAAAAATTCACAAGGTCGCAAGACCGGAATTATTGACGACAGCAAAGTGCATTGGCCTCTGGTCGCGTGGTCTACGTATCGGGTTTCATAAATATCCGTCACTTTGTTCGAAACATCATAGGCGCCGACATGATGCGTCGAGTGCGATATGAGATTTTGAGGGCGATGTGAAGATTTGCTGAGAATCGATATCATGCAATGTGGAACATATGCACCACTTTATACGGCGTCACAGCATAGAAGACAGCCGTTTTTCACGTTGTGTTGGTGGGAATAGCTAGTCAGGCTAAACGCATCTGCCAATACAAGAACACTAAAAGAAATTAATGGATTGAAATGAAATACAGTACTGAAAATTCTCCAAGGAAATGCTGAAATAGACTGAATTTCCTCTATATTGACATAATTTTGATCTTTTATTCAATGGTCTCATAGTTGGTGGCAGATAGGAAAAAAAATGGAAGGACATTGTTCGACAGGCCAAAGCCCACAGTGGGCTGTAGTGACAATGGAAAAAGAAGAAGAATTCAATGGTCTCATATTTAATCATTTTACCAATTTATACTGACATGCAATATGTATATAGTAATAACCAAGAATCTTCATGTCTGTACCTTGCATCAATGACGATTAAAACACTTTATTATCCAACAGATGCACAAATATATAATTCGTAGATACAATTAGAATTATTATAAAATATTTAAAATTGCTCCAACATGTTTCGGATCACAACGGATCCATTATCAGGGAGCTTTATACAGTGCTTAGCTAAAATTGCAGTATTGATTCTATCATGTCCGTTGACATGGACGTAGTCGATGTTATGGCAGCATACTTACCCGTGGTGCGTGTGTGTACTGCACAGTCTAGAGAGGCACTGTGTGTGTACTGCACAGTGTAGAGATGCACTCTCTAGACTGTGTGTGTGTGTACTGCACGGTCTAGAGAGGCACTCTCTAGACTGTGTGTGTGTGTGTGTGTGTGTGTGTGTGTGTGTGTGTGTGTGTGTGTGTGTGTGTGTGTGTGTGTGTGTGTGT
>Ga0123355_10015272_pt1 | contig 12060 bp, 14 predicted proteins | sample TergutEmb28metaG_3_FD_89872 | JGI IMG/M metagenome (GOLD analysis project Ga0123355, IMG submission 89872) | Embiratermes neotenicus P1 segment gut microbial communities from Petit-Saut dam, French Guiana - Emb289 P1 | ecosystem: Host-associated > Arthropoda: Insects > Digestive system > Gut ... | reverse complement strand
GCGGAAAACGAAGATATCACATCTATCGTAAACTGTGACGACCAACGCTTTTTTGCCCCTCAAAGTATGATTGATGCAATCCAACAAGCTTGTGAAGAAAGTGGGCAGGCAGTCCCCAAAAAACCAGGGGAACTTGCAGCGGTAATCTACAATAGCTTGGCTCAGTGCTATCAAGATACTGTAAAGCTGCTGGAACAAATGACTGGGGTAACCTATCCCGCCATTCATATCGTAGGCGGCGGTGCTAATGCCGGTTACTTAAATCAGCTAACGGCTAAGTACACGGGCAAAAAAGTGTATGCCGGGCCTACTGAGGCTACAGCGATTGGCAATCTGATGGCTCAGATGATTGCAGATGGGGTTTTTGAGGATTTGCAGGCGGCTCGGGCTTGTGTTAAAGGGTCGTTTGAGATTGAGGGATTTAGTTAAGCTGCATGTACCATTAATACGCAAAAAAGAGGCCAACGCCTCTTTTTTTTGTGTTCAGTCAATTGTATCAACTGGTCGCAAAATGCGACCAGTTGGGTGTGAGGAGGGTTATTTTTTTCTTTCAAATCCATAAATCAAATGAAACCAAAACACAAAATACATAATCACCCTCGCCTGATAAGCGAAAATAAACTGTGGCGGAAATATAACAGCAATTATACTATCAGAAAAAGTAATATCGGGATATATAAAATCTATGTGTAACGCAACTATGGCCAATACGGCAACTATTATCTTTGGGATGCTGATTTTCACTTTACCGCTGCTACGGAGCAAATCCCGCAAATGTTGATGTGAAAAAGCAATGCTGATGACTGATGTAAACAGGATCAGTTCAAGAGAGAGAAGCAGTCCATTCAGCTGGCTTCGGCCTATGCTCATTAAGGTTTCTAATATGACCGTAAATGCTACGATAAAGATGCTAGTTGCTGCGATGTATATTAAGCCTTTTGTTAATTTCATTTAGGTCGCCTCCGGTTTTGGTGTTTTTGCCAAACCTTTTACCTCTGCTCAATAAAATAAACCCTGCCTGGCTGACAGGGTTTACAAAGGTTATCTTACAACTTTAAAAAAATAATTATCATCAGAATGTTCTTCTTCATCCTCACTACTCCACCACAATCCAACAAACACCAAATATGTCCCCGCCTCATCCGGAATTAACGACGAGATATCAGCTATTCCATTTTCAAAATGCTCAGCACCTACCCCTATTATTCTGATGTCGCCCAATAATTCCTCATACAATTCCTCCAGCCAATATAAATCTGGATCATCAAAACGTACGTTAATATATGAATTATAGCCTATTTCCTGTCCAATTCTATCTTCAACAATGATTTTGAGATCGCTTGAATGTTGAATTTCTGGTAGTGTCTCCACATAATATTCAAGCCAGCTGGGGAAGGAAATCCCTGATACACTTACTAAATCGCCACTTTCTATACGCCCTCCGCCGCCAAGGAAATGTCTCCACGATAGATGAACCACCCCGTCCGCAACAAGTGTTACCCGACCTGTCTCATCTATTGGACTATACAAATTCAAATCAAAGTCTAACTCCACATTACTTGCCATGTCATACAGCCTCATAATCGTAACTATACTCTGCTCTCTTGTAAGCAACTGCCTTGGGGCAAATGCATTATTACCAACGCCGCTCATAATCCCGCTTGTTACAACGTTGGAAATGCTTCTGACCAACCATTCTCTCATTTCGTCTCTATCCGCAAAATCAATATCCTCTTCAAGATTGAGTAACGGTACGTTTATTTGACCAGCTAAACGCTCGAGAGTCATTGCTATATCCTGCCTCGCAACCGTTTCATCCGGTTCAAATCTTCCTGGACGCTGTCCTTCACCACCAAAGGTTACGCCGATATATGCTGCCTTTCTCACATTGATATCATCTGTATCGGTAAATCTTCTGCGTCCTATGATCTCCCCTCTAAATGATTCATAAAGCGCAACCGCAAGTGCAGAAAATTCAGCTCTTGTAATCGGTTGTGTATAATTTGATTGTAAATGTAAAGGGACAAGGTTGTTTTCGATAGCTGCGTTTACACGTTCGGCAGCCCATGGGGATGGTGCATCGGCTGCCATGACTGTTAGTGTGAATTGTTGAAATATAAAACTTACGATTAAACATAATGCTAAGACTTTTCTCAAATTAGCTTTGATGGTAATCACTCCTGTCTAATTATCCGCTAGTTTTCAATAAAATAAACAATATCAGCACTTTGATACAATTCATTTACGATTCTCACAAACTCTATTTCTACTGTATAATTAATAAAATGATTTTCAACATAATAATATGTTTCATCATTTAGGTCAATATCTTCCATTCCAATATTTCGCAAGTGATTCAAAAGTATATCATCGCTAATTTCAATATTGGGAATTATTTCATTGTTAATAATAAAGTCTCTTGTCATAGTATATAAGTTTCTTTGCTTTAAGCCAAAAGCAAAGCCCTCATAGCCAAAAATCTCAATCGCATCCTCAAAAATTTCTGGAAACATGGACTGATAGCTATACATTATCTGTACTACTTCATCTTCAGATAGGGATATCCCAAATCTTTCTGCTTCTTGAATTACTACAAGTTCATTAATAGTGTTTGTTAGTATTTCCATATGTGACATTTCACCATAAGACAATTGATTTACTACTAAGTCGAGTTGGTATACATATATATTTTCTCCATTAACACTAGCTGCAATTGAAACCTCCTGATTTGATTTTTCATTTGTAGCACTTCTATTATATTCAAATGCTTGTGCCCTGTAGCATGATGAGAATAATACTAATACTATACAAATACCAATATAGCATAAAACTTTTTTCATTTTCACTTCCCTTTCAAGTTTAATTTGTTTAGTAAAACAGGCAATGACACACAAATCAGCAATATAATATTATTTGCATCTTTGATTCATGTCATTGCCTTTTCGTTAATGAAAATTAGATATTAAAATCTATTTCGATTTCTTGTCATCCAGTTATTGCAATTGTTACATATGTTATCAAAATTATCAGTCGGATGCCGCATAAAACAGCGAATAGTTCCGCTCCTAGGATGATCAGGCAATCCATAGTTATGCCCAATTTCATGCCTTACCGTGGCGTTGTTAATACGCCACCCACGTTCTCTTATTATAAAACCCCAACGACCTTCCTGAGCCAAACCATCAACTACACCACCACCATGAATCAAGGTATCTCTACCAGTAAAAGCTGCCATCAATCGGTTTCCACTCCCCCCCAAACCATGATTATTCATAGCATTAAGAAGTAAAAGGGAAGCATTATCCGAATCTGGCGAAGTCCACCTACTTATAGCACTATTTCCCCTTATATCTATGCCATAATGCTGCCAATAAAAATCTCCACCATCAAATATAGAGTCGAGTGCTTCCCATCTATATGTATTTCCATGTCTAGTTACCCAGTGTTGATCAACAACTACATGAACGTTAACACGGACAGTAGAAAATGCAGAAAGAGCCCTTGTTCTTTCGTCTCTTTCCCTTGGGCGGCCTCTATCCCTTTCAAACCGTTCCATAAGTAACCTAGCTTGTGCACTATCGTTCCACTCTTGAGGAACTGATAATGACCCCGCTACCGATTGAGCCATCACCGTAAAGCTGCTAAAAACCATCATGGCACATAAAGCCATAGCAGCCACTAACATTTTTCTCTTCATAATTATAAAGTCCCCTCATTTCTAAATTCACTTTTGTAGTAAAAATCCACAATCTATATCAAACAACAACCAACCTCATCCCCGGGTAAAAAAGATTCGTTATCGTCCAATACCAAAACAAGCACATATCAATAGCTTTTTGTCAATGTTTGTTAAATATTGCAAGCTAATTATATCGCCCCCCCCCGAAAAATTGTCAATCGACATATTTAACAAATATTTGAATTATGCTTCGTTTTTTTATATACATACGACATCATAATGAATCTATTGAACGCTCTCCCCACTAAAAAGGCAGCCATCTCAATCAATGACTGCCTAACCTTATTAATTAGTATTCAAGTTTTTCCGCTTCTACTGCTGTTTCCCCGGCTTGGCAGACACATCAATCTGCATCTTACCAATATTCTCACGCATTTTTGTATCGGCTACTTTGTTCTCCAGACTAATGTAATCTAAGTACCCAAGTTTTCCGCTACGCAGTGCTTCTGATAAGGCTTGGGGCACTTCGGCTTCTGCCTCTACAACCTTCGCTTTCATCTCTTCAACTCTCGCACGCATCTCCTGCTCATGCGCTACAGCCAGCGCACGGCGTTCTTCCGCCTTAGCCTGAGCTATTTTCAAATCCGCCTCGGCCTGCTCTATCTGCAACTGGGCACCAAAGTTACGCCCGACATCTACATCTGCAATATCTATGGACAAAATTTCGTAAGCCGTACCGGCATCAAGGCCTTTTTCCAATACCTTTTTGGAAATCAAATCTGGATTTTCCAACACTGCACGGTGTGTTTCGGCAGAACCTACTGTGGTTACGATACCTTCGCCTATACGGGCGATGATCGTATCTTCGCCAGCACCACCAACCAGGCGTTGGATGTTTGTACGTACCGTTACCCTGGCCATCGCCTTAATTTCAATACCATTGATCGCCATAGCGGAGATCATTGGCGTTTCAATAACTTTAGGTGTAACACTCATGCGCACAGCCTCGAAAACATCACGGCCGGCCAAATCAATAGCGGCGGCTTTTTCAAAAGGCAGGTCCAGATTGGCACGATGGGCTGCAATCATGGCATCTACCACATCGTTTACCCGGCCTCCGGCCAGCAGATGAGATTCTAGCTGGTTGATACGCACAGGTATGTCCGCCTTGGTGATTTTGATAAGGGGCTGCACGATGTCGTAAGGGCGCACACGACGGAATCTCATACCGATCAGGGAAAAAATACTGACCTTTACACCGGCAGATATAGCAGAAATCCACAACCCCACCGGTACAAACCTGAAAAATAGAAAGATGATAAAAAATATTGCCAGCGGCACCACAAGTACCATCACTTCACCAAAAATCATCATAAGTTCCATCATAACCATTTCCCCTTTCTTGTTGGCATATTGCCAAAATACGCTTTAGTTTCCTTCTGCGGCACACACGATAAGCCTATCTGACTGCGCCTCAAGCACCTTCACCTTCGCCCCCTTGCCAATCATTGGCCCGTTGGAGCTGGCCGGTACATTTACGCCGTTAAAATCCACCTCACCATAAGGCCGCAGAAAGGTGATTGTTTTGCCTTCTTGCCCGACATAACGGCTTAAATCCTCAAAGGAAGGCATATCAAGATTCTCGCTGAGTATCAGCTTACCCTGTAGTTGCTTCCTTCTCATAAAGCGGAACATTTGCCAGAGGAACCCTGACACAAACAATACCTGCCCTGCTACAATAAACCAACCGTTAGGCACGTAAACAATAGCCAGCACACCTGATACGACAAGCGCAATAATCCCAATTATCGCAAAGTATTCTACACCGGGCAGCCACATCTCCAGCAACAAAAAGATGATACCTATTACCAACAAAGCAATACATAAATGAATCATAACATCCTCCCTCTCTCATATATTCTATGGCCAAGGCCACTTATGGCAAAAGTATATACGCAGGGGAATTTTATTTGTCTGTAAAACAACAACGCACTTCGTGCGTTTTGTTACCCTGATGTTTGTCTAGGAAAGGGGGTAATTTCCTATGACATAAAAAAATAACTTTTGGCCAAATTGACCAAAAGTTATTTTAATTATTTTTTTAAAATTATTCGATGATGTTAACAACCGATCCAGCGCCAACAGTACGGCCGCCTTCACGGATAGCGAAACGCAGTCCCTGATCCATAGCGATAGGCGTAATCAGTTCAACAGTCATTTCGATATTATCGCCAGGCATACACATTTCTACGCCGTCTGGCAAGCTGATAACGCCGGTAACGTCTGTTGTACGGAAGTAAAACTGAGGCCTGTACTCGTTGAAGAATGGCTTATGACGGCCGCCTTCTTCGTGTGACAATACATAAACTTGAGCAGTAAACTTGGTGTGAGATTTGATACTGCCAGGCTTAGCCAGTACTTGTCCACGCTCGATATCTGTACGCTGCACGCCACGAAGGAGCAAACCTGCGTTATCACCAGCTTCGGCATAGTCAAGCAGCTTATGGAACATCTCGATACCAGTTACAACTACTTTACGTACTTCTTCTGTAAAGCCTACAATTTCAACTTCGTCCTGGATTTTGAGGTTACCACGCTCTACACGGCCTGTAGCAACTGTACCACGGCCTGTGATGGAGAATACGTCCTCAACAGGCATAAGGAATGGTCTGTCACTGTCACGCTCTGGTGTTGGGATATACTCATCAATTGTTTCGAAAAGCTCAACAATCTTGTCGCCCCAAGAGCCTGCTGGATCTTCCAATGCTTGGAAAGCAGAACCACGGATGATTGGTGTATCGTCACCTGGGAACTCGTAAGAGTTAAGCAGGTCACGGATTTCCATATCAACCAGGTCTAACATTTCTTCGTCATCAACCATGTCACACTTGTTCATAAAAACAACGATGTGCGGCACGTTAACCTGACGTGCAAGCAGGATATGCTCACGAGTTTGAGCCATAACGCTGTCTGTTGCAGCAACAACCAGGATAGCACCGTCCATCTGAGCAGCACCAGTGATCATGTTTTTAACATAGTCAGCATGGCCTGGGCAGTCAACGTGTGCATAGTGACGGTTAGGTGTCTCATACTCTACGTGAGTGGTAGAGATTGTGATACCACGTGCTTTTTCTTCTGGAGCTTTGTCAATTTTATCGAAATCGACTGCTTCTCCTGTACCATAACGTGAGTGAAGTGTTTTGGTAATAGCTGCTGTCAATGTAGTTTTACCATGGTCGATATGACCGATAGTACCGATATTGACATGTGGCTTGGTTCTTTCAAATTTTGCTTTTGCCATTTTGAAACTTCCTCCTCTACATAAACATGTTAATTTTGATTGCAGTATAGCATATTTACGCTTAAATGCAAGTATTTGATTATTCTTTACCTTGAAGCCCCATTACTTTCTCCTGTACACTCTTAGGCACAGGCTCGTAATGATGCACTTCCATGGCATATACACCACGGCCTTGCGTATTGGAACGCAAGTCTGTTGCATAGCCAAACATTTCTGCCAAAGGCACATATCCGTGTACAACCTGAGCGTTACCCTGTGCTTCCATACCTTCGATACGGCCACGGCGGCTGTTAAGGTCGCCGATGACATCGCCCATATATTCCTCAGGTACGGTGACATCCACTTTCATAATCGGCTCAAGCAGTGCAGGGGCGCTCTTTCTCATCGCTTCTTTGAACGCCATGGAACCGGCAATGCGGTACGCCATTTCTGAAGAGTCTACATCATGGTAGCTGCCGTCATATAGTACGGCTTTTACACCCAGCACCGGATATCCTCCGATAATACCGGATTGCATTGCTTCCTGAATACCGCTGTCGATAGCAGGGATATATTCTTTTGGAATAGCGCCACCCACGATTTGGTTAACAAATTCGTAAGGCTTATCTGTATCGTTGGCATCCATTGGCTCAAATTTAATTTTACAATGACCATACTGGCCACGTCCGCCAGACTGGCGCACATAGCGGCCTTCCTGATCCACATTTTTTGTGAATGTCTCACGGTAAGCTACCTGTGGTTTACCCACATTGGCTTCTACACGATATTCGCGAAGGAGGCGATCCACGATAATTTCCAAGTGGAGCTCACCCATACCGGATATAATGGTCTGGCCAGAGTCTTGATCTGTATATGTCTTAAAGGTTGGATCCTCTTCAGACAATTTATTGAGGGCGATGCCCATTTTATCCCGTCCGGCCTTTGTCTTAGGCTCGATGGCCACAGAGATAACCGGTTCTGGGAAGTTCATGGACTCGAGGATTACTTCGTGATCTTCGTCACAAAGCGTATCACCTGTGGTAGTAAGCTTTAGGCCTACCGCCGCAGCGATATCTCCGGCAAAAACCTGCTGGACATCCTCACGGTGATTGGCATGCATCTGCAAGATACGGCCAATACGTTCCTTTTTGCCCTTTACGGAATTTTGAACATATGATCCGGAAGTGAGCACACCGGAATACACCCTAAAGAAGGCCAATTTACCCACAAAAGGATCGTTCATAATTTTAAATGCCAAAGCCGAGAAAGGTTCTTCATCGGAATGGTCACGGGTAACCACTTCTTCGGAATCTACTGCAATACCCTGTATGGCGGCAACATCTGTAGGGGCTGGCATGTAAGCAACAACGCCATCCAACAGTTTTTGTACGCCTTTATTTTTGTAAGCAGAGCCACAAAATGTTGGCACAATTTCAGTGGAGATACAAGCTTTACGCAAGGCCACTTTCAGTTCCTCTATCGTAGGCTCTTCTCCTGACAGATATTTTTCCATCAGATCCTCATCGGTTTCTGAAATGGACTCCACCATTTTAAGACGATATTCTTCCGCCAACTCTTGCATGTCGGCGGGTATAGCCTCGATGGACACATCTGTACCCAGCTTATCCTGATACATATATGCCTGCATGTCCATCAGGTCGATAATACCGACAAAGGTATCTTCTGCACCGATAGGCAGCTGTACAGGTACGGCATTAGCGCCCAGCCGATCCCTTATCATCTGTACTACTCGCAAAAAGTCTGCACCCATGATGTCCATTTTGTTAACATAGGCCATACGTGGGACTGAGTATTTATCTCCCTGACGCCAAACGGTCTCGGATTGGGGCTCTACGCCGCCTTTGGCGCAAAATACGCCTACAGCACCGTCCAGCACACGCAGCGAACGCTCCACCTCAACGGTGAAGTCCACATGGCCCGGGGTATCGATGATATTGATCCGGTGGTCTTCCCACTGGGTGGTCGTGGCGGCAGATGTTATGGTAATACCCCGCTCCTGCTCTTGCTCCATCCAGTCCATGGTGGCCGTACCTTCATGCGTGTCTCCGATTTTATATGTCCGGCCTGTATAATACAAAATGCGCTCGGTCAGGGTGGTTTTACCGGCGTCGATATGCGCCATGATTCCGATATTTCTGGTTCTTTCCAGCGGGAAAGCACGATTAGACACTATAACTCCTCGTTTCTATTTCTAGCTGTTTCAAAATTACCACTTATAATGAGAGAAAGCCCTGTTGGCTTCTGCCATTCTATGCATTTCTTCTTTCCTGCGGACTGCACCACCTGTGCTGTTGATGGCATCTAATATTTCGTTAGCTAAGCGGTCTTCCATCGTCCGTTCGCTTCTGCTGCGGGCAAAATTCACCAACCAGCGAAGCCCTAATGCCTGACGGCGCTCCGGCCTAATTTCGATTGGCACCTGATAAGTGGCACCACCCACACGACGAGCCTTAACTTCAAGCACAGGCATGATATTGTTAAGCGCCTCTTCGAAGGATTCGATTACCGGATTTTCACGACGCTCGCCTACTTTTGCAAAAGCAGCGTATACAATACGCTCGGCGACGCCTTTTTTACCGTCCAACATGATGGTATTGATTAACTTGGTTACCGTCCTGCTTTTGTAAAGTGGATCGGGCAGGACTTGTCTTTTTGGTACATGGCCTTTACGTGGCACGTTACTTCCCTCCTTTGCAAGGAATGCATATCCTCACAGGTACTCATCTGCGTTGCAGATGTTCGCGCCTGAACAATGTATATTACCTATATATTGAACAGCGCTAAATGATTCGGCTGTAGAAATTATCGCTTTTAGCCTTTTTGGCACCGTACTTAGAACGAGCCTGGTTGCGATTAGCTACGCCGGCGGTATCCAGAGAACCCCTAACAATATGGTAGCGGCAACCGGGAACATCCCTAACACGACCGCCCCTGACAAGCACAACACTATGCTCTTGCAGGTTATGGCCTTCACCCGGGATATAACAGGTGGCTTCCATTTGGTTAGACATACGTACCCTGGCAATTTTACGCAGGGCAGAGTTAGGCTTTCTTGGGGTAGCGGTACGCACATACGTACAAACACCCCGCTTTTGTGGCGCTGCCTGATCTGTCTGACGCCCATGGATTGAGTTTAATCCTTTAAGCATGGCAGGTGATTTGGATTTCTTTTTGGCAGCAGCCTGACGGCCTTTACGCACCAATTGGTTAAAAGTTGGCATTTTTCACCTCTCTTTCTGTTTTTCGGTTATTGTTTTCGGCATGAAAAAGTGGGCATTCGCCCACTCCCCATTACGCAAAGGATTTTAACATTTGTTTGTTTTGGTGTCAAGAAAAATCAACGAAAGGGACTGGCGACAAATCAAACGGTCGCATTTTGCGACCGTTTGGGTGTGTTTACCCGCATCCACAATTTGGCTCGCTGCCTGTAAGCCAGCCAATGATAAACGCCAGTGCGCATCCCGTGCCCGGGTTAACTGCCAAAGCATTGTTTGCGCAGTTTAGGGCACAAGCACCACATTCCATACAAGCATCTTTATCAGCCAAATATGCTTTTCCCTCATTCATTACAAAAACGCCATGCGGGCATACCGCTTCGCACAGCCCACAACCTGCACATTTATCAGCATCAAGGGTAAGGGTAGTCACATTTTCCAAATACCTATGCTTTGTCATTATCTTTTCCCCTTTCCAAAGCAATGCACACCAAGCACTATGGCTGCCCCTGCCGCACTGGCACCGAGTATAAGCGGCAACGCCTTTTTCATTTCCTTTTTCACACCGGATGGGGATGTATAGGTTGACGCACCTGTAAAATTCATGGCAAGGAATGACGATAGCGCCGGAAACAACAGCATCTGCCCGACTGACATCAATCGGTTGCCTTTTTTTAATCCCTTTGATGCACCTAAAATGCCAGCCGTACCAACCAGCCCCATAAGCCAGCCTTTCCAGGCAAAAGCCTTACCGGGAATGTAAGGCAGCAGCGCTGGGGTAATGACTGTCCCTGCGAAGATGGCCCCGGCATAAGCCGCTACATCCCGCTTGCCAAAAGGCCTTTTGGCCAATTGATTGGTCAGCAGCATCACACCCATGACAGGCAACGTCATCTTCATGGCAGGGACAAATTCCATCGGGGTTAATACAAGCCTGTCAGCAAGTGTGAAATTGACACGGCGCATGGCTGTTGTGGCCTTGTATCCGGCGGCGATATACGCCTGTATGTCCTCCGCCCGTACTGGGCCGTAGGTGACGGCAAAGCCTGTACGCTGCGCTACTTCATGCGCATTTATACCCGGCGCACCCAGCTGCGGCAATATGAGTTTTCTGTGGTTTACAATTTCAGAAAGCTGAACGGATGCTAAACGATAAACCAACTCATCCGTACCAAATGTACCTTTACCCGCCGCACACCAGACATTGACACCCTTCGTGTCCAATATCAAAAGCCAACAATCCAGGCCTGCAAGGTTTTTGCGTAAAACATCAAAAGTGAGCTTGTAATTTGCGCTCACCAATACTGGCGAATCACCATTGGGATCGCCTATGGCATACAACCCAGGCTCTACAGTATAGCGCATACGGCCTATGCCCCAGCGTACTTTCCATGTACCAAAAATATCGCCGACGGTAAGGCTGGTGGAAACATTTTCTACGATTTCTGGACAGCCGCTGCTATTTTGGGAACCATATTCTTTACCCATGCACAACACTCCTTATCTGATTCAGTTTGGTCTGCCTCCAGTGTGGTGAGGCATTTTAGTAGTACAATCGCTTTTTCGCTTCCGGCCTGGCTTATAGAGTAATACATCCATTTGCCTTCCTTTCTGGCAGCAACGATGCCGCTTTCTACAAGGATTTTCATATGATGCGACAAAGTGGGCTGGCTGACATTGACTTGGGCGAGCAGATCGCAAGCGCATTTCTCGCCGCTTTGCAGCAGTGATAGGGCCATTAGGCGTGTTTCATCACAAAAGGCCTTGAATATGGTGGCGTTTTCCTGATTGATATTCTTCATATAACACCTCGCATTTAAAAATTTCGATATGTTGATTATAGCATTATATTCAAAAAAATCAAT
>Ga0123355_10015271_pt1 | contig 12061 bp, 9 predicted proteins | sample TergutEmb28metaG_3_FD_89872 | JGI IMG/M metagenome (GOLD analysis project Ga0123355, IMG submission 89872) | Embiratermes neotenicus P1 segment gut microbial communities from Petit-Saut dam, French Guiana - Emb289 P1 | ecosystem: Host-associated > Arthropoda: Insects > Digestive system > Gut ... | reverse complement strand
TATAATATAATATAATATAATATAATATAATATAATAATGTTGGTAAAACTGTATTAAACCATAGTACAGTTTATACATCTGTAACGCATTTTTAATGTGAGAGTGGCGATCTCCTTCTTTTGCAGTATTCACGCGTAATTTTTCCTCTATCCGTGTTTACAAAAGGCCCGATGATGACTGGCAGTTATAGCCGAAAAATGTAGCCGCGAATAAATTGATAAAACCTGGTTTTATGTGCGACTTATTTAATACATATGCTTGTGATTTGTTAACACCAAGGGGGTTGTCGCATCTTAAAATGAATATAGAGGAACACAGAGAAAAAGAGCGCGCGCGCGCGCGCGCACACACACACACACACACACACACATACACACACACACATACACACACCATTGATAACAAACTGTTAGTTGACTGTCATTGTTATAATTAGGATGTGACAATAACAACGATCATTTCTTATCTGTGAGTGTAGCCTACCAGTAGTAGAAGCACTAAGTTATTAATATGGTTTATTTGACTATACGTAATTATCGTCATTCGAATGGTCCAATTACTGAGTCATTCGAGAAGCGGTTGTGACGTATCTTGATGTCCTTCAGGAATTGACGTACACAGCGAGAAGTCTGTTGGAATTTCAATTTCGGCCCGAAACTGGAATCCGGGACTTTTATATTTCAGACATGCTTTTTTTTTTTTTGTGTCATTTAACATCAAGGATAACGACGCACTGAAGTAACATAGAGCCGACTTGGAATGTATGTGCATGCAAACAGCGGTGCAGCGTGATTTCCTTATGCAACATACGCACATGCGTGTGGTTGAGATAGTACGGTTGTGATCCGACTAGCGTAGTTGGCGGGTGGGTGTGCAGCAGGATATACGATGTTTGTACTTAGTACTGGACTCTGACACTTCGTCACTGAAACTGTCATTGTGACCGTAATATACAAACAGGTCGAATGATTTATTTATTATCCAGGCCAACAAACGCACAACATATATATATATATATATATATATAAAACAATATTTCGTATTTTGCAAGTCCTACTACATGTGGCACTGCACCCGCATCATCTTCAGGGAGTCTTGTCCTACTTTGCTAAAGTCTTAAAAATCTCAGAGTTACACACTCAATAAAATCAGTAGATTAAAATGTTTACATATGTGATCGTTATAGTTGATGATTATATACAATCTGTGAATTGTTGTGAGCTGTCAACTGTTATAATTACAGAACATGTAAATTGTTGGCTTGGTGGCTGTGTATACACTCTGGATTGTCTTATAGGTGTAATCCCTATATTGGGGTTTACTATATGCGGGTATGATCAGAATTATATTGAGTTTGTATGTTGTGTAGCTGATGTATATTATTGCTGTGTGGTTGATAGTTTTTTTCTTTTCTGCAAGATTACGGTATGTGCTGTATGTAAGTCATAAGCGTTTCATCGTGCTGAGTTCTCGCCTTTCTGTAACTGACACTATTTGTTTACACTTCCATTTCTCAGTAAGCAGACCAGGCATGGGAGGAATATAGTCTCCTATTTATCTTTGCTTATAAGTGGTCGCGCTAAGTGTTTATCGCGCGAGCACTGTGTGGGATCGAGTGCAAGATTAGACGCCTTGTGCTCCAGCTGCAGTCTGCAGAAGTATCTGGAACGGTAACCAGCAGATTTATATGAAGCTGGACGATCAGTGCTAATGTTAATGAAGGGATCCAAGATCCCGAGAATCGAACTCAATACAGTTCATTTGTATCAACATTATTCACTGTTTATGCCTAATAAACTCCAGTACTCTTGGCGTGGGGATTATTGCGAGTGTGTGCGGTCTGCCCAACTCCCCATCTTAACTGAAGTTCGAAATCCGTCCCTCCTGGAACAATATCCATGATACGTTCCCCACCGGAACCGCGCAGGATACAACAGAAATACTTGGTGTCAGATGCGAGGTTAAGACGAGAGGAGCCTGCACCTACGAGGTGGAGAGCAAGGGAGGCCAGCACCACTTGAGAGGTAGTCAGGGTTCCTAGAGAGAGCAGACACCGCCAGTTCAGGGTTCGAGAGTGAGCCGACACCACCGGTCCAGCGTTCGACAGAGAACCGACACCGCCAGTTCGAGGTTCCAGAGAGAGCCGACCACGGGGTTGAGGTGTACGCCAGCAGGAGAAGCAGCTCTGGTACATCGAACCTACCAATGCATTCTCGCAGTTTGAGTTCCCGAATTGCGGTGAGCATTAAGACCTGTAGAGTGAATGTGGACTTCATTAGTGTGGGGGAAGCTTTGAAGTTGGTACCACCGTTTAATGGAAATAAGCAGGAGGTACTGTCTTTCATTGGCATTGTAGATACTGCATTCGCCGTAATTAACCTCAGCCAAGAGGACATTTTGTATAAATTCGTGTTAACGCGCATTAGTGGAGAGCCAAGAACGGCAGTCGCAGGAACCTCAACAAATGGGCGCAACTTAGAGTTTCTGCAAAACGCTTACATAGAGAAACGAACCCTAGACTTCCATGGGAGTCAACTGTTTAAGGCCAGGCAAGGGAAGGGCGAAATGGTGGCGGAGTGGATCTACAAAATTCAGACCTTGGGGTCGCAGTTTCGCGAAGCCGCATTGCTAAATTGCAGTGCAGGGGCGAGAAAGGGCATATTGGATTTGTCAGACCGTTTACGCAACATTTGCTTCATTCAGGGACTAGTCTCCGATCGGAGTCATACGATAGTGCGAAGGCGTAATTATCAAAATTTCGACGAGATGGCCGATACTGCCCTCGTGGAAGAGAGCGCTGTAGAGTCCAAGCAAGAGAGATACCGGGCCGAAGGAGTGTTCGCGTATAGGTGTAGTAACTGCGGAAAACCGGGTCACAAGTAACAAGTGTTAGTAGCGAAGCAAAGGGGAAACTCGATTAAACCCTATTGTGTTTAGCGGATCTGGAGCCATAAGCCCGTTACCTATTTCCGGTATGGCGAGAAAGGTCATATAGCCCGAAATTGTCGGAAACCTCCGCGAAGAAAGGGAAGTGATGAGAAGAGTAGGATGTCGGGAAGCGAGGTAAGACGGCCGGAGAGCAGCCACCCGGCCGTTTCAGAAGGCTGCGTGAATATGAAACGTTTTGACTATTTTACCTTGGAACTAGATGTGAGCCATGGACATAAGTTATATTTCTTGGTAGACGGTGGAGCAGACATGAGCTTAATTAATAGCTATACATTGTTGGGGACAGCTGAGTTTGATTTAAAGATCAGGGTACGCGTAAAGAGTGTAGAAGGATCCGTCATTGAGACCCATGGCAGCATAGAGACTCGGATATGGGAAGGAGGGATAGATATTCCCTTTCGTTTCCAGCTAGTAAGTCAGCAAGTGGAGCTAAAATGAGATGGTACCCTAGGACGTGGTTTTTTGAAAGTAATGCAAGCCTGTATTTGCTACTATTAACGATCCTTACCGAAGCTGGAAAGCGGAGCACATCAGGAAGTAGGGGTAGGTAAGCTAACCCTCCCCGCGAGGACTGAATTAATAGTACAATGACCAGTGAGCGCGGGATCGCGTCCAGGAGAGGACCTGGTAGGAAGGGCAGAAATAGCAGCAGGAGTATATTTGGCCGAGAGGCTAGTTAAAAGTAAATAACGGTCACATTATTAACAGCATTCTGAACACTAGAGAACAGGACGTAGAGTTACCCAACCCTGTAATCAAAGTGGTAGAGCTGAGAGATCGCGGTATGGTTGAGACATCAGTGATAGGCGTGCCAGAGCAGGAGAAAGGTAGGGATGATCCGGGCCAAAGTAGAGGAGGAAGGGTTATGGCCAAACTGAGGACCGATCATCTTAACAGGGAGGAGAAGTCACTCCATGAGCTGTGTTTTGATTACCAATATGTTATTTTCTTGCCAGGGGACAAATTAAGCTGCACAAACGCGGCCATGCACACTATAGAGTTGGAGCCGGGGGTTACCCCCATAAATACACGACCCTACCGACTACCCGAAAGCCAAAAGGAAGAGGTAGACCGACAAGTGAAGCAGCTACTTGAAGATGGGATTATAGCGAAAAGCGATTCCCCGTGGAACAGCCGCTTCTTAGTAGTACCCAAAAAGGTGGGCCCAAATGGGAAACGAAAATGACGCCTGGTGGTAGATTTTTCGCAAATTGAATGAGAAAACTGTTGGGGATGCTTACCCCTTACCTGATATCACTGAAATATTGGACCACTTGGGTCAGTCTAAATATTTTTCATGCCTAGATATGGTGATGAGCTATCATCAAGTTGAATTAGCGCCCGGGGAGGGACCAACAACTGCCTTCATCACCAAGCAGGGCTACTGGGAGTATAGAAGGCTTCCCTTTGGGTTAAAAACGGCCCCCGCTACTTTAAAAAAATGATGAATTGGGTATTGAGTGGGCTAACCGGTACGCGTTGTTTCGTGTATTTGGACGATATCGTCATCTATGCCAGATCGCTGGCGGATCACAATACCAAGTTACGAAAGGTGTTATCTAGGATGCGAACGTACAGGCTGAAATTGCAGCGTGATAATTGTGAGTTTCTCAGAAAGGAGGTATACTATTTGGGTAACCAAATAACCGAGACCGGAGTAAGGCCGGACCCCCAAAAGGTAGCGGCAGATCAGTTTTCCACACCCACTACCGCGAAACACCTGAAAAATTTTATGGCATGTTTAGCCACTATAGGCGGTTCATCCCGAACTGTGGTCGAATTACGTCGCCACTGTACAAGCTCCTAAAGAAGGATGCTAAGTTTGTGTGTACCGAATCACAAGAGAATGCTTTGCAACATCAGAAATCTGAACTGATTAGTCGCCCTATTCTACAATATCCTGATTTTTCAAAGGAGTTCATGCTAACAACCGACGCTAGTAATTCAGGACTGTGTGCTATGTTGTCACAAGGGCCGGTCGGACAAGACTTGCCGGTGGCTTATGCCAGTGGAAGTTTAAACAACGCAGAAACCCATTACACGACTAACGAAAAGGAGCTGCTGCGTATTATATGGGCTACAAAATATTGTAGACCGTATATATACGGGCGAAAGTTCAGAATATTCAGTGGCCATAAGCCCTTGGTATGGGTCATGAATGTGAAGGACTCGGGATCAAGGCTACTTCGGTGGAGAATTCAGTTAGCAGAGTATGACTGCGAGGTCATAGGCTCGGGTCCCAGAATACTAATGCCGACGCCCTTAGCATGGTAGGTACTGTCAGTAAGGAAGATGACCGATCAGATGAGTTTGATTAGGACAGGAAGAAGCAGATCTTGTATGAATTTCATGACTGTCCTGTAGGCGGCCATAGAGGGATGAACAAAACCTACCGTGCGATTAAGTCACAATATTCCTGGCTGAATATGAGGCGTGAGGTTGAAGAATATGTAAAGCAATGTAGGAGCTGTCAGGTAAAGAAGATGGTAACCCCTAAACACAAGGCTCCGATGGAGATGACTGCCGAACATCCTTTTGACAAGTGTTACCTAGATATTGTGGACCCCTTACCTGTGACACAAGGGAACAACAAATAGATCTTAACATTCCAAGATAACCTAAGTAAATATGTGTTAGCCGTACCTTTTGATCAACAAGATGCCGAAACGGTAGCCAAAGCTTTTGTGGCGAACATAGTGTTAAAATATGGCACACCTAGAATTCTACAAACTGATCAAGGCGCTAACTTCATTAGCGAAGTATTTAGAAACACCTGCAAGATCCTTAAGATCAAGAAAATTCAGTCTACTGCGTTTCATCCCGAATCGCAAGGGAGTATTGAGAGGAGCCATCGTTTGCTAGCTGCGTACCTCAGATATTATGTAAACGAGGATCAGACCAACTGGGATGAGTGGGTTCCTTTCGCGACCTACGCGTACAATACCACGATACATTCCGCCACTGGATTTACCTCCTTTGAGTTGCTGTTCGGACGCCCCTTCACCTTACCCTCCGCTTTAAAGAAGCCGCCTGAACTTCAATATAATTATGATTATGTTTCCGACCTGAGAAGCCCATTGAAGACAGTTCATCACCACGCCCACAAGAACCTGATCGCAAATAAGGGTAAGAGCAGGGAACACTATGGTAAGACGTCACGGGAGATGAAATTGCAGGTAGGAGATACAGTTCTACTCTTTGATGAAACTGTACGCCGGTGTAGATCCCGCAAGCTGAGCGCCCTGTGGATAGGCCCGTACACTATAACAGATTAATAAGGTTAATGCTACGATAACTAAAGGTCGCAAAGTAACCAAGGTATACGACAACGGCTTGAAACCCTTTTACTGATTGAGGTTCGAAGATGGTAAGCACCGCGTGTTCGGTCTTTTTTTAGAGACGACGTCTTAACTCATCGTCCTAGTCACCTGGACGATGCTTACAGTAACAATGGGGAACTCCAGCAAGGAGATGAAATTTTAACGCCAATCACCTGGTGTTTATTTTGGGGATTTAGGTCACTCCACCTTGTAGACCACCGCACGGACAATAATAGTGTATGTCCCTTTACAGATAATGGCGAGCCAAACGTCACCAACCTCCTTGTACTTAAGATTACGATAGCGAAATCACATTGCCAAGGCATTGGACGCCTTGTATGCCACCCAGCGAACCCTTGACATTCAAGTGGACAACACTGCAGAAGCACAAAAGGGAATCCTACCACTACGAGTTTTATTGCCCACCTCATTACTGGATGCCTGACGAAGAGCAGTCTCCCGTTTCCCCCTGATACCACCCTTCCTATCCCATTGGATACAGACAGCACTCACCTGTTACACCAGCCTAGCGATATTCACGTACATCTATCCAGAACGTTTGGGATTCGTGATATCGATACCATCAACGCACAAGAGAACATTTAGTGTTTTAAGAATGATCGTTATACATGTACTCATGGATCAAGAAAACTTTCTGTATGTAGATGTAGGTAATTCTATATTGTGTGTAGATCGAGCCAGGAAAATTATGTTTTATTTCCCAGCCATTTGAGGTGTAAAATGGCTTCTCAGTAACCGGGGAGGTGTTGTATAGTTGATGGATATTATTGCTGTGTGGTTGGTAGTATTTTTCCTGCAAGATTGCGATACGTTATGCATGTAAGTCATAAGCTTGTTTCATCGTGCTGAGTTCTCGCCTTTCTGTAAATGATACTACTTGTTTACACTTCCATTTCTCAGTAAGCAGACCAGGCATGGGGGGGAATGTAGTCTCATTCTATTTATTTTTGTTTATAAGCGGTAGCGCTAAGTGTTTATCGCGGGAGCACTGTGTGGGATCGAGTGCAAAAGTAGACGCCTTGTGCTCCAGTTGAAGTCTGCAGAAGTATCTCGGACGGTAACCAGCAGCTTTATATGAAGCGGGACGATCAGTGCTAATGTTAATGAAGGGATCCAAGATCCCGAGAATCGAACTCAATACAGTTCATTTGTATCAGCATTATTCACTATTTATGCCTAATAAACTCCAGTACTCTTGGCGTAGGGATTATTGCGAGTGCGTGCGATCTGCCCAACTCCCCGTCTTAACTGAAGTTCGAACTCCGTCTCTCCTGGAACAATATCCACGAAACGTTCCCCATCGGGACCGCGCAGGATACAACACGTAACCCTAATAATTTTTATAACTTTAACAAAGTAGAAGGGTAAGACTCCCTGAAGATGATGCGGGTGCAAAAAAAAATGTTGGGGTACTTGCGATATATAAAACGTTTATATATATATATATATATATATATATGATGTGCATTTGTTGGTCTGCGTAATCAACTGTACAAGATACACGGTACTTACATCAAAAGAGTTATTCAGTATATCCGCTGACACTGTTGTGGGGTATAACACCGTGTAATTTGGCGTAATAGCAGGTTACCAGCGTTTCGGAGGAACCTCCTGCCTCCATATTGTCTAGATGAAGCCAGCAGGTTTCTCGTCAATGGTCAAACAGTATCAGTCGAGGACTGCTTGACCCTTGAATATGGGACCGAGAGGTTGTCCCGAAACTTCAGCAACTACCAATCTACACCGCGTAACATCCCAGAAGAGCGAATATCTAATTTACACCGTGGCGGAATCCTGATATTTCTCAGCCTACGAAACTGCGCGATGTATGTGATTTGTTATGCGGCGTTATCGACCCCGAATAGAGTAGATGGCAGAATGGTTAGTGTGTAATGAATTGGAAAAGGTGTGAAGGGGTAGGTCGTGACCTAGTTCGAGGTACTGTCCCGGATTTTTTTCTGGAACGCCTGAAGAAACCCCCCTCCCCCCAAAAAAAACTCAGAATAGCCGGCGTCCGGCTTTGAACACAAGATTGATTCTCGCTCGAATTTGAAGGAGACGGCCGTGGCCCATTAGGGGTACTATCCAGACGTTTTCCTGGAGGAGCTGAGGAAAACTATAATTGAGGGTACCCGGTGACGCGACCGAGATACCACGTCGTCACTCAGAATGCTACAGCTTCATCACCGGCAACGCGTCAACCTCGTGCCTGAAATTTGGATGCAGTTCATCCCATTGTGTTGTGATAAATGAACAGCAATTTGTATATTACCACCAGACACGGCGGTTTTATTATTTGTATTCAACAATGCATGCTGCATGTTTCGGTCAATACGAACTTCTTCAGGTATAAATGTGCGTAATTTAGAAACAAGTGTCCTGCGTTGCAAATATATCACCGTTTGCGAGATCTCGTAAATTTTACAGTTGTCATAACAGTGAGGTATTACGTATTTTACCCTGTGTATCTCTTTGTTTCTAAAACTATGTTGCATTGCTTCTGTAATTGTTAAAATAATTTTTGCGCAAAATGTATTCCTTTTAACGTGTTGAATATTTAGTTTCCTGGTATATATATATATATATATATATATATATTCATGTTTTTTGTAGTATGCATTGTTGGATATAATAAAAGTGTCGTGTTTGATGGCAATATGTAAATTACTCTTTACTCTTAGATAATGTTTTTTGGATTAGTAGTATGAAGTAACTACAAATGTATGCTGCGTAAAATCCAAGAAAGCGAAGGTCTGGTAGTAGGACTGGTTGTTGTAAAGTACAGATAAAGCAAGTCAAAGGCCATCCCGTACTTGTGACGCAGACGATGTAGAGTCAGAAAATCAAGTTACAGGGTTCTAAAATTATGCCTCTGCAAATGTCTTGTAAAGGCGACCAGGCCTAGACAAATTCATACGCTTACGGCAAGCTTACGCAGCATTATATAATGAAAACCCATATAGTTGCAACACGTCACCATACAAACGGAAGAAAGACACGGCGAGATTTGGAGTAAACATTCCTGTGTAAACCATCTCATCTTCAGTACGATATAGAGATGGCAAAACGATTTTTTTTATTCAGCTCCACCGAATCACAGAAGTGAAGAGAATCGATTCGGTGACCTTTCGAAATAGTGAACTACTAGAATAATAGAAGAATCATAAAATTAGAACAACGATGCACACATTCCGGGCGCCGAGGAATTAGCAGTTTGGGATATCTCACTATCGAAATGTCCATTGCGATCCTGTGTATCATGTCGCAGGTTGACAAGGTGAACAGTCTCTAGGTGTACGTAATTGGGGAGAGGGATTGGCTTTAACGTTACCACAATTTTTGAACATGCTGTGGATTATAATCCGATCCTTCACAGTACTGGTCCTTGTTGACCTGTAAGCCATGTTACCAGTTTTTGATGTTTTGCTGACCGTGCATCTCAGTATATTTATCTTAGTAATTAACCAACTTGATGCACAAAATTTTTATTTTACAGTACGTTTATTTCATGCCTCTACGTGTTTCGAGCACCATGTGCTCTTTATCAGGAGGTCAAAATTGTATTATACAGCCTCTGGTATCATCACGCCTACAGGTGGTCGTCCCGTGCACGGGACTGCCACCTATAGGTGTTATGATACCAGATGCTGTATATAATACAATTTTGACCTCCTGGTGATGAGCACATGTGCTCGAAACACGTAGAGGCATGAAATAAACTTGTTTTAAAACAAATTTTGTGCATCAAGTTGGTTAATTACTAAGATAAAAAAAAAACATGTTACCAGCATTACGTTTGAACGTATGTAGCCTATCTGATTAGAGCCTTTCTCTCCGTCCTCTTGTAACATTTTAAACTCTTATTCAGTATTTCTGAATCTCGTTCTTCCAGTGCATTCTTTCAAGCTCTCCTATTTCTCTGCTGTTATGTAAAATATGTCATTGATCACATTTTGTAATTCTGTAATGATCTAATCGTGATCTAAACACGTGTAACCTTCGCTGTACTACGGAAGCGCATTTATTCTGTCATAAGTGTGTAAGGGTCCGGAACCTTGGTGATGTGTGGTCAGTAATCTTGCTTAATATGCACTGAAGAAATCCTGGGTGTGTATTTCGAAGATCGGCCGTCTTGGCCATTTTCATATATTCGCAGCAGTCCCTATAAGCAGGTATTAAGGGTGTAAACCTACTTTAAAACATGCAATGATCGCTGCCTGGTGGTATACGCCCATCAGTTTTTTCGTAATTGAAGAACAGCTGGCTCTTTTGCAGGCTGTGTTTCGTTCCTTAATTATATGTAACAAGTGATCTGTGAGGTTTTAACTGTTGTGGTGGTGGCGCGGTGTCGATGGGTGTGCAACCGACGTTTCGGGACAACTTGCCGCTCCCATCTTCAAGGGTCAAGCAGTCCACGAAGCATTGCAAGAAGCTGTCTTTATCTTGACCCTTGTAGATGGGTTGTCCTGAAACTTCAGTAACACCAACACCAACCAGCGCCGTTCAACATCCCAGGAGAACGACCCCAGTTACACTGCGGTGGAAGCCTAAAATCTCGCAGATGCTCTGTAAATCCGACATTTAATGTAGGTTTGAAATTTGGAAGCTCTACATTTAACAGTCCAGCTTTGCAGTCTGAGATTTTACCACCCTTATTTCAAGTTACTCACGAGGTAGCCAAAGTGGGCTCGCCTCTCCGTGATGAATACCTCTGTCCCTGCTTGCAACTGCTTTAGCGAAACTACGGAGACTGGATATTGGGTTGTTGGTTAATGAGATTGCATATTGGGGTGCTGAATAATGATGATCCTCCAGTCGACTGTGGGACCTCACAGTAAGGAAACTGCATCTCAAAAGGCAAAAAGTTCACCCCAGAACAGGAAATGAAGGCCCAGAAGGGGAGTAGGGGTATATCTGTACTCTTTCTTTCAACTTGACGATAGATGGGTGTGGGTGGTTAACGCCAAACCCCTGTCGCTTTACCCCCAGGAAAGAGAACCGGCGCCCATTGTACAGGAGACGGGGTGGGCCACAGGGCCGATCTGGACGTGTTCGGAAAATCTCGCCAGCACCGTGATCCGATCTCCGGACCAAGTCTCGTAACGGAGGGATTCGTATTCATTGGATCGCTGCGTCAATATCGTTCAGAATATCGAGTTTTTATGAAATGAAGATTAAATTCCACCTTGCGTTTTCACCCGTGAAAAGTCGATGCATGATTTCCGATTTCCACGTGCTGCAGTCGCTAAGACTGTTGAGTCGTTTAATGCCTCCTCAAAGCATTCAGAGTTTATTATTGCATAATTAATCGTTTGTGCTGGTCCCAACAACGGGTTGCAGTGCGCCGGGCGTTGCTGCACCAAATAACCATCGCGGCTAATGGAACTGGGTTTTGTCGTGATAAGGCATTTTGAACTCAGACGTCCATTTGAATGAAGTAACGGGCAGGTGACTTCGTTTAACAGTGCGACATGAATAGTTCTGTCGTTGGTCGCTTGGATTTTCACTCACTTCGGATCATTAGCCGCTGTGTGCGATACGGATACCTGTTCATGTCTCACAGTTATTACCGGTAATCCGTGACTGCGAAATTCGTGTACCATTCAGGGAAAAATTTCCGACCCCCTACCCCGTAAATGTGCCCATGTTTATAGCCAGTTGTACCCACCATTACCGTGCTCACCTCCCCCCTTAACAATTAGATTCGACAAATTTCCAGTCTGACATTTGCTCCTAGAAATTCTCCATTACCTATTCGTTTCTGTATCTC
>Ga0123355_10015270_pt1 | contig 12061 bp, 8 predicted proteins | sample TergutEmb28metaG_3_FD_89872 | JGI IMG/M metagenome (GOLD analysis project Ga0123355, IMG submission 89872) | Embiratermes neotenicus P1 segment gut microbial communities from Petit-Saut dam, French Guiana - Emb289 P1 | ecosystem: Host-associated > Arthropoda: Insects > Digestive system > Gut ... | reverse complement strand
GCATTTAACAAATTCGGTGAGGCAAAAATGGCTTATAGAGACAAGCGTAATCTTGCTCACAATAGTCGTAATCTTCCCTTTGGACTTGTTGATTTTCTTTAACGGCGCAATTGGACACTCCTCTCCGTTTTTATTACTTGCACTTTTTATTGATATACTGTAAAATCTTCTTCGGCAGGTATCCCCTGCCTGCCAATGGAGATGTACTCAAGTGGCTTAAGAGGCACGCCTGGAAAGTGTGTAGGTCGTTAATAGCGGCGCAGGAGTTCAAATCTCCTCATCTCCGTGAGAAGAAAGCCCAGAAAACTTGACGTTTTCGGGGCTTTTGCATATCTTGAATTTGTTTTTACCCTTTAATTTACCCTTTAGAAGTTTACATACCCTTTACACCCTTTATAAATAATTCCATGCGGTTTGCTGATTATGTTTCATTTGATAATTGTATTGATTTCCAATCGTCTTGTATTTTGATGCAACTAAACACGCCCAGTAATTTTTAACTGGACGTGTTCAATGAAAAACAGATAAGATAATACTTTTGTATTTTCAATCGCACAAACTAATTTTTTGTTTTTGTCGAAGGTTGCTTAGTTGTTTCTTTACGATGCAGATTCTTCGCAAGGTGCAGGGACTGTTTGACTAAGCAACAAAAAAATAAGTGACCTCTTGATAGCACATTTGTGCAGACTTACTATCAAGGGGTCACTTTTATTTCAACTGTTTTACCAGATACCAAATAAAATTATTGCTAATGACGAAAGTAATCTTCCAGCATTAATTCTTCATAAGAATCGGCGTATTTATATGAACTAGCTCTTTTTCTTCTTTAAAGATAGTGGCATCGAAGCAACCTCTAAATATAGATGAATGATTGCTTAGTTTAATATGTGCATTATGATAAAAATTCATGATAACAAATTGAAGAAATTGATAAGGAGTCAAAGCTGAAGAAACTGGTATTCGACAATTTTTATATTGTCCTAGAGTTAAATGCGATACTGGATGTACAATAGGCTTAAATGTTTTTTCGTCGTTGCTAAAGTCAAATCTTATGGGAATAGTTACAATACGCTTGTCTATGATATCCGCATATAGCTCATCTCTAAAGTATAACTCTGGGTCATTATGAAATGCTTCTAAATCCGGAGAGGGGAAAAAGGAAAGTCGATGCGCTATTAGGCAATTTCCTTTGAATCTATATGACATTGAAATTAAGGCACCATCGATCATTTTTATATTGTATGTTCTTGTCTCGTGAAGACGTTTAAACATCTCGAAATACGGTATGCTTTTTAAAAAAATGGAATGATCAGCTTCATTTACACTTATCTCCTCAATGTTATCTGCGTATTTTTTTCGAGAAGGGAAATTTTGCGCATCACAAAGCCCCGTTCTAATCAACTCAGCGGTTAGTATATTAATTTGATTATATATTTTATCAGCAGTCAACATATCTTATTCCTCCGTTTTTTGTAAAAAAGCACGAAGGCGTCTAATCTGTTCATCTCCTAAATCCTCAAGATATATTTGTCCACTTTCTAATTCATTGAGTAAACTCGTAATATTTAACTTGCTCCTTTGAACTTTATTTCTTTCGGCATCACTCATATCTCTATTTACGATATTCATGTTATCTCGCTGAGCTTTCGTCGGGTAAATAAAATCTAAAGTAAATTGATGTTCTTTTACCTTTTGATACTCATCAATTAGCCCTTGCATTTCTTTCCCAACGCCAACAACACGTATCCACGCCTTACTTCGTGTAATGGCAGTAAATAGCTGATTCCTAATCTTTGCTATGTCAAAAAAAGACTTATAACAGCTTTGAGCATTTACAACATATATCATCGCCGCCTCATTGCCCTTAGCCCTATATATGCCAGTAAAAGCAACCGAATTATTATCGCTTGTGAAAAATACATCGGGATCTGTATCAACTCCAGCAGTATGTGAAGTTATCCCATGGTCATATAGTTTCATCCTTATTGGCGCAACCAGTTTTTTAGTGGTTAGCGGATTTGGGTTAATAACAATGATGTCATCCGCTCTTAATTCATCATTTTCTAAATTTATTTTTATTTGTTGCGCAACCCAATCATCATGTACTTCTTGTGTATCAAATGATTGAAAAACGATTAAATCATCAATAGGAGAATGATCCTCAAGAAATTCCGGACTGCTCTGGGTAGTCCTCTTTAGTATAACATGTTCACCATCTTCCAATTTACCGCCAGCTATTTCATATCCTATGTCATTCCAGAGTGAACTTTGTTCAAACATTTGAACTAATCCTGATTTTTTTCCTTCAGATTGGTCTCTGTAGACACCAAATCCCAACGCATGTGCCGTTACTAATGCTGGACGAGAATTTCTATAGCATTTTTCCAAAATAATATCTTGTTGCGCTTTTCCATCCTCATGGGAATAAAAACTCACACGTGGAGTGCCATCGGGTAATGCTCCAAAAATAGCTTCAGGAGCCGGCAATGATTGGGAACGTAGATTTTGAAGCTCATCATATGCATATACTAGTCTTTTAGGCTCAAATAGCAATTCATAGCATAGTCGCAAAAAACTAGGTGAAAAATCTTGTGCTTCATCAACTAGTATTACGTCATAGCGCTGTTTTACAGTTCCAGATTCATCAAGTGCTCTCTCGCAAACGCCACCAAAAGGATCATCATTTCCATACTTGTTTCGTGCCGACATATAATCATTATATTCCACGTTATTCAATGAACAAAAAGTGTAGTATATTCCATTTCGCGCACCTCCACCTGGAGCACCCCAAGCATGAATAATCTGTATATTATCCCAATCAGGTTCTTCACCAGTTTGTTCAATATAAAATGTATTGATTAATTGCCTGAACTGTCCTTTCAAAGAGCGCGTATGAAAGGTTATAGCAATTTTCCATTCAGGATGTTGTGCATGTAAATAGGCGGCTTTAAGAGCAAGAACAATTGTTTTGCCAGATCCTGCAAGTCCACGTATTCTTTGAACACCATCCACTGTTTCAATTACTGCCTTACTTTGTCTGCTGTCAAGATTAGCTATGGAATCCTCTAAAGAACGTAGTTTTGCTCCTCTAGATTCAGGATTTGAAGTTTCCCTTTTTCTCTTTCCCTTACGGATTGTTGAAACCGACTGTAGGACAGAAAGTAATTCTTTATAATAATCCGGCTCATCCCAAGAAAGCTCTGCAATAACATCACCTAGCGTGCTTTCGTTACAAAGTGGATAATCTTCATCATAGCTTGGCAACTTAGATATAGCTGGTGCAAAAGTTACCACATGAATATCTACACATAATTTGCGTTTTTTTGTTAATTGCCTGTATCCTCTCAATTTTGCATCTATTTTATTAGCACTCTCATCTTGTGCATCGGTATAATCTTCTAAATTTTTTCCTTCTATCAAGTTAAACACAACTAAACCGTTTTCGGGAGAAATCCATAAAGCATCAATCGGATAAGCACCATTAACTGTTCCTATAATCGGATACCCAATATATAAATACCCTGCCAACTCATGGTGAGTGTAAAAATAGTTTTTCAATTGTTCACTTGCCATTGGCTTATTTGTTGCTCCACTAATAATCTCAACCATTATTATTCGCCTTTCTTAATATACTGACATAAAAGTTTATATCTTAGGCAATTCAAGGGTACTCCAAAAAAGTATAGTGTTAAGTAATTGTAGCATACCACTCTACCAAAATCTATATTACTTTATAGCTTTTGAGCGTATGTTGACAAAATCATATAAAAACGGCATGAGGAAGAAATGATTTGCAAGTACCATTCATAACGGTGCAATTTTCTTTATTGCAACGGATAGACAGCTATTTAACAAGCAAGTAGATAGTGCTAGCATCACAAACCCGATGGATTTTGTTAGGAGGTACTTTGATGAAAACGGATACTCTGCTTAGAGAAGAAGGTATGAGTAGACTATCCGAAAATTTAGGTTTAGTTGAGGCAGGATGCTTTATTACTTTAATCGTTCGTGAACCCTTTGACTATACCAAGTGGTAACAAGACCTCTATAACGACATACCATTTGAAGACTTATGCAAAAAAGCGGATGAGTTTTGGCAACAGACGCACTAATAAATCATCAAAATTCTACCCTTTAATTTACCCTTTACAGAACCGGAAACCAAAATATGCAAACACATTGCGTCGCATGAAAGTGTTGAAATTACTGGAGTTTTTTAAATTCCATTATGCCAAAATTCACGTTTAAGCACACAGAGCAATTCAAATCTCCTCATCTCCGTTCTGTTAAATTTTACACATCTAGATTCCTAACTTGGGTTGCAAACTCCTGTATAAATTCCCTGCGTGGTTCTACTTTGTCGCCCATTAGCTGCGTAAAAATTAAATCCGCGGCAATGGCATCGTCAAGGGATACACGCAGCAGAACACGCCTTTCCGGATCCATTGTGGTATCCCATAGCTGGTCTGCGTCCATTTCACCAAGGCCTTTGTAACGCTGGATAGGCTTAATACCTTCCCGCCCAACCTCATTTAAAATATTCTGCAATTCAACATCGCTATATGCATAATATTCGTTTTTACCCTTTTCAACTTTATACAACGGCGGCTGGGCAATATACACAAATCCACCGCTTATTAATTCCGGCATAAAACGGTACATAAAAGTTAACATAAGTGTACGTATATGGGATCCATCCACGTCGGCGTCTGTCATAATTACTATTTTATGATATCGCAACTTTTGCACGTCAAAATCCTCGTGAATGCCGGTGCCAAAGGCGGTTATCATTGCCTTAATTTCCTCGTTGCCAAGGATTTTGTCTAGGCGGGCTTTTTCTACATTCATTATTTTGCCCCTAAGCGGCAAAATTGCTTGCGTTTGCGGAGAGCGCGCATTTTTTGCACTGCCACCCGCCGAGTCACCTTCAACAAGAAAAACTTCACACAATTCAGGGTTTTTCTCACTACAATCGGAAAGTTTGCCCGGCAAACGACCGCCTTCAAGCACAGACTTTCGTTTGACAAGTTCGCGCGCTTTTTTAGCCGCTTCACGAGCACGAGCAGCAACAAGGCTGTTTTCTACAATAGTGCGCCCTACAGCCGGTTTTTCTTCCAAAAAATATAATAAATGTTCACTTAAAACATGCTCTACTGCAGTACGCGCTTCGTCATTGTTAAATTTAGATTTTGTTTGGCTTTCAAATTGCGGGTCTTCTACTTTTATGGAAAGAACCGCCGTAATACCCTCGCGCACATCGTCCCCAGAAAGATTTTTCTCGTTTTCCTTTAATAAATTGAATTTACGGGCATAATCGTTGATAGTTTTCGTAAGCCCGGCACGGAAGCCTGTAATATGGGTGCCACCATCTACGGTATTAATATTATTTACAAATGCATAGGTGTTTTCCTGAAAACCATCTGTGTATTGCAAAGAAATTTCCACCATAATATTTTCGTACATAGATTCACAATAAAAAATATCTTCTGTTAAAGCCGTCTTGTTTTTATTTATATGCGCAACAAACTCTTTAATTCCGCCATCATACTGATACGAACGAACACGTACAGGGTCAGGGCGTTCGTCAAAAATGTCTATTTTAAGGCCTTTTGTTAAGAAGGCAGTTTCTTGCAAACGTTGTTTTAAAGTATCGAAGTTATATTCAAGTTCCTCAAACATCTCAGGATCCGGTTTAAAATGAACGGTGGTACCTGTTCTATCCGTATCACCTATAATTGCTATTTCGCCAATTTTTTCGCCTTTGGCAAATTTTATTTCGTGAATATTTTTACCGTCATGTACTTGCACATGCAACCATTCCGAAAGGGCATTTACAACCGCCGCACCAACGCCATGTAAACCGCCGCTTGTTTTATACCCGCCGCTACCAAATTTACCACCTGCATGAAGAACAGTAAAAACAACTTCTACAGCCGGCAGACCTGTTTGTACCTGTATGCCAACAGGAATACCACGCCCGTTATCACGTACAGATACGCTGTTATCCGAGTGAATACGCACAATAATTTCATCACAAGCGTCCATAAGGGCCTCGTCTACAGAGTTATCTACAATTTCATATACCAAATGATGAAGACCCTTGGCAGATGTTGAACCTATATACATACCGGGGCGTTTGCGTACCGCCTCCAGACCCTCTAATACTTGGATATTTTCTGCTGAATAATCGGACATATTTATCATTCCTTTCATTGGTAATGGGGCTTGGCCCCTTTCTCACTTAGCTTCGTGTTCGCACGAAGCCACACTGCTACAGCAGGCAAATACAGCCTCTGCTTTTCCTTCTACTAGCTCTATTATATTATGTTTCCCCATATTTTTCAAAATATCTTCCACTCCGGTGCATGTTATCAGGGTTTGTATATCTTTTATTTGCTCCAACAAAAATTTTTGTCTGCTTCCGTCAAGTTCAGACAGGACATCGTCCAAAAGTAAAACCGGAGTTTCCTTTTGTTTAATTATTTCAATTTCCGCAAGTTTGACAGAAAGTGCCGCTGTTCGCTGCTGGCCTTGGGATCCAAAATATCTTGCAGAAATATTGTTAATTTCAAAGTCAATATCATCTTTATGGATACCAACACTTGTTACTGCCTGTCTTATATCACGCTCCCGGGATTTTTCCAAGTTTTGCAGATATTTTTCTGCATCAGTAATATTTGGTGCATAAGTTAATTTTAATGATTCCGCATTTCTGGTTATTTTCATATGAATTTCCCGGGCAATGGCGTTAATTTTTTCTACAAACCTGTGTCTTGCTTTAATTATACGCTTACCATAATTTACAAGCTGCTGATCCCAAATTTCCAAACTATCGCTGTCTTTATTATTTTTTTGCAGAATTTTTAGTAATGCGTTACGCTGCTTTAAAGTACGGTGATATTCTCGCAAATCACTATAGTAAACAGGTGAAAGCTGGCATATTTCCATATCCATAAAACGTCTGCGCTCGTAAGGGCCTGCTTTTACCAGCCTTAGATCCTCCGGAGAAAACATTACAACCAACAACCTGCCAAACAATTCCTTCATATGTTTTATGGGTACTTTATTTACCGAAAGTCCCTTTTTGCCATTGCGCTGTATATACGCGTCCAGGGTAGAAGCATATCCGTCCCTATTAATTTCCACACACACATGTGCGTTATCACTGTCGAAATTTACAAGTTCTTTATCAGACCCGGCGCGCAACGAACGACCAAAGGCACAAAAATACACAGCCTCCAGAAAGCTTGTTTTACCCTGGGCATTCATGCCATAAATAATATTTATACCAGGCGAAATATCCTGGTTTAATATTTGCAAATTACGGAAGCCTGTTGCCGATAGGTTACTAACCCACATCAGGCCTAAGCGGTACTATCAGATATTTATAGTCCGCACCTTCCGAAATACCGCGGATTGTACCAGGTGTAAGCGGAGTATTAAACTTTAGTACAATGGTTTCGTCATCTATAGCTCTTAGGGCTTCTATAAAATATCGTGGGTTAAAACTTATCAGAATATCACTGCCATCTGTTTTGCATGGGACTCCGTCTTCGGTCTCGCCACGTTCGCTTCTTGCACATATAGTCATGTCGTCATCTTTTATGTCTAATTTTATAGGTAACATTTTATTTTCCGTAGCTACAAGTACAGCACGTTCTAACGCATTAAGAAGGTCGTTGCGGTTAACTTCCACTGCCGTAGTAAAATCTTCGTTAAAAATTTGATCATAGCGGATAAATTCGCCTTCTAATAAATTAGAAATTAAAGTAAAACCGTCTGACTTGAAAATTATACGTTTTTTTGTGGTCTCTACCGCTACATATTCATTTTCGTCACTTGGTAACATGCGGCTTAATTCACCCAACGATTTTGATGGAACTACAACCTTACAGTCCTCGCAATTATAATCAAGGGCTACCGATTTATACGATATGCGAAACATGTCCACCGCTACCATACGCATTGTATTATCTTTAATTTCTATCAGTTCGCCGGTTAGTATGGGTCTGCTTTGGTCTGTAGATACAGAAAAAATAGTTTGCCTTATCATATCCTTTAATATTTGTGCTTTAACACGATAACTATTTAAAGGTTCTTCTTCCGACATAACAGGAAACTCGTCTCCTGGTTGGCTGGATATAGTCATACGTGAACGTCCGCTTTTAACTTGTACACTATTATTTTCATCAACAGAAATAGTAACATCCGTACCTGGCATTTTTCTAATAATTTCCGAAAACAGTTTAGCGTCTAAAGCAACCGAGCCCTGTACAGATATTTCTGCCGCAATAGGTGCCGTATTAATTGTTAACTCTAAGTTAGTTGCACTAAGCGTTAGCCCTGTTTCTTGTTGCGCAGTTAAAAGCACACATTCCAAAATAGGCATAGTTGTACGTGAATTTACAGCCCTAACCGCTAAGGCCAATGCATCTTGCAATTGTTGTTTATCACATGTAAGTGTCATTTTTTTCTCCTTTATTTTAGGTCGGTGTGGCTACGCATTTTACCTATTAATTATGGGAAGCTGTAGATATGTGCATTCTAAAAATTGCGCTTACACATAATTTTGGTTTATATATTATTTTTATTTGGTAGTAGTAATAGTAGGGCCTGTGGATTTGTGGAAAAGCATGTATAGTATGTGTAAATACTGCATTACACCTGTGCAAAAACATGTAGAGAAGCTGTTGGCAAAGTGTATAGTTATCCATACTATCAACATAGGCTTTATATGATTATATCATCCACATATTATTAACAGTATATCAACACCATTATGCCCAGATGCGCAATCATAAGATAAAGCCATGAGGTGTTCTATTCCCCTTTTATTCTAATTTCCAACTCTTCTACTAAAAGTCTTAACTTCTCGTCTGTCTCAAGCTCAGACGAAATTTTGTCGCAGGAATGGATTACGGTTGAGTGGTCGCGTCCGCCAAAAAAGTTGCCCACATCCGGTAGGGATTCGTCCAAAATTTTGCGACATAAGTACATAGCAATTTGGCGTGGAAATACTATAGCTTGAGTGCGTTTGCGTCCATTTAAATCGTCGGTTGTGAGTTTAAAATGTGTGGCAACAATTTGTTGAATATAACCCATTGTAACTTCGCGTTTTTCTAGTTTTATGAGCTGGTCTTTTAATGCTTCCTGAGCAGTCTCTAGTGTGATGGTTGCTTTGGTTAAAACAGCCCATGCCATTACCTTATTAAGCGCACCTTCCAAATCACGTATGTTGGACACTATATTGCTGATAATAAATTCTTTTACAACTTGCGGGATTTCTATTTGGTCATTACGCAGCTTTTTTTCTAGAATAGCTGCACGGGTTTCGTAGTCGGGTATGGTTATGTCTGCGCTTAAACCCGACGCAAAGCGGGAAGTAAGGCGAGCCTCTAAACCCTTTAATTCCTTTGGCGGCAAATCGCTGGTTAAAACAATAAGCTTGTTTGCACTGTACAAGTCGTTAAAAGTGTGAAAAAGTTCTTCCTGAGTTTGGTCTTTTCCTTCTAAAAATTGAACGTCATCTATAAGCAAAACATCAACATTACGGTATTTAGACTTAAATTTTTGGGTGCTGTCTTCTCGGATAGCGGTAATAAATTCGTTTGTAAATGTCTCGGACGAGACATAGACCACGTTAAGCTCCGGCGAAATGTCAAGCACGCGGTTTCCAATAGAATGTACAAGATGTGTTTTACCTAAACCTACGCCACCATACAAAAACAGAGGGTTATATGGGCTTGCTTCCGGCGTTTCGGCTACAGCCATAGCCGCGGAATACGCAAGTTCGTTACACTTACCCTTAACAAAAGTTTCAAACACATACTTTTTGCGTAAATTTGTACTTTCGTAATTTAAGCTTACAACATTGGTTTTGTTGGTCTTTTTGTTATCCGACAAATCTTCCGGCGATACGATTTTAACTTCCAAGTCATCTATACCGGACGCAACGCGGGCAAGGCTTAAAAGTTTGCTAAAGTGCCGCTTATTTACTGTAGATTTGTAAAAATCCGTACTTGTCATAAGTGTTAAAACGCCATTTTCGTAAGAAAGGGGCGTGATAGACGCCATATAAGTATCAAAAACTACCTGAGTCATTTCCGGATGTTCTTCTATTAAAGGCAATGTTTTTTGCCATAATTCATTTTTATCCACAAAATATCCTCCTTTGCCAAGAAGTTATCCACATGGTTATCCACAATCTGTGTATAACTAATAGGACATAGTCTAATATACCAAAATAGATGTGGATAAGCAATAAGAATATACATTGGCCACGCCATGGCCGTGAGCACTTGTTGTATAAATAGAACAGCACCTTGCACACCATTGGTGCAGGTGCTACAATAGACCATATTATCGGTGTTTTTACCAACAATATTGTAAACCACCAAGTAATGGAGCAGCGTTTAAATGTCCAAGCGAAGTAAGTTAACTAAAGTATCTTTTTTAGCTGAATATTTTAAAAAACCAAATACGGTTGGCGCAATTTTGCCAAGCTCCAGATATCTTGCGCAAAAAATGGTGGCAGGTATAGACTTTGACAATGCAAAATGCATTGTGGAGTACGGCCCCGGCACAGGAGTATTTACAGAGCTAATACTGCAAAATCGTAGACCCGGCACGATGGTGATTGCTTTTGAAATGAATGGCGATTTTTGTGGCATGTTAGAAACCCGCTTTGCCGGACAAGAAAATTTTAAAGTTATAAATAGCTCTGCCAAAGATATTGGGGCAGAATTAAAGGATGGGCAACCGGCGGATTATATAGTATCCGGGTTGCCCTTTGCCAGTTTGCCAAGCGATGTATCTGCAAGCATATTGCAGGAAACAAAGAAACACCTTAGCGCGAATGGGTTGTTTATTACCTTTCAATACACGATGTTGAAAAAAGGGTTGATTAGCGAGTACTTCAGCAATATAGAGGTTGAGCGGGTATTACGCAATGTGCCGCCTGCATATGTGTTAAGGTGTAGATAAGTTTTATCTCATTAAAGCTATAGCTTTTAACTTAATCCGCATAAAAAAACGACTGTCTTGCTAGGGTGTGTTCAATAATTCCATTGCACCGCCTTTTCGGTAAAAACTGCACTATGCGTCGTCGCATAAAGCCTTATGTACCTTTGGGTACATGCGGCTTTATGCTCCTAGCCTAGCGCAATTTTTACTCGAAAATTCGGCACAAGCGAATTACCGAACACACCCTAAGCATTTCAAGTGAATAAATATACAGCGTCCTTTGTAAAGATGACTATGTGCATATTTATTCGTGCTAAATGCTTAACGAGACAGCCCCGTATTGACGTTGACAGTGATACAATTCCAAACGAACTAGAATGGTTAATTTTCTGGGTTTTTTCGTTATCGCAACTAATTTCTATTCGAGTATTCTACCTTGAAAGTCCATGTCAGGGGTATTCGCTACTTCAGAAACACACCCTTTTGTACGACACTTGAACACGAAACTAGAACCTGAACACGATTGCGCAGGTTTCGTGTTAAGATTCTAATTTTCGAAGAAAATGCGTATACTATTCGCTTTCTCACTGATGTTTTATGACTAATAATATATCTCCGAGTAGGGCGAAATCGTCATAAATTCCTCTAAAGAAATTTCGCACTTCTTCGTAAGAGCTTTGCCATCGAAGAAGGAGATAATGTGTGTTCCTTCCCAGTGGGTGTACTTTTCTTCTAACGGTTTATTAGGGTCGGCTGACAGGTAGTACATGGCGGCATCAGCGTGGGAGTAATTCCGGGATTCTTTATATTCCGTGCCAGATACCAAGTATCCGTCCTCATGGCGTTCAATTACACGAAAAACATAAGTGTTTTCGGAAAAGTGCCGTGCCGTTTCCTTAAAGGTTTCGCAGTCATATTCGACTAAGTGTGTGGCAGATCCCAGTCTGCTTTGTGTTTTGGAACGGATTACAGTTTCGATATTTAACAAATGCTTACCGTCATGAGAAAAGCAGAATCCACATTCGTGAAGATTGGCGTAGCCGTATTTTGAAAGGGTTTCTATGTAAACTGGCTTCTCAATTTCAATGGTACGGAGTAG
>Ga0123355_10015269_pt1 | contig 12062 bp, 11 predicted proteins | sample TergutEmb28metaG_3_FD_89872 | JGI IMG/M metagenome (GOLD analysis project Ga0123355, IMG submission 89872) | Embiratermes neotenicus P1 segment gut microbial communities from Petit-Saut dam, French Guiana - Emb289 P1 | ecosystem: Host-associated > Arthropoda: Insects > Digestive system > Gut ... | reverse complement strand
TTTAAGTTTTTTTTTTTTTTTTTTTTTTTAAAATTTTTTTTTTTTCCCCTTCCCAAAAAAATAAAAAGATAAAAAAACCCCCCCCCCCCCCCCCAGGCAGAATAGAACAAGTAACAAGAAATTTATTAATGCCTAAAACATTATTTTAAGTATGTGCAAAAGAATTGCATGGGGGAGGGGGGTTATGCCGGAGTTGAAGAGGTGGAACTGATGAAATTCTTAAAAGAGACAAGGTCACACCACCTTCCTGGACATTGTGAACAGTAGAACAGCTTTATGCTTGTAAAGGTTGATAGTCTTTTGGGATGTGACACTGTGTAGTTTGATAGATTATGTTGGTACTTGAGAACTGCGCTCTTCTGGGTTATTGCACCACAAATAGTGGTAATTTCTTACCGATATTTTGGGACAATCTAACATTCCCATTGTCAGGGGTCAAAAATCCCTGGATCCTGAAATCATGCAATGTTGGTACTTATCTACCAAATTGCATAGTATTATATCTCAGAAGACCATAATCTTCACCACAATGAGTACTTCAACTCTTATGCAGAAATACACACTGCAGTGTGTGTTGCTGGGTACTGGTCACTTGTAGCTGCTAAGCAAGTAGGTTTTACCATGTTGAATGAGGAATGTGCTGTCAGAGAGATACTTTCCATGTGTATATGTTTATGTTGTTATCAGCATTCAAAGTCTGTAATAAATGGATTTGTGAAATCAACTTGTGCTGTATTGTGCTGTTCCTCATTGAGCATTATGTGATGCAGAATAGAGACTGAATGGTGTGCTATTATGTGTTCAGATGTCAAATGTGTAATTTTGTCTTTAAGAAAATGTTGCAGTTGGAGAAAGAAATGGAAGTAAAGAAGCAGTTGGAGGATAAACAAAAGGAAGTGGAACGTGAACAAAAAAGAAGAGAGAGGCAGGTATGCTCTTGTATTCATATTGTATGATATAGGTGTAGATAATTAATTTCAAGGCTATATACAACTGATCCTAGTTTAATTGTACCATATGCTGTAATTAATAGTAAGTATTATTTTAATTTGACCTGAAAGTTCCAAACTTTTCAGAAACCACAAATTGCAATTATCAGTACACTTACATGACTCTGGCATGAATGAAAGTTTGCATCCACAAAAGTGTGCAGAAATGCTCTCAAAGGGAGGTTTCTAACTCAATATCATGTAATTCAAAATTTTGTTACTACTTTGAGAAACGTACTGTTTTGGGATTTCGCACAACATAAAGTGGTTGTTCTAAACCAGTGTTTTGGGACAGCCTATTGGTCTCATCTTGAAGACGGGATCCATAGGTTTGTCTTGAAACAATGGTACGGAATTACCACTGTATGCTGTGTAAAATCCCCAAAAAATGCAGATCTCATATTGTGGTGGAAGCCAGAAATCTTGTTACTTCTTTGCTGACACTGCCCGTATTTTTCATTGAGAAGTTCATAATTTTAAAGTGTGTCATCCTTGTTGTGTCAGTGTAGGTACATAACAATAAAACAATCAGTCTTGCACAACACTTTATTATAGTGATCTTGAAAAACTACATGTTTCAGTTGTGTAAGACAACTATCATCAGGCTTCATATTTCAGAATACATGAAGAGGAAATTATAGCTATAGCCATACAGTCAATAAAAAAAATAGAATGGGAAAGATCTTGTCCTTACATAAAATGTGTGTAAAAATCATATTTAGGAACCATTTTTGGAATATGTAAAATATCATAAAACATTATTAAGTTCGGTTAATAAGATATAACATTCTTAAAATTGGAGATAAATCCACAGTTTTTTCCTCCTAGAATCGGTGATCAGTAGGCCACATGGGTTATTAAAATACGAAAAGTGATGAGCCATTAGTCTGTTGGAGATACAGTAAAGTAATGGTATTAGTAATACGTGGTGCATTCCAGTTCTAAGGTCTCTTTTTTTTTTTTTTCTCCAGAATGGAAGCAGGTAGAAACATGAAAGTTGTTGGAGATGGCGTGGCTGTCCTTTAGGCTGGGTGAGGCCAAATGGCAACCCTGTCCTCCTCATTGAATGCTTGTGACATTGTCGAGTGACAGTAGTGTTTTAGATACTGAAAATGGCGAAGTTTACATTCGAAGAACAGCGCGTGATTATCCGATTCCTCCACTTGCGTGGCATGAAACCCATCAAAATTCATCAACATTTGAGTGAGACATGCATTGATGGCATTATGGACGTGAAAAATATGCGTTCGTGGGTACAACAGTTCAAAGAAGACTGAACGTTGTGTGAAAACAAACCGAAGGAGCCTTGGGCCACGCACTAGCCAATCTGAAGACATGATTGTGCGAGTGGAACAAATGGTTATGGAACACTGCCGCTTGACTGTGAAACAGATAGCTGCCAATGCCAGCATATGTGTTGGATCTGTGGACACCATCTTGCATGATGACCTGAAAATGCGGGAAGTTTCTGTGAGATGGGTTCCGCGAATGCTGACCAATGAAAGCAAGGCTTCATGCGTCACAATGTGTCAAGCAATGTTATCACGTGACAAAGGTGTGAATAGTGCTTTCTTTTCATCAATTGTCACAATGGATGAGACATGGATGCCGATGTTCAATCCTGAAACCAAATGGAAATCGACTCAATGGAAGCACACCGACTCACTGCCACCAAAGAAATTTCGGGTTACTGCCAGTGCTGAGAAAATGATGGTAGCCATGTTTTGGGCCAGTGAAGGCCTGTTACTTACTCATTGCATTCCCAAGAGTACAGCAGTGATGGGTGAGACTTAAGAAGAAGTGTTACGAACGAAGTTTCTTCCAGCATTGCGTAAAAAATGGCCCAAAAAGGCTGCAGCTGTGTTCTTTTATCACAAAAACGCTCCTCCTCATCGGGCGGCTCGTGTTCACCAATTTTTCGTCGACAACAACTTTGAAGTTGTTCCTCATGCTCCGTACTCACCTGACGTCGCACCAAGCAATTTTTGGCTGTTTCCAACACTGAAGGACACTCTTCGTGGTCGCATATTTTCATGTTGTTCTGCTCTTGCAACAGCGATTTTCCAGTGGTCACAACGAACCCCTAAAGAAGCGTTTGCTGTGGCCATGCAGTCGTGGCATCAACATTGTGAAAAATGTGTATGTCTACAGGGTGATTATGTTGAGAAATGACTGCATTTTCAGCTTCCTAGGATGAGCAATTTTTTTTTAATACATTAGGAGACCTTAGAACTTGAATGCACCACGTAAGTTAGTGTATTGTAATAAAACATACATATGAGAAGATATAAGGTGTAAGGAAAGAGATGAAGAGTAATTTGTGTTGGAATTGTGCCTATTATATAAATAAAACTCGTATTACAGCTTACTAATAGTTAGTTGTGTTTATATGCATTGGGGCAAACCAGTGTATGTATTAGTATTATCAGCTATGTGAAATATTTTAATGACCTTTTAATGTTTATAATCCTTTTTGCATAAATCAGTAACAGTGATTATACTTGGACTGTGTTTGACATCCAGCAATTTTAGGACTGCCAAAGTTACAAAAAATTGGTTATAAAGAGCATTGTGAGTAAGGTTGTTTGGTCGTCCAGCATGTATGGTTGTCTGCATCTTAGGGGATTTCCCAGTCTTGTCTTCCTGTAATTGTATATTGCAGTATGTGTTTTACATACATCTCATCTTCCAGTCTTTCAGTATGGTTAATCAATCTGCCTTTTTATTCTTGTATGTAATTGAAAAATGTGAGCTATGTTTTCAAAGGGCAGTAGTATGAAATGTGAAATTTAATGCATTTCTCCATGTCTGTAAGGCTCAGAAGAAACTTGAAGTTGAACGCTATAAGGAAGAAAAGCTTATTGAACAACAGTCTGAAGTATTAAGTAAGCAGTTGAAAGAATTGTGTGAGGTGGAGGAACGTGCTGCTGAAGCCAACATTCTGCGGAAAGCTTTCAGGTAGTGATCTTGCATTTTTTAGGGTAAATGTATGTGTGCATGCATGCCTGTGTGTGCGCACACATCATGTGTGCATGCTTGAATGAGTGCCCCATGCATCACTGTACACTAAGAGACTATGTGTTGGCAGGAAGATCAGTGATTGCTGCTGTTGCAGTTTGCTGTTAGTGGGGGTTCCAACATTTTAATTTAATGCAGTGCAATTAATGTTAGGATTTTATTCACCATATTTAAAAAAAAAAAAACAGTGGAAATGGTTTGTGGTGTTAGGTGGTACAGTATCTTGCTGAAAGAAAGGTATATGTTTTCTTGTAATCACGTTTTCAAAAAAATGACATCAACATGTGTGTGTGTTGCATGTTAATGCTAAGTTACAATTTCAGAAAAAATTGCCCAGTAATTGTGGATACACACATCACACACCACACACTAATTTTAGTGTTATGTATTGGAATTCTATGGACTTATATGGGATTTTATGTAGACCAGTATCTTGTGTTCTGTGAATACACATATCCACTGAGATGAAACAAAGTTATGTTTTGAAGCAGAATGAGTGAGGGGTTAGTTTTTCTAGCATTTACCTCCTGTAAGATACCAGTTCACAAAGTTCAGTCTTCCTTCATGATCTGTAGCATAGAATTTGTGAAGCACAGTAGCCATACCTGGATATAAATGCAACAGGTTTCTTGCATTTGTGTTGATGACACACATCTGTTTGGTGTGAAGGTTGCACTGACAGTTTCCTAGATTATAACTCTAGTCTGGCATCAGTTTTTTCCAGTTTATCCTTTGCATGTGTCTTCTTTGTGTTCTGTTACTATATAAAATGGAAGGCATTGCTTGAAACCTTGTCATTTACTTGTAAAGGGTTTTCCCATATGGAAGTGGCATGTCCAAAAATGGTTTGTGAACTTTGGTGTGTCTTGTAGGTGCTGTACTTGGTATTTTTATGTTACAGGAATCTTTATAGTAACTACGGTTGTGTCACAAGAACATTGCATTGTGACTGGTCATCTCTGTGGGTTTGAGCTTATAACCGATATAGGGAGCAAGTCCTTTATTAAGAATCAAAATTGTACATTTAGAGCATAGGTCAGAACTGTCTAAATTGTTGGTTTGGTTTACGGTGGAGGAGAAACTGTAGAGCGTCAGCACTACAGCTTACAATAAAAGAGAATTTTATGGCGGGTATAGCAAGCTAAAAATTTCGACAGTTGTCAGTGTTAAATGTATGTGGTAAAGAAAAGGTTGACAGAGAGGAAGATTTACAATGTTAGAGGCTTGAACTCTAAAGAAATTAGTGAGACGCGTGAAAGAGTTCACACGGGCGACAACAATGGAAGCCAGTGGGGTTAACGTATTCAAAATTCTGACTTTTGGACTTGGTAGGGAGCAGCAAAATTTAACATTTGACCAATCGGGTACAGTAAGAAATTTTATGAAGGGATGAACTTATAACTTGCATATTTTGGGAAAACCTGACAAAGGGAAGTCTGGTTTATAACTCGGAAGTGACAAGTCCTACTCACGCACTGAAGCCAAGTGGATACATTTTCAAAGGCGCGTCCATATGCAACAATCTGTATATCTCGATGGAAGAAATTAAAATAATCAACATCAATAGTGACCAGTGTTATTGATATCACCACCTGCCACTTAGACCACTTAGATTCCTTGAGAAGAAGACATGCCTACCAATTGAATAGCTGGATGGGTTGTAAGCTGGTGTGTGGGCTTGGTTTAGTGACCCAGTCTCCTGTGACTAGTGGTTGGGGCCATATAAAGTGATGAGAATGTATAAGCTTGCTTCCAGTGATATTATGATATTTTAAGTTATTTGAGGGTAAATTATTTTGCACAGTACATGCACAAATTACCATTTTACTTACATGTAGTTAAATTCTGTACTTCTTGGGCCAAAGAACTGCAAGGGACATGTTTCTTTTCCTTTAATCATTTACCTATAAAATATTGAGCCATTGAGAAGCATGATGTGATAAATCCAAATTATGCTACATGTGATATTGGGAATAATGCACTTGTATGTAGAATATACCAGGTAGAGGAGAAACATTGCACCCCCTGTTTTGGATATAATTTGCCTCATTTACTTAATTTATTTAATGTGTCATGATGTTATCATGTTTCAGAGAGCAGGATCAGTTATTTGTCACTCATCAGCTGTCACGACGTAAGTGGCAAACACTGAAGATAGAACAGAGGAACAGGCAGCTACAGACTCTGAAACAGGAAGTGACTGTAGACAGGGATCCCAGTCGTCTTCTGAGGGATACAGCTGCTTGGCATGAACATTGCAGTCAGAAACCTGAAACTACCACATTTAGTCATGCAGTGCCGGTCCTTCATCTCCGGAACATGCCTCACTTGTAAGTGGTAATTTATGAAACAAAGAAATAGGAAAGTCTGTGAAAATAATATCTTGAGTGTGTTGCAAGTTGGATCTAAATCTGTGTTTTATGAGGGGTGTCAGAATATTATAAACATACTTTTGATCTTCATGAAATGTCAAACACACAGTGCTGTTCATTACTGTAACAAAATATTTACTTTTAAATGAATATATAGTGGAATTTCCATTTAAATTCTTTCCTGCGAGACAAGGTGTTTGGAGTCCTATATCAGGGTTATGTAAATTTGAGACACTGAATAGTTTGTGTAACATGCCATATAAAAACACTGAAATTAACAATGGCAAACACTTGTTAAGTGCTTGGAAAGAAACACTGTGAGGTAAGAATAAAATTTAGGAAAATGTATTACTGCATATACTGTAAATTCTCGAGTATTATTTCATATTATAATTGAAACACCAGTCAAGCGTGCAAGCAGAAATAGTTCCCAGAATATTATTGTATGCTAATTGCCTTTGTCTTTTACCGTGGATTCTGTCAATGGTACAATTAATATCACTGCATTTCTGGGTTGCTTTTGTTGGTGACTGAGATTAGCTTTGTGTAGTAGAGCCACTTGAGTAGGTAATTCCATTGTCACAAAATGATATTTCTTGTGCCAATCCCATTGGCTGTGTGGTCGAAGGTGTGGGTCTGCAGCTGCTCATCTGCGAGGATTGTGGGTTTGAATCCCACTGGTAGGATGGATGTCTCTCTCTGTGTCTCTTGTGAGTGTTGTGTGTTGTCAGGTAGAGGGGTCTCTCTGATGGGCTGATCCCTTGTCCAGAGGAGTCTTAACCCCCGCGCGCGCGCGCGCGTGTGTGCGTGCGGGTGCGCGTGAGTGCGCGTGTGCACATGCGCGTGCGCGTGTGTGAGCGCGTGCGCGCGGCTTGTGCGCGTGTTTGCGTGCGCGTGTGCGTGTATGGGCACGTGTGCGTGTGCGCGCGCGCATGCGTGTGCGTGCGTGTGTGAGCGCGCGTGTGTGCGTGTATGTGCATGTGGGTGCGCGTGCGCGTGCGCGCGCGGTATGTGTGCATGCGCGCGCGCGTGTGGGTGTGCGTGCATGTGTATGTGCGAGTTCGTGTGCGCGCGTGCGCGCGTGTTTGCGCGCGCGGGTGGGTGTGCGCGTGCGCATGCGTGCGTGTGTGGGTGTGTGTGTGTGGGTGCGTGTGTGTGTGCATGTGTGTGTGTGTGCTCGCGTGTGTGGGTGCGCGTGTGCGGGTGCGTGTGGGTGTGTGGGTGTTCGCGCGCGAATGTGGGTGCGTGCGTGTGGGTGGGTGCGTATGTGTGTGTGCGCGCGCGTGTGTGTGTGGGGTGTGTATGGGTGTGTGTGTGCGCGCGCGTGTGTGGGTGCGTGCATGTGCTTGCGCGCAAACGCGCGCGCGTGGGTACGTGCATGCGCGCGTGCGTTTGGGTGCGCGTGTGTGTGCGTGTTCGCGCGCGCGCGCGTGAGTGCGTGTGCTTGCGCGCGCGCGCGCGTGTGTGGGTGCGCGTGTGTATGTGCGCGCGCGCGCGCGTGTGTGTGGGTGTGTGCGCGAGCGTGTGGTTGCGTGCGTGTGTGTGCGGGGTGAGGGTGGGGGTGTGTGTATGGGTGTGTGTATGGCTGTGTGTGTGTGCGCGCGCGTGCGTGTGTGTGCGCACGCCGGTGTGTGTGTGCGCGCGCGCGTGTGCCTCCGTGTGTGTATGTGCGTGCGTGTGCGCGCGGGTGTGTGCGTGCGCGGGTGTGTGTGCCTGTGTGTATGTATGTGTGTGCGCGCGCGTGCGCGTGAGTGTGCGCACGTGTGTGGTTGCACGCGCGCGTGTGTGCGCGCCGGTGTGTGCGCGCGTGTGCGTGTGCACGCGGGTGTGTGTGCGTGCGTGGGTGTGTGTGCCTCTGTGTGTGTGTGTATGTGCGCGCGCATGTGTGTGCGCGGGTGTGTGTGCCTCTGTGTGTGTGTGTGTGTGTGTGTGTGCGCGCGCGCGCGTGTGTTGTGTGTGCGCGCGCGCGCGCGTGTTGTGTGTTTGTGTGTGTGCGCACGTGCGTGTGCGCGCGCGCGTGTGTGTCGTGTGTGTGTGCGTGCGTGTGTGTGTGATTTTCAGTTCGGGATGCTCAGGTTTGTATCGGCCTTCTAACCTGATGTAATAATTATGTCTAATTTATTTTAATTTATTTTTTATTTCAGAAAAGTACCTGTTTGGAGGAGAGGTCTGACATGACATGTTATATTACATCTTTGATGACAGTTACTTATCGCCTCAAATTACGCACCTTGGAATGGTTTAAGTACAAATATTCCTGACCAATATGTCTTGTAGTCAGTCATACATACATACAATACTTACGTTTCATCAATCCATGTCTTCTCTCTAGGGGTATTCGAATATGAAACATTGTCTTATAAAAGATATTAACTATAATCAAACATTATTGAGCACAATACAAGACTCAACAGTAAATAAACAAACCAGACATAAAACAGGCAAATAGAACAATAAATGGCATATCGAAAGGGCGACGGTACCATATCTAATATACAAAATGTTGTATAACATATTATAAATGCCTTTATTACACTTGGACATCATCCTGCGTCGAAACCACCCCTGACGTCAAGGCTGACCAGCGCTACTGTTTGCCCTTTTGTAATTGCTTCATCTATAAAGTCTTTTGCTACCATTGCCGCTGTTGGCACCCTGCTCTGGTTCAGGGGGACATTTAAACATGTATAGAAAATAATCTATTCACAATAAATGCCATCAAAACAAATGTAATTTAGTTTTACTATTAAGCTCGAAAAATATAATTTGTACACTAAAACTGGTTAATGTTTCTTGTGATTAGTTTACACTGTTAACAAACTGTAGTTAAACCTTATGGTTGCACTTTCGTTGTATACAGAAATTACACTTTAACTTGTGAATAGTATTGCTATCACCCCTGTGGTAACACAATTATTATAATTGCCCCTTGCAATAATTAGTTTCTCGTATCACAGCAAATCATTCACTGCATTTAATGTTGTATGGTATATTATGTTGCAAAAGAATTGCACATGCAAGTTCATCTAACACTTTTCATTGAACTAATGTTATTAACACTTTGTTATTGTTGATAAAGTACTCAAACAACCACTCTTTATGATGATTGAAATGTAATTACTGCCCTATGCAGCCCTGATTAATAACCCTTTGTTATAAATCACAAGTGTAATAAGACGTGCTGTCTGCTTGGCTCCCTCCTGGAAGACTACACACTGAATAGTGATACAAGCCACACCGAACACAAAGGAAGGACGCTATGACGTCAGCTTTCCGCCTAAATTGCGCGCCTTTAATCTCAACACCATGCTCAAATAATGCAACCTTTTGTACCAAATTACAATAATAAGAAAATAGTTAATGATTATTTGTAATACAAAATTTGTCCTTTGCGTGAACAGCCGCTTCTGTGGTGCTTTTTTGAGGTGTGAATCCAAACTGGTTTTGGTTTAGTAGGTCGTTGTTGTATAGGAAGTGCATTATTCTTTTTATTAAGAGTTTCTCGAGTACCTTCGCTCCAGTATTTAGCAGACTTATTGGCCGGGATTTGGACACGTCGCTGCATTTTTCTTTCCCTGGTTTTGCTAGGGGGATAATTCTGGCCCTCTTCCACCTTGTGGGGAAGCATCCTTTCTTTAGACAGCCGTTGTATAATGATGTAACCAATAAAAGAAATCTTTCAAAAGTCCACAGTAGAATTTTGTTTGTTATACCATCCTCTACCGTTGCTTTCTTGTAATCTATACTTTGTATTGTTTGTCTAATTTCTTCTTTGGTAAAGTCCTTGTCGTCTTCTGTTTCCATTGGATCCTCTATTAATTTCCTTATTTGTTTATGACATTTGGTTGCTTCTGACTTGTCGTCTTTAGGGGTAAGGTACTCTAGTGCGCACTGTAATGTTTCAAGTAGACTGTCTGTGTGTGTTCCATTTGTCTTTTGTAAAGTTGACATTTGATTATTGCCTATTTTCTCTGCAGCTAATTTGTATACTATGTTCCACGGGTTTGTGGATAACGTCTTGTTACAGTATTGTTTCCATGACTGTGTTTTAGCATTTTTTATCTTTATTTGATATTGAGCTTTTTCTTGATATTCCATTGTACGTTGTTCGCGTGTGTTACTGTTTTTAGTCCTTTGATACTTTCTTCTGAACGCATTTACTCATTTTCTAGCTATTGTTAATTCTTCCGTCCACCAGGGCACCGTTTTGTGTTTATGTGTTTTCATATGTGTTCTGGCTTTCTTGAAGGATTTGTCACATGCCGCCGTCAGTGCATCGCTGAATTTACTTACTATGTCCTCCATGTCTTCTGTGTTAGCAATTTGTAAGGGTATATACTTGTCCAGTATTCTATTGTCTTCTCCCCTTCTGGACCCACACATTTGTTTCGCCATTTCTTGTGTTATTAATGTCTCAAGTTCTCTTCCCTGACTACATATTTTATACTTTGGAATTCGCTTCCTGCTTGATGGGTATTATATTGCCCTATGTAGAATTGAATTATTTTATGATCCGAACAGCTTTTTTCTTCGATAATCTTCCATTCCTGCACTTCTTTCAGTAGTTTGTTCTTACTTATTGTCAAGTCTATATTGCTTGATCCTCTTGTGCTTTGAAACATCATTTCACTGTCTTCATTCATTATGAATAGTTGTTTAGATATTGGAAATTCTTCCAGTTTCTTGCCTCTACCATTGGTACATTTGTCATGCCATGTCGACCTTGAGTTGCTGTCCATCGTTATAAGTAAACCCCTCGTATTTGCTAGTTTTAGTATGTCATTTATCTGTTCAATAGTTTTGTCTAGCTTTTCCATAATATCCAAGTACATATTTACCGTGTAAAATTTTAGATTTCCAAGGGTTATTTCTACCACTACCGTGTCTTTGTCAGTTGCTTCTTGTATGAGAAGGGCATCAATTTGATTATTGGTAATTACTGTAGCCGTCCGGCTTCTTCCTATGGTTGAAGCAGGGAGACAGTTGGCTGATATATAAGTTTCAATGTTTTTTCTAATTGTTGTATGAAATTTGGATTTTCAGAGGGTGATCTATACACACAACAGAGAATCACTTTTATAGAACCTGTGTGTATTGGAACTGCACTTATTTCAAAAGCCTTTTCTTTGCATAGCTTATTTAGATTAATGGCTTGAAAAATCATATCATATCTGGCTAGAATACAAACTCCTCCTTTAGAATATGTCTCACGACAAAAACAGTTGGCTAGTTTGTAACACGGAAATTAGAAATCTTTCGTCTCCTCTTTCCCCATATGATGCTCACTCAGGCATATGAGATGAGGTCTACCCAAATTTTCCTGTAACATGGTGTTTAATTAATCTTTTTTCTTATTTAAACTCCTTATGTTCTGATGATAAATAATTAAGTTTTTTTTTTTTTTCCTTTTTCACTTGTTTCTAATACCATAAAAAATCCTCATTTTTTCCTTTTAAACATTTCTTATCTCATTTGGGTAAAGTACCTTTGCCCACACTATAACCTATTACAGAGTCTGAGTCAGTTATGACCTTAGAATTATTATTGTTAAGAGATGGTGTCTGATTCTCCTGAATATAAGCTGTTGTCACATCCATACTGGTCCCAGGATCATATTTCTATGTCAATGCTGTCCTCTTAACCATTTCTTGCTTCCATTGCAGGATAATAGAAGAAGTTTCTC
>Ga0123355_10015268_pt1 | contig 12062 bp, 5 predicted proteins | sample TergutEmb28metaG_3_FD_89872 | JGI IMG/M metagenome (GOLD analysis project Ga0123355, IMG submission 89872) | Embiratermes neotenicus P1 segment gut microbial communities from Petit-Saut dam, French Guiana - Emb289 P1 | ecosystem: Host-associated > Arthropoda: Insects > Digestive system > Gut ... | reverse complement strand
GTTGTGCTGTTTCTATATGCATCAGTAATTAGCAGAAAATAAAATACGAGTATAAAAGTTATTTTGGGACACATTTGTGTAAGTTGACCACTTGCTTATGTTGACCACATTTTCAGGAACCGTCGGTGGTCAAGTTAGACAGGTTTTACTGTACTTATATGTGCAGCTAGTTTCTGACAGTGCCGCTCAGGCGGCTAGTCACCGTCTTCTCACTGCACGGGCTCGGTGTTTTATCCCGGAGAATTCCATGCGGGATTTGGCTAGACGGACTTGCCGGTACGCTGCAGGACGTTCTCAGATTACGCGGACGTTTCTCTGTAATCGTCATTACACCAGTGCGTCATGTTAACAATTGTCGTCCATCGACGTTACATTGTCTAGATGCTAACAGCCTCGCCCAATAAGCTTCAACGCGTAGAACAATAACTTTCATAAACCCGGAAAACGGAAGGCCTTGGGCCGCACTGCCCTGCAGCGCCACTGAATTGAACAGAATCAGTATGCAGTACATTTATTGTTTATCATAGACCATCAAAATACACTGTTAGGCAATATATGTATATATACAGACATGTTATTATTTTACATCATATTTTCTCGGAAATGTCTCGGCTGTGATTCAGTCATCATCATCATCATTAGACGGTACAATCAAGGGGCTATACATGGTACATGAGTATACATTCTCGTTAGAGCGTGAAACTCTTCTATCGCTACGTGTACAATATATTGTGGTATAAGATAAAGATTGGCGAGTTCAATATTTGTTCTTTTTATACATAAAAATGTTAATAATTAAAACTTGAACTCCTAAAATATGTTTGGTATTCCACCTTACGATATTGGATTTTTGTTTTACAATAAGTTTATTTCATGCCTCTACATGTTTCGAGCACATTTACTCATCATCAGGAGGTCAAAATTGCATTACACAGCCTCTGGTATCATCACACCTATAGGTGGCTCTCTTGTGCAGAGGTTTTTGTACACAACCTGTGCACGAGACGGCCACCTATAGGTGTGATGATAGCAGAGATTGTGTAATGCAATTTTGACCTCCTGATGATGAGCACATATGCTCGAAACATGTAGAGGCATGAAATAAACTTATTGTAAAACAAAAATTTTGTGCATCAAGTTGCTTAATTACTGAGATGCACGATCAGCAAAACGTCAAAATTCTATTTTTATGTTCTCTACTGCCAATTCTGTGCCTAGAACCGCAATATCTTGTACGTGAAGAGATGTATCAGATGCACTCTTTAATGGTAACACATGTATCGTACATATTTCCTTGACTTAGGTCTCCCTGGTGATGGCTCAGTCCGAGCCGAAACACGTTGTAAAAAGTAGAGTGTAATATAATAAAGTATATATATATATGCACATATATATATAATATATATATATATAACCTAACAAATCTGTTTGGTTGTCTTCTAATAAATAATGAAGTTATACACGGAAGATGCAAAATACTAAGCTGCGGTGCATTTGTTTCCCTGCACTGTCATGTATAATCTTATATGCGGTCTGTTGTAATTAGGCCTGTCGTAAAAATCACCGTTATCAATATTATTAAGGCAAAACTAGCCCAGAAATTTCGATAAGTGCTGTAAATTATTCAGGGTTACAATTTCAAAAGAAAGAAGCAAGTGTGCGGTCTGAAATTTCATATAAGTTTACAAGATCGGGATACGGCAGAGCCCACGTAGCCGTCACGTGTTTGGCATGAATAAGTTACTTCTCCTTCAGCCCCAGTACAATCTGAATTGTATCGCATAAACACACCCCACGTGTCAAATAATCCAGTAGCTCCGCTGGAGATCTCTGTAAACTTAAAGGTTGAATGGTGATATTAGAAGAACGATAGATCTGACTGCGCCCTGATAGTTTGCAGATATCCACACGCAAACCGATAATTTTCCAGACCGTTCTCTTGGTGGGGCTGCTTGGGATACGGGTCTGTGTTGCGATATAGCGTACGGCACCCTTACTCTGCAATGGTTGTTACTAACCAAACCAACTATAAACTCTACTAGCACCAACAAATGCACATTTTGTGAGAAGAACCAACAAGATGCACACTTTTTTCATTTATAACTTAATTCAATTATGATGTGAATCTTATGTTTATTGGACCGTGCATCATTGTGTTAATTGAAGAATAAAAGACCAACTTGATGTCACTTGCTATTTTATTTCACTTCTTATGTGCTCAGCATGTTTCGGACATTAATATATCCATCATCAGGAGCTTGCTACTACTCTGTTGAATTACAACATTGGTCGTATTGTTCTTGGTTCGATATGTATTGGAGTTTCGGTGTGGTTGGGTTGGAGTGGTATCCGTGTTGCAGGCTTCAGGTAATTCAACAGAGTAGTCGCAAGCTCCTGATGATGGATATATTAATGTACGAAACATGTTGAGCACATAAGAAGTGAAATAAAATAGCAAGTGACATCAAGTTGGTCTTTTATTCTTCAACTGTCAATTATATTGTCTTCGACATGTTTCGAACAACTAGGTGTTCGTCATCAGGAATGCATCACTTTTAGGGACATTGTATGAATTTAATATTTTATACCTAGACAGTTCACACAACTTTATTATAATTTCCGCATAATACAATACCGTAGAGCTGCTTGTACACTCTTCCTGATGATAAACACTTAGTTGTTCGAAACATGTCGAAGACATATTTGAATTAAATCGCTAATAAAAAGTTGTGCATCTTGATGGTTCTTCTTCCATATGTATATTACGATGCACGGCTCAGAAAAAAGTAAAAAATGTATAGCTCTGTATATTATGTATTTCACCATTAATTGGCTCCTACGTAGTTCGGCGCAGTTGCCATCCTCAGGAACTTTACACCACTGTTGTTAAAACGTACAACAACACAACAGCTTTACAATGATCATGCTTATCGAATGTGCAGGTTTAATCTGCTCGTTTTATTAAACTATACTGGTGCATTAGTTTTAATTAATTAAATCAATTCAAAATTCAGTATTCAATGAACAGATTGAACATGCAAGTAATTAACTAACTACAGGGTCTAGATTCCGTCCTGAAAAGCTAACACTTCCTCGGGTAGTCAAGAAATTCGCCGCACTTCGTGGAAGCCGGAAGTTAATTACCTTGTTCACAAGAGTCCTGTAACTGTTTATCGTGAGCCAGATTTACTCAATCTACGCCTCCCATCTCAAGGACTGCTAAGCTTTCATCATCAGTTACAGAACTCAGAAATACTTATACTTCCAGAGAAACTTGCATTGAACTGGCCACGAGGACTGCCGATTTAGACTTTGCAGTATTAGTCCAAACACGAATGCGTCGATTTGATGTGAAGTAGACCCACCCCTTGTTTTAACGCTCCGTGCAAGTTTACACCACTCTGTCCTTTTCGGCTTACGCCATTTGGCTGGCTGCGATCTATTACTCTAACCCCTTATTTCTGATGGGAGTGTCATTTTGGACTTAGCCCTTTTTGTATTTTTCAGGAACACAACTAGGGCGTAAGAGTGGGGCTGGGTGTACTGAAATTTGTGTCTCAAATTCGACTGGTTTTGATATTAACCTGTAGAGAACTGTACGTACGTCGATTTTAAATCGGCCCTTTTTTCCTGCTTAGCTTTTGTGAGTGTCGCATTATCAATAAACACTCACTGTTTCTGACATCCTGGATACTTTAAGACAACCATCTGCAGAATCTCACAAAGTGAATTTATACATTAAATCTGTAAGTCTAAAACTTTGTAACATTTGCTGATAATCTGAGCATGATTGATGTGGAAAAATTACACTTGGAATGAATGGTACGGTTACAGATGACATGAAAGCGAGACATTGCGTATTTAAAAATGTCTTATGAGAAGCCCAGAGGCAGTTATGTAAATCTCACAGTCGCGTGATAAAATAGCGAGCTGGCTATAGAATAGCCGACATTACTTTCAGTTGACACGACACTGTACGTGAAAATCTCCAGAATTCCTCCGATCTTTAGTTACTAAATTTGGTGCAGCGTCTTCATGTTTGCACCGTTCATCAGTGACATATAAACACTTTATTATCCAACTTATGCACAAATATATAATTCGTAGATACAATTAAAATTATAAAATATTTTAAAACGCTCCAATATGTTTCACAAAGGATCCATCAACAGGGAGCATTGTACAGTACTTGGCTGAAATTACAAGAATGGTTCTATCGTGTCCGATGGCATGGACAAGGTCGGTGTTATGACAGCATATTCTGACTGTAATTAAATAAAATAGGGGCGGTCTGTTTTAGAAACAGATTAACAGCCCAAGCAACATGAAATAGAAAGAAAAACAACTATACAAGAAATACAAAATAGGACTTACCCGGTTGTGTGTTTTTATACAGTTCACTCTATAGGAAGGCACTGTCTACGGAATGTTAGGTAAGTCACGTGGTATGTAAGCAGACCGCCCTTATTCTATTTAATTAGTCAGAATATGCTGCCATAACACCTACCACGTCCATGTCAACAGGCACGATAGAAACATTCTAGTAATTTTAGCCAAGTACTGTACACTGCTCCCTGATGAAGGATCCTTTGTGATCCGAAACATGTTGGGGCACTTTTAAATATTTTATAATTTTAATTGTATCTACGAATTATATATTTGTACGTAAGTTGGCTAATAAAGTGTTTATTTGACGCAGCGTCATTAAATAAACCACAAACTTACGGTCTTGCCTTATCCAGTACGAAACCTTAATACTTGATGCACCTCGAATCGGAACAGTTCCACTGCTGGTTGCATCTTAACAGCTAAGTCTGGCTGGAGCTATGAACACAGGCTCTGATCTAGAAGAGTGATACTGTTTGCAGAATCGCTGTTGCCCGTGGCAACCACAAGTTTGTTATTCGTTGCATCTACGTGTGACACATGTGGACTCCATCCGTTGTTTGTGTGTCTGCGTAAAAAGCTTAAGGTATAAATTTCTTGGAACGAGATTTCCCTATGTATTCGCGTCCCACTGGAGGTAAGGTTCAAGATTCTGAGAGTGATGTAGGGCTGATATCCGGTGTAATGGGGGGGGATGTTTGAATGACGCGAGAGACTACTCGGCTGTAACAATGCAGGCAGTAGGCTGATGTTTTCCTTCTATTTCCTGCCCGTAACAAATAACACTTGGTACATCTGTCTGCGAAGATGGTCAAACAGCAACGTTGCTAACGTGTATTTGGAAGGTGCCGGTTCGAATCGCGGCGGAGACGCCGCTAACCCCTACTGGGATGTCTTATGATTTTATTCGTTCGCCACAGAAAGTACCTTAAATGCACCATGCCTGCTTTGTTTCCATTTTTTTAAATCACCCAACTAATCATCATTTCAAGACTGCTTCTACTGCGGCTGTACACTCTAATTAGATATACTACAATCCGTCCGTCCTTCCAACCATCCATCTTATCAGACAAATTTTGGAAATTCTGCTACCAGATTTTGACTAACGGTCCTGAGACTGGATGACAACACAGTCCCCAGTTAGCAACATAATTTCAATGCAGATAAATCCGTAGATGAAGTTACTTGTAATTAGACCTACTTGTAGAAAATGAACCTGAGCGATTCTATTGTATCTGTCGATTCATCTGATCGGCTGCGGTTATTCCCTTAGTCTTGATCCCAGTCGTAGTGCGTCTCGTGGTCAGTCTGTGCGACATCCGTAATAAAAGAAAAGACAGCAGATTTTATGAGCGGTATTTTTACTGTGCGGTCAGCCATATGAAGCTACATTTTTATTTTATTTTATTTATTTATTTAATTTTAATTTTATTTTTTATATTTATTTTTATTTGTTTAATTTTATTTTTATTTATTTTTTGCGAGGAAGTAAAGGAGGTGTGTTTCTCCACGTCCGCATTAGATTCCACTCTTCGATACATAACACGCAGAGTTATAAAAAGATTACAAATCTTGTGAGCTGTTTTTCCGAAAGGGCCATCCGTATAAAGCCAGATTCGTGGATGGAGGAATAAGGAAGCTGTGCATTTCCACATCAGTACTGGCTTCCCCTCAACATATACAACATGCAAAGGCACGAAAAGACTGCAGATCTAGTGAGGTTTTCCACTCAATGGGGCTGTTCTTCTAAATCTCTTTTACTTCTCGAGAATAAGAAGGGCGTTTCTAAGTCCAAAGATTTGTGACGAACATGTGACATTGATTCTTATAATAAAAACCAACGAGATGCACTATTTCTCGAATTTATTTTGGTATAGAACTCTACATGTTTCGGGCAGGTTTACTGTCCATCATCATGTCTAGTACTGTATACACGGCAATAGGTATCTGTCATACAGTTTATGCTGTCTGCTAGCGAGATCAGAATGTACTTCCATGGAGTTCCATCCGGATCTCGCTAGCAGGCCTGACGACGGAAACACAGCCAGCTTTCGGAATGTTTCGTTTCAAAAGTAAACAGACTACGTAAAAAGTTCAATGTCCCTTCAAGAAAGGCTCTGGCCTTGACCGCCTCATTCTGTGGTACAGTGATCAGAAGAACTGGATACACTTATTCTGTTTTATTGAACCTCTTTAAATTCTTAATCTGTCGTTGGAAGTAGCATGAATTTCAGAATGTATAAAACGTTTTCTTTAATGCTCTAAACGAAGGTTCAGTACGCGTAGTTTTAGGAGTTTCGATTTTGTGCATGATTTCAGGCTTCTGCCGCGGTAAAAATGAGATCTGTGCTCTTCTGGGATCTTACGCAGCGTAGATTAGTAATTCCGTACCGACATTTCGGAAAAACCTATCCGTTCCTTCGTCAATGGTCAAGTAGTCCAAGAAGAAAGTAGAACCTTGACGCTTGAAAATGGGACAGATAGGTTGTCCCGAAACGTCGGTACGGAATTACCAATGTACGCTGCGTAAAAATAAGACTCTTTCTAATAGTCTTTCTAACTTACCAATAAATATAATGTTCTATATTTTGAATGCACATTATTTCAACTTAAACTCGGCATGCTGCTCAACTTGTGACTCATCTGTTGCCTTATGCGCCTCTGTTTGCTCTTCTTACGACATTCAGCAGCCAGAGTAATGTGCCGACTTCCTCTGTAGCAAGACATTGCACTGTCACCTCTCGACTTCGAGGTGTGGGCAACTGCTAATATCTAGTTCAGAAGAATCAGCTGAAGAGACGCGCCGATTTCTTTACCTCGCCTTTTACTGTTACTAGATTTCTTATTTGTGGTGATAGGAAACCATAAAAAATCCTCAAAGCTTATGTCGTTGTTACTATTATGAGAGAGAACACCGAAGGCACATTAGGAAAGAGGAAACATTAAATTCTTACAGATATTGGCATGTACACCCGGTGGCCGTGATTGAGCACATTATTGATCACACTATCCCTGTAATAGCATTTCTCAACATCCAGTATTTTCGCAAGAATAGTCTGCATCTGAAGGTACATCTACAAAGGTCCGAGTATCAGGAAATCACCTTCTGATCTCAGATGCTCCAAATTTAATCTTTTAACATGTTTTGACGAATAAAAGGAGTCTGATTTACGAGCTGTTTTGATGGCCGTGAAATATAATAAGATGAATAAATCGCAGTTATTTGATAAGGAAACTAACGTAATTTACTTGCACAATGGAGCATATGTGTGATGATCTTGCGAAACGTGTTTTGATATCGTAGGTTGTCTGTGTAGGTACGTCGAATAAGGCATCTCCCCGTAGCATACTATACAGACACTAGTGTAGATCTACCCATTCTTAACGTCGACGGTAGCTGGGGGGTGGGAGTGCTGTTGTTGAATGCCTTACCTGGGCGCTTGTCCCCCGAGAAGGTTTTCTGGTGTCCATTTTAAAGGAGACTGGGTGGGCCCGAAGGTTTGTCTGAACGAGTGTGGAAAAGAGAAAATCTCTTACCCATGCCGGAATTCGAACCCCCCCCCCCCCCTCCCCTTCCCAGTTACCCAGCCTGAGCCACTATGCGAGCCATTAGGTACTTCACATAAAGTAAATCAAATTTTATGCGAATAGGTTGACTGTAAGTATTTCTAATTCGGTCAGCTATCTTATTGTCATTTATAAAGACGCAGTTGAAATAGGTAAGACTAATACCTAAATAAATAAGTAAATAAATAAAGTGAATGTTGAGATTATTTTAAGAAGTTACGTCGTGATAATTACACTTTCAAAATATTTCACGGATTCTAAAATTAGGGCACTTTATTTTCATATTCTGACATTTGATGCTTATTGCTTTGTATATAGAACTAAGTATTAAACATAACTGGCAACAAAGCAAGGCGCTTCTGGTGTACTTCGGGCTGGCGTCGGGCAGGGTAAGGTATAATGAAGTAGGGGAGCACAAACACTTTAGCTGTGCTCAGGCTCTGAGCTATTCTCAAGTGAAGCCACCAATGATTTGTCGTGCCGCCACGACTAATGGCTAATGACTAAGAGATAATATTTTCGTTCAAAACCTCTTCCCAGTCTTTAGACGAATTTTCTTCCTATAAACTTATGACTGCTTTTGTTCGGCTCTGGAGGTTGTGTTATCTGCGCACACGGCTGCGACGTTTCACATACGAAAGCATGTTGACACGTGTGCTACCACTTGTGTAATATTGTTTTGCATTTTCTTCGCCCTTTGCTTTAAATTAATAAGTACGTTCGTTACAGGATTCAATTTACATTTAAAAATTCAAGCTGTAGAATATTTTAAGCTTCTGGCCTCAGAACGTATTCCCAAATTTTAATTGCGGCTACTCCGAATGTTTACTTCAGAATCGCTGCGCTTGTGGAAAACATACAAATGGGATGTTTGTGTTTCACATTTTTTATGAAGCACAAATATGCCAGTATGTAGTCTTCTTGAATTCAAGCACTGTTGTCCCAAGTAAAGCCAATCGTCGGTGTTCTTGTAACGGATGTGTGAAAGGAGTCGTTAAGCACTTGCATTAGATTAAGTTGGGAGCGTACTTTGGGTTCAATGATCAGACTGCAATGACGACGTTTACATACAAACTTAACTGAAGAATAAAAAACCAACTAGATGCTACTTATTATTTTATTGTACTTCTTATAGGCTCAACATGTTTCGGGCACTGCTATGCCCATCACCAGGAGCTCGCGAGTATAATGTTGATTACCACATTGGTCGTTTCATTCTTGGTTTGTTGTAATGCCCGAAACATATAGAGCCTCTAAGAAGTACAATAAAATAATAAGTGGCATCTAGTTGGTTTTTATTCTTCCGTTATCACAATGATGCACGGTCCAACAAACATCAAATAAAAACTTAACTCTTTACCATTATAGTACGGCATGTAGGCCTACATAGGAAATGCGTTTTGTACGGTCTACGTACAGGATGAGCCTCCTGTAAAATGGTTACCTGGTCTTCCCCGGGGGTGAAGTGCGGCCGGGGCGTGCTGCTGACCACTCACCCCCTTCTAGAGCCACGGTCATGGAAGAGTAGAGCTATACCTCTACCCACCCTCTGGGCCACACCGGGCCTGTAACGGGATCACTTTACCTTTTTATGTACATGGTGAATCATGACTGTATATCCCAATTTGAAGACCCAGTTCTTTTACTGATTTCCACTCATAAATAGCATAAGAGCCTTAAATATTGTCATAGCCTCAAGTGTTCATGATTAACCTTTACCTAAATGTTAAAAAGATAAGAATAAGCAGGGTTACGACTACATGAAGACCTTATTCTCCGACTGCCTGAGCTTCAACCCACGTCCAGGCACATATTTGAATGGAAAATGTACTCGTATTTCGCGTCGGTCCATTAGGATTCTTCTTTAAACGGCTTGCAGCGTCCAGTGTACAGTGGATCGACGAAGGTTTTTTTTTATTTCTTTTTTTTCCCCAAAGAATCTGCAGACACACTAGAGTTTTCATTCTCCCCCACATTTACCTTCACTTCAATATTAATATCCAAGTCTTTTTCAACGCCTACCAAGTGTTCTGTTCCCGTCAGGTTTCCTGGCCTTAAGTTTGTATGCCTGTATTGTCTTTCCCATGCGTGCTACATGCCCCTCCGATAAGACTCTGAGTTATGAACTTAGGTGCCGTAGATTATCCAATAGTATGGGAATTATTATCGTTGTTGTTGTTGTATTAATTGCAGACGTTACATTCCTCATTTAATAATTTAATGTAATTTGAGAGGGTAGTTATGTGCAGGGATAGGGAAATGACTGGTGAAAATGTGCTTTTCGCACAAAGTTACTGTAATGACATTCGACAAGGGGACATGATGCATACAATGCGTAGGAATAACCGTTTTTTCTTTCGAGGTCTGAACCGGATTTTTCTCTAAGAAAAGTCCGGTATTTGACAGCTTGAAATAAGCTCGTTGTTTCTGGGTCAAAATGTGACGTAAATGAAGCAATGTGAAGAAGTGAAACTTCTGTCAACACCAGCTGTTACTTGCTCACGAAGTGGGCAGTGCGCGTGGTGATGTTCTTCGGGAAGCATCTGCAGCTGCTATATTTGTGCGACATTTCGAACACACAGCGTAATAAATCAAGTTCAAAATTTAACAGCTGTAACGTATTTAGGTCTAAAGATTGAAGCATGCTTGGGTGCTGCAAAGCGTAACGTCGCAGAAGACTTGAATCTTCGTCAATACAGCTGTCAGATTAACAAAAATTGAATAGTTCAGCCCCCCCCCCCCCCCCGGGCCGAAAAAAATACGCGGGACTTCCCGTGGGGTGTCAGTGATAAATAAAGAAGTGAATATCAGTATCAACACAACTGCATCTTCGTTAGACGATAGCGCCTGTCTGTCTGTCCAATTGAGCAACTTGTTTCGACTTAATTTGGTATCCTCTGGCTCTTAACCAACTTCAAAGAACATCCGATTGACATATGATTCTATTTTATCTTTATCGTATACATCTAAAAAAAACTTTTTATGATTGCTAAACGACTACTTATCTATTTCCTTCCTCTTGGTGTGTTTAAAAATTGGTTAAAAAGCCTTAATATGACCATTTTAGTTCGAAACATGTAGCTCAATTAGACGGACTCTGTCGTCTAATAAAGATACGGTTGTGTTGGTACTGATATTCATTTCTTTATATCTAACCTTAACACGTTAACTACAGTGGCGTTTTCAGCATACCAGATATACTTGTCATATCGCCATGATTTATTGACTCAGATAATGGTTTATACTACCTTGCGTCAATGGCAAGAACCTCGTTTGCATGAAGTTACATTGATCCTTCACACCCCTGTTTGCGAGGTGGCTGTGAACTAGCACAAGCAATGACATCTGAGACCTTGTTTGATTTGTTGGAAGCGGGGAACTTCATATATCTTACTCTTCGGTTGACAACTTGTATTGAGCTAACACGTGGCGTCAGGCGGGGTGTCATGGCACGACTCCTGTGTATGTCTTTTTTGTATTTCTGCGTTGCAAGTTTTTTGACAGTACACTTTGTGTATTATTTCGTATGGATTTTAAAACTGGACATTTATTTTCTGTAAGAATCATCTCAGTCCATTAACCTTAAACCCTAAATTTGTAATTAAATTACATTACTTTCTATGTGTCGGCGCTCAGAAGACTTATAACTTATTTTCGTGTAGCGGCAGTGCTTCTGACCTCCGTTTTATATGTGCACGTTTCGAGTCTCCTTGGGGTTACTGGCTGGTGTCTGAGGTTCAATGATTTTTCTCAGTCGCTTCTTAGGAATGCCCACTTCCTTCCCTATTCTCTCCCGCTTGCCCTCTCTAATTCTACACAAAATAAAGGCAGTTTTAGGTCTGTTTCAGTGCTTCCCAACCTGAGTACCACAAAACATTGTTAGGGGTCCGCGAGGAGTAGTGGAATAAATCAATAACAATTTTGAAATACCGCAAAGTATTCCAAATACGCCGCGTAATATCGCGGGATTTTTGTCGGGTAATTCGCTACTCCCCCACTCGGATCTCCGGGGGGGAGTGTTTCTAGGGGAATCTTCGCGCAACATACAAAGAGGTATGAAACTAGGTACGTGGAATGTTAGGAGCCTTTATAGGGCAGGATCCCTTAAG
>Ga0123355_10015267_pt1 | contig 12063 bp, 11 predicted proteins | sample TergutEmb28metaG_3_FD_89872 | JGI IMG/M metagenome (GOLD analysis project Ga0123355, IMG submission 89872) | Embiratermes neotenicus P1 segment gut microbial communities from Petit-Saut dam, French Guiana - Emb289 P1 | ecosystem: Host-associated > Arthropoda: Insects > Digestive system > Gut ... | reverse complement strand
TGTTCAACTACTCAAGATGATTTTAGCTTATGAGAGGTGCGATATGTTTAAACATAAAACGAAAGATGGTAGGCGTAATTTGAGTGGTAGAAATGTTTATGCTTTGAGAAAGCAAATGACTCCAAAAACGTCTCAACGACAGTTGGCTGAGTTAATGCAGCTAAAAGGCATCGATATGGATAAATCCGCTATAAAGAGGATTGAAAATGGTGAGAGGTATGTTACGGATATCGAGCTGAAAGCTTTGAGTGAGATTTTTGAAGTTAGTCTTGAATTTTTGCTGAGTAATCATTCAGAAGCAATTAATGATCACAAGGTATTACAAGTTGACGGTTGAGTAAGCCTTTGATAAAATGATTGTAATATGAGATCATTGAAGTTTACTGCAATATTAATTAATTCAGTACATGGAGGTGCTTTCAGTTGAAAATTTTGATATGTGATGATGAGCATAGTGTTTTCGAGGAAATAAAGAAGCATATTCAACAATATGGAATTAAAAACAATCTTGAGTTTGAACTTTTGTATTGCTCTACTGCCGAAGAGCTTTTGAATACAAAATTTGATTATAATATATTGTTTTTGGACATTATGCTTGGAGATAACGACGATGGCATAGATATTGGGAAAAAGCTTCGTACGGCGGGCAACTCTGCCTTATTTGTAATAGTTACGTCTCGTTCAGATCGTATACATGATGGGTACAGTGCGAATGTGTTTAGATATTTGATAAAGCCTATATGTTGGGATGATATTTGTGAAACGCTTAACGCCGCCATTGAAAGTCTTAGTTATGACCGAAAGGTAATATCTGCAAAATTTAAGCACGAGACAAGATATATCCACATTAAGGATATAGTTTATGTAGAGTCATATGGTCGAAAGCAATACATAGTTACCAAAACAAATAAAGTTCAAACGTCCACAGACTGGCATGAGCTAATGGAGCAGCTTTCCGAACATGATGTTTTTTTCAGTCCGAGAAGCATGTGCTATGTGAATCTAGCTCATGTTACAGCGCAGTCCAAAACAGAGATTACTATGTTAGGGGACGAACGAATTAGGTTTGCAAGAGGTCGGTATCATGAATTCATAATAGCTTTCTCAAAATTTATTAGGGTATATATATAGTCTTATAGAAACGAAGCGTCTATAGGGGGCTGATGACATGGATGCCATTATTATAGTTGATATAGTTAGAAATATTATCGTGTATTGGGCATTACACTTATTCTTTTCAGGCTATCTAAAACAAAGGGATAGCTATTCCGTGCTTTTAGTATTGCTAGGGGCTATTATATATGTGTCGTTTTTCATTATGATTGGTATAAGCGACATTTTCTATCTGAACGCTATTCGAATGTTGGCAGGGTGTTTTTTAATCGCAGCTTTATATTATAAAGATAAGCTTTTGAAACTTGTAGTATTTACGATACTATTTCATTTCATTGGAATAATGGCTGATTTTTCTGTTGGTGCAACGATAACAGCTCTTGCTTTTACATACATTGCTGATGTTGTGTATAGTCCGAACGTCCAAGTCGTGGGAGGACTAATTGCTAGTGTCGTAGTTTTTGTTTTCGTTTATATTTTCAGAAAAATATTTAAGGATAAGCACTCTTATGACAGTACAAAAGACTTATTGTTTATGTCGAGCTTTTTAATTTTGTCATCTATTATAACTGTCGCTATGTTTAGTCTTCTCTCTGTTGCGACTATTCCTATTGTCGAGTACATCATTTTACTATTTGCTTTGCCGGCTTTGCTTTTTTCAAGTATTCTTATCTTTTTTCAATACAATAATGCCGTAAAACGTAAAGAGCTTGAAATGGAACTAGCGGTAAGAAAAGAAATGGAGCACACGCATATCACACTAGCCAAACAGCATGAGACAAATATTGAAGAAAAAAATGCCCTCATTCACGACTTCAAAAATAATATTATCCATCTGTCAGGAATTATTATTGAGCCCCCAGTCGCAATTACTTACTGCAACGAGCTTATTGAAAGTTGTTCAAGCCAATTAGCTTCTTACAAGTTTAGTGTTAACAACGAAATTCTTAGCGCAATATTAGGAAAATTGAAGTACGACTGTGAGCAATGCGATGTAGAACTTAATCTAAAGCTATTACATCAAGATTTTTCATTTGTTAAACCTTTAGATACAAGCAGTTTATTTGGCAATGTATTTGAAAATGCAGTAACAGCATGTAAGGGAATGTCGAAAAACAGATGGATGAAAGTTGTTTTATCGAACAAAGGCAACTTTGTTTGCATAGCGGTAAGCAATTCGAAAAACAACGAAATTGTTGTTAACGACAACCATTTTCTGTCTACACATAGACAATATACAAAGAAAGGTTATGGCATTAAAACAATTAAATCTATTGCAAGCCAGTATGGCGGTAATGCCTATATTGAATATACTGAATCTGATTTCACTTGTATTATTTGGTTAGATTCGACAAAATGATGCAAAATCTGCAATGAAAACGGTTAAATTTGCATATACTTCCCTTTTGTTTATGATATATGATACATTTTGTATATCATAAATAAAGGGGTGTTTTTTATGAAAACTATTATTGGAACAATGTCATTACAGGTGCTTAAAGCAATTACAGCATTTGCATTTGTAGCTACGGTAATTGATGTAAATGCACTTAGTTGTTTTGGAATGCTCCACCAACCTAAGTTGCCTAAGTCAGCTGATAAGCTGAAAAGATGAGCGAACGAATCGCTGCAAAGCTAGCCACTATAGCTGTCAATAACGGAATAATTAAAAGTGAAGACTATGAATTATATGTATACTCGTATCAAATTTTACTTGAGCGCACAGTAGGTTGGATGAGTATTTTACTTCTATCCATAGTTTTTGGAACATTGATATACACTCTGATTTTTGTTTCGTTTTTTGTGACCTTAAGTGCATTTACTGGAGGTTGGCATGCTCCTAGTTTTGGGCTATGTTTTGTAGCATCGGTTGGAATCTTCTTGGGATTTTCACTTATAGAGCCATTTATTACGGCGAGGGTTTCGGTATATGTGATGATTGGTATTGTCATATGTATTGGAATAATTATCGGTTTATTGGGGCCGATTGCTGACCCCAATAAACCGATAGACCTTAACAATCTTAAAAAGTGTCATAAAATATCTGTTGTTGTTTTATGTGCTCAGATAGCCATTTCTTTTGTGGTGCTTATGGCAGGGAATGAGCGGACATTGGTGTTTATAATGTTCTCTTTTGTTATGGTATGTCTCTCATTAATTGCTGCTGAATTGAAGTCAAGAACTATTGCTCGAAGATAGAGTAAGCAGAGTATTTCGATGTGCCTCTCCACTTGCTGTCAGTTTTACCAATGAAAAATTTAAACGAGTTTATGAGTAAGCCCTCACATACTGACAGCAAGTATAAAATACTATCACTTAAAGAATAGAATTTTGCATGAAATGAAGTAGACTATGCTATTATGATGAAATTTGCTATACTGCCATTAACTCAAAAGGCGTGCGACCTGTTTCTACAGTAAATATAGAATTAATTGGTCGGCGATTGTGTCGGACGCGACACAAAAAAGCTATGTAGGCATAATGCATGACGATCGATGTGTTATTGCCAAACTTAGAGACATAAAATACTTAGGAAAGGAGAATACACATGGAAATTATTAATCCTCAAATGATGGAAGAGAATGCTCAGGCTATAACGCCACATTGTTCAGCTGTTATGTGCAGGGGAAGCATTGGTTGTTGGAATGATTTCTGCTCGCGATTAGACAGTGCATGTTGGGAATGTTGGGAAGGGTAATCTTCTCGGAGCTTTTCCGCTGAACTAAGGGCTGAGGTGGTGCGCGAAATACTACGTGCTGCCTCAGCCTAGTTCTACAGTTAGGAGGGGGCTATTAGATTGAGAGAAAAAAAACTTGTTATATCGTTTGTTATATTTCTTTTCGCTTCGCTAGCATTATTGAGTGGTTGTTCCAACATTTGTATGGATGCTTATAATTACATAGTTAGCGATAGTAGTAGCGAAAGCGAGGAAAGTTGCAGTAAAGCTATGAATATGAATCCCTATCACTCACTATTCACAGGTGTCACTAATCAACCCTATGATTTTCTGTGGAAAGAAGGACGTGAACGCGCATGGGAAGAAGATATTATTTTCTACGCAGAAACAATACTTGCAAATCATACCTTTTTTACTGACTTTGATACTTTTCACGTTGAGGGAGAGGCTGGCAGGATTCACTATAGCATCTCTACACCAGGGGACTATACTGGCTATGTATATGATGCGATTTTAAGTAGAGTTTCGGCCAACAATGGGATTTCGGCATATAATCGCGAAAGCATGGTTAATGCATTAATGGGAATCTTTATTGATAAAATAAACGTATTAATTGCAGACCTTTACTATCTTCGCGACTTTGAAGTTAAATTCAGGTTGGCCGAAATATCGTCAACTCTGGGCGACATTCATACTGAAATTGATTTACGTGACGGTAATGTTTTTCCAGTGCATGTAATTGTTTTATATGATGGATTATTTTTGGTAAGTGTGCCCAAAGAGATAGAATTTGCTTTGTATAGTAGGGTTTTAGCTATAAATGATATTTGTGTTTTTGACATATTTGAGGTGTTCAGAACTATAGTGCCACACGAGAATGAATACCCGATGCGTGGAGCTATCCAACAGCTGCTAATGATAGAAGAGTTGCTTTATTATTTGAATATAGTGGATGGAAGCGGTACGGCATACTTTACTATTAAGGATACAGCAGGCGAGATATCTGATATACAACTTAAAGCCATAAGGCAACATGAATTCCAGAGCATGCTTAGCACTGAGCTTGTGCGCCATGATTTCAACAGACAGTTTATGCATTCGCGTACTGGAGATAGACGTTGTCTTATTACATCACGGCAGTTTGAAGATGGTATAGATGGGGACTTCTTTTGGTATGAGTTTTTTCCCAACTACAATTTGTTGTACGTGCGGAGTGTTCACTTTCGTGGCACCCAAGATATTATTGAAGCACAGGTTAGCTTAGTGGAGCAGTTACGAAATTGGCCTTACGAAAAGATTGATAAGTTTGTCCTTGATATACGCCAAAATACTGGCGGCATTCGTGACTTTCCATCAATTTTCCAATTTTATCTTTTGTCTCAAATCGCAAATGATTTCTATGTGCTTATTGATGGGAGGTCGGTTTCTAGAAGCCTAACTGTTGCTGCAAATATGAGGAACCATATGGAGAGCAATGTAGTAATAATCGGGGAGCCCGCAGGGCAACCTGAAAATTTTTTGATGGCTCCTCGCATCAGAACTATGCCTAACAGTGGTCTTATGTTTTCCTTTGCCACGGGGCTTAGTGTAAACTCATGTAGCGTGGAAACTACTTTTAGGCCTGATATTTTCATTCCACTTACCATTACTGATATTATTAATAACCATGACCCTGTTCTTGAAGCTATAAAAACAAAACGATAAACTAGAGGAGGCAGCTATGAAATACAAAAAATCGATTTTTAATACGATTGTGGAGGAGCTAGATGATGGACGAAAGTTGATATATAACACATATTCTAGTGTGTTTGGAATCATGGATAAAAAAACTCAAGAACTTTATGAAAGTATTGATTCTTATAATTTAAGTACAGTTGAAGATAAAGATACCATGAACAATATAGAAACGATGAGCAAGGCCGGATACATTGTTGACTTGGAGAAAGATGAAATGGCAACTTTAAAAGTTGAGCGTCAAATTGTACGTTACAACTCGAGAGCATTACTATTAACGATTGCTCCAACTATGGATTGTAATATGTGCTGTCCTTATTGTTACGAAGACAATAAAGACGTTGTTATGAATAAGGAAGTGCAAGATAAATTGGTAGATTTTGTTAAAATGCAGCTTGATGCAAATAAGAACTTAACCGCTTTGCGCATTGCATGGTTTGGTGGAGAGCCACTTATGCAAAAAGAAATTATTTATGACTTATCTCAAAGGTTTATTAATGTATGCAAAGAGAGGAATATCCAGTATGGAGCAAGTATGATAACAAATGGCTCTTTGCTAGACGTTAAAACTGCAAAACGCCTTAAAGAAGAATGTATGCTTACTTACGCACAAGTAACCATTGATGGAATGAAAGAGACACACAATAAACGTCGAGTACTTATCAATGGTGAAGATAGCTTTGAAATTATTATCAGAAATATAGAGGCTTGTAAAGATATACTACCTGTCACTATTCGCATCAATGTTGATAGAGATAATTATAGTGAAATTGATAGCTTGTCAAAGTATTTCTGGGAAGAGAAAGGATGGAAAGACAGCCCTTCTTTCTATTTAGCTCTTGTAGAAGATAATTTTGACGTCCATGATTCAGCTAGTGCATCTTTTTTACAGAATGAAGAATTTAGTAAGATAAACATGAAGTGCATTGAAGCTAGTTATAGCGTGAACAAAGAGCTAGTAGCTCACATGTTTTTCCCAACACGTAAAGCAATATTTTGTCGCGGAGAAGGTGTCTCAAGTTATGTAGTTGACCCCGAAGGCTTCTTTTTTAACTGCTTAAGACAAATAGGTAAGAGAGAGTTTAGTACAGGGCATGTAAACAAACCATTTCAAATTAACTTGGAATACGGCAAATGGTTGCTTTCAGACCTTTCTGAAAAGTGTGAAAAGTGCGTTTACCTTCCAATTTGTATGAGTAGTTGTGGTCTTCATAGAGTGCCAACTGGTGGGGAAGCAAAATGTATGCATCCAACCTATATCTACAAACCGCTCTTAAAGCTCGCCTACCAAGACTACCTCGTACAAAAATCCATGCCGGAAACGGCGGCAGGTAACTAATGAAAATTATTATTTTCATGAAGAGGTACATATTCAAGTATAAGGCTGAGACAGGCGCTTTTATTCTTCTCAGCCTTGCCCTATGGGTATTATCTATTATAAGCCCTTTTGTTGTTGGGAGCTATATTGATAATTTAGTAGCCTCAACGGGTGCTGAAATAATCTATCAGGCAGTTATAGCTCTCGCTATTATTTGGACACTACAACTAATCTTAGCATATGTCAAAAGTATGCTAGCTGCTAAATTGAACTCTCGTGTTAGTTTTAACGTACAATTCGGTGTTATAGAACACTTGAAGCGGCTCCCAATGCACTATTTTTCGGACAAGGATTCGGCATATATCAATCAGCGCGTATCATCCGACTCAGAAAATGTCACGAGATTTGTTTTAGGGAGTGTTATTGGGATTTTAAGTACGATTTTAACACTCTCTTTTTCGCTTGGAATCATGTTTTATCTTGACTTTAAGTTGACATTAATGGCTTCTGTGATTTTCCCTGTATACATATTTATCTATCTAAAATTCAGACAGCCTTTATACAAATTAGGATATCAGCTTGCCGAAGAGTCGGACGGTTTTTTTGCAAGGATAAACAAACAATTAGGTAATATCAAACTAATTAAACAAAATGCATGGGGGAGTCACACAGGCGCAGAGCTAACCACTGAATTTTCATCGCTATTCCAAACCATTATGAAAAACGCTAAGTTGGGTTATGTATTTAATAACGCCGACACACTTGTAAAATACATAACTAATATGATTATATTCATATACTCAGGATTTCAAATCATGGCGGGAGAAATGACTATAGGGCAGTTCACAATGATTAATTCATACAGCCTTATGGTTATATCCAGCATGAGTATGTTTTTGGGATTTGGGAGGAGTTATCGGAACTCGCTAGTAGCATACGACAGAATACAAGATATATATAATGTGGCACAAGAAGAAAACGGAACAGTCTGTATTGATTATATAAATGAGATAACAATTAAAGATTTGAACTATTATTATGGCGAACGACATGTAATTAAAAATCTTAATACAAGATTTGAAAAAGGTAAGCTCTATGTAATTGTAGGGGAAAACGGGTCAGGAAAGTCTACGCTTTTAAACATTCTATCGGGTATGGCTCAGGATTACTCCGGCAATGTATTCTATAATGAATTTAATTTGCGAGAGCTAGACATGTACTACATGAGAGGGCAGCGAATAGCGATTGTTGAACAAGAGCCTAATTTATATTTTGAAACTCTTAAAGAGAACATAACTTTTGATGACAACAAAGAGCAAGCTATTGATTATTGGATAAAAAAGCTTGATTTATGCGAACTAATTGCTTCATTACCAAATAATATTGACTACAAAATCTCTGAAAAAACAGCAAATTTATCAGGCGGTGAAAAACAGCGGCTAGCAGAGGTAAGAGCTTTTGTGAAAGATGCAGATGTAATTATTATGGACGAGCCTAACTCTGCACTCGACAAATGGAGCTTGAAGTTACTTTGTGAAATACTTCAAGAAATTAAAAGCACTAAGATTATTATCATAGTAACCCATAATCAAATGATGATTGATATTAGTGATGAAATTATTGACTTAAATCAATCTTGAGCCATTTGCATAGGAGGCACGCTTAATGAATAAAAAAATATTTACATCAGAGTCAGTAACAGAAGGTCATCCAGACAAGATATGTGACCAAATATCAGATGCTATACTTGATGCAATAATGGCTCACGACCCTGAAGGGCGCGTAGCCTGTGAGGTCTTAGCGACAACAGGACTTGTAATAGTTGCGGGAGAAATAACTACAAACTGCTACGCTGATATTGAGGCCATTGTCCGCAGTACTATTAAAAATATCGGATATAACAAGGCTGAATATGGCTTTGACGGCAATTCTTGCGGTGTTATCGTTACCTTGGATTCACAAAGCCCTGATATCGCAATGGGTGTAAATCAAGCGCTTGAATCAAGAGGAGCAATAGATGTTGACGACAAAGGTGCGGGTGACCAAGGTATTATATTTGGCTACGCCATAGATGAAACTCCTGAGTACATGCCTATGCCTATAGTTTTAAGTCATCAGATAACGAAAAAACTAGCTGAGGTGCGTAAGGATGGAACATTGCCGTATTTGCGTCCTGATGGCAAATCACAAGTTAGTGTTGAGTATGTTGATAATATTCCAAACAGAGTTGATGCTGTAGTTGTAAGTAGTCAACATTGCGAAACAATTTTACATGAACGGATAGAGAGGGACATTATTGAGAAAGTTATAAAGCCAACTATTCCAACTGAATTTTTGGATGCAAACACAAAGTTCTTTATAAATCCGACTGGGCGGTTTGTCATTGGGGGCCCGATGGGAGATACAGGGCTTACTGGTCGTAAGATAATAGTTGATTCCTATGGCGGCTTTGGACGTCATGGTGGCGGAGCTTTTTCGGGCAAAGATCCAACTAAGGTTGACCGCTCTGCGGCTTATATGGCGCGATATGTAGCGAAAAATATTGTAGCAGCTGGAATCGCTAAAGAATGCGAGATTGAAATAGCTTACGCTATTGGTGTTGCCAAGCCTGTATCTATATATGTAACTACTAAAGGGAGCGGCGTTATACCTGATGCTGAAATAGAAAGGCTTATTATGAAACATTTTGATTTGCGACCCTCTGCAATTATAAAAAAACTGAATCTACGTAGACCCATTTATAATCAAACGGCTGCCTACGGACATTTTGGACGAGATGATTTAGACTTGCCGTGGGAAAAGTTAGATATGGTTAGTATACTTAAATCAGCTGTTAATTAATGGCAATATTATTAATCAAGCGGAAATGAAATTTTCTGTAGTAAATAAAAAAGTTCAACTGTGTAGTAGATACCTTGCAATTAAAGGCAAAAGAGTTGAGTCTTACAGCGGCTTTGGATGATGAGGCAAAGTCGCTGTTTTATTTTACAAAGAATTTTTATTTGGACTATATGTGATTAGTGACATTTACAAGTTTGTTAAGGCTTTACTTTAGAGAACAGCATTATGTTTTAAGAAAAAATGGAATCAGGCTACATAATTAGATAAATAGCTTGGTTAAAGGTAATGTTGTATGATTACTTAGGGACAAAATGTCTCGAAGTTCAAGTAATGTTAGCGAAACATAGTGGCACAGATATACAATCACGCTGTCGTTCGCCACCTTTCTTTATTCAATTTTTAAGAATTAAAATTGAATGGAGGAAAACATAGTGACACAAATCAATCTAAAAGACTTCTACCCGTGGTATATCCATGATGAGTTTATAGTAGTTCCTACAGAAATAGCAGTAGAGCTCCTTGCTGACAAGCGCTATAATAAAACTCATGAGCGCACTATAAGGCGAAATAAAGTACAGTCACTTGATGTAAAAAATGATATAGAAGCAGCATTAATAACATGCAATGCAGACAACCCGGAAGCTATTTTTGAAATGATGGGGCGCTATTGTCGGTTGTGCTATGCGTTAAACTCTCTTCCTGAAATACAGGGAAGACGGATTGAGGCATACTACATACTTGGCAAGAGCCAATCAGAAATTGCAAAGGATGAGGGTGTGACAAAAGAATCTGTAAGTATATCTATTGCAAGAGGATTGACAGCGATGAAAATTTTTTATGAAGATTTTGATTCGCAGTCTAACTTTTGACCTAAAAGTGTCCTGATATATGAGAGGAATTTTTTTCTCTCTTAATATATATTAGGGCAAAGGATAAAAAGGCCGGAGCTATTTTTGCCTTACGACAATTCAAACGAACACGGCAGTTATTCTCAACAACATGGGGTCAAGTTGGCTCGATGTTAGGTAAGCAAAAGGAGCGGCGCATTAATGATGCGTTGCTCTTTTGCTTTAGCCCTCTGACAACAATTACATAGATATATGGGAGGAATCATATGCAAACAGCCGTAAAATATCATAGTGAGGTTGAAACGATACCTTTTGGAAGTGGTACAATAAAGGTTGAAGGTCTTACTCCGATGTTTTCCCCACAAGACTCAAAAAAACATAAGCGAGAAGTAGAAACACAACTATTCGATGTGTTCATCAAATATAGAGGCAAGCCTTGCAAGCGTATAAAATAAAGTCCGCATCATTGTATGTTGGAGCGGCCTATGGTATACTATGATTGTAGGTTGGCTTTATTTCTTGTTTTTGAGAGGAGAGCCAAACATGAACACACGAAAAAAAGCAATTTATGCTAGACAGTCGGTTGACAAAAAGGATAGTATAAGTATTGAAAGTCAAATTGAGATGTGTAAATACGAGTTGAAGGGTGATACTTACGAAGTATATGAAGACAAGGGCTTTTCCGGCAAGAGTACTGATCGTCCGAGATTCAAAGATTTAGTTGAGGATATTGAAAAAGGGCTTATATCAGCAGTAATTGTTTATAAGCTTGACCGCATTAGCCGCTCTATTATTGACTTTGCAAAAATGATGGAGTTGTTTCATCGAAATAGTGTTGAGTTTATTTCTGCAACGGAAAAGTTCGACACCTCAACTCCGATGGGACGAGCAATGTTAAATATTTGTATCGTGTTCGCACAGCTAGAGCGAGAAACTATACAAAAGAGAGTTCAAGATGCTTTCCATTCAAGGTGCAGAAGAGGCTTTTATATGACAGGTTCAGCTCCGTATGGTTACAGGCTAGAGCCTACGGTGATGGATGGCATAAACACAAAGAAAATGGTGGTTCAGCCAACAGAAGCAGAACATGTCAAGCTTATGTATGAAATGTATGCACAGCCTATGACCTCATTTGGTGATATAATAAACCACTTCTCAGAGCGAGGCATCACTACGGACGGCATTGAACTAACAAGAAGCCAAATTTCTTACATGCTGAAAAGACCTGTGTATGTGCAAGCTGACCTTGACATATACAACTTCTTCAAAAATCAAGGTTCAGATATTGCGAATGAAGCAACTGATTTTACAGGAACAAACGGTTGTTATTTCTACACAGGGCGCAACGCAACAGAATCAAAGAAAGCGGGCTTTAGAGACCATACGCTTGTAATCGCACCGCATGAGGGGCTTGTACCTTCAAAGTTATGGCTTGCCTGTCGATTAAAGATGTTACAGAACATGTCATTCCCAAGTCAGAAAAAAGTCAAAAACACATGGCTTGCCGGGAAAATCAAATGTGGCAGATGCGG
>Ga0123355_10015265_pt1 | contig 12063 bp, 5 predicted proteins | sample TergutEmb28metaG_3_FD_89872 | JGI IMG/M metagenome (GOLD analysis project Ga0123355, IMG submission 89872) | Embiratermes neotenicus P1 segment gut microbial communities from Petit-Saut dam, French Guiana - Emb289 P1 | ecosystem: Host-associated > Arthropoda: Insects > Digestive system > Gut ... | reverse complement strand
TGCGTGACGACAGACGTTTCATAATTTCTGATCTGTCCCTGCACTTTCCTCAGATTTCAAGGACTCTACTCTATGACATTGTCAGTAGTGGCTAACATCGCAGGCGACCGCATTCTATGATGAGGGTATACAAAAACTTGTGCCCCGCTATGATAAGTGCCCTTAACAATGGCGGCGAATATGTGGAAAAATGGTTTGAAGAATGTAGACTCTGATAACAATAAAATTTTATACGAAACCTTACTCGATTTTCTTTTACAGCGAAACGGTTCTTACTTTCTGAATAAGCCACGTACTTCCCTTGGCGTCCGCATGAGGTAAGACTGTCGATTCCAGCGTTATGTTTCTTATTGAAACGTGGTAGGACTCTATTGTTTCTTATCCACGCGTTACTTATCTAGCACTAGTGAGAACAATTTTTATTGTTTATTAAGTGTTTACGGTTCTAGCACAAAACCCGTTGGTCTCAGTGGGAATGCTTGCACTTATCGGCGTATGCTGCATCTCTGTACTTATTTTATTGTGCTTCATTAGCTTTGTTGTCACATCTTCAACAAATATACACGTTATAGGCCAGAAAGTTTATTCAAAGACATCTACTCGTAACTTTATGCTAATACAAGCCAACCTATTTCGATAGAATAACAAGCACTAAGAAGTGGTGGCATTTAGGGAAGCTGTGAAAACGTTGCGGTAAAGATTCATGTTACATTACCGACTTGGCGAAGTCCCACTGCTGCTTATTGTTGCCATCATCTGCTCCTGTTTGTAGCTGGTTGCAGGCACACAAAAAGACAGCATAGTAGTAGCTAACCTCTTCCTTAGTTCAGTGCACACAGAACTATGGTTCGTGCTGTTGATACTGACGTATCAGAAGAAATGAAGACGTTTACCTTAGTCACTTGGCGCTAAGAACCATTTAACTTTGCATTTATCTCGTATGTTTCTTCATTTTTCTTCACGAAGTACAGAATAAATTCAATAGATATAAACACACAATGCAGCCAGATTGTGTTGAACCTTCATTTCACATAAAAGTTCACCCTAGAACAGGCCACGAAGACCCAGAAGAAGGGTATATCTCTACTCTTTCTTTAACCTCGGCGCTAGATGGGTGGGTGGTCAACGCCACGCCCCGGCCACTTTATCCCCGGGAAAGGCCCGGTACCCATTGTATAGGAGGCTGAGTGGGCCCCAGGGCCGGTCTGGACAGGTGGGGAAAATCTCGCCCCCACCCGGATTCGATCTCCGAACCCTCCAGCCCGTAGCCCGTCGCTATACCGACTGAGCTATCCCGACCAACTCTCATTTCACATACTTAACTAAATTTTCAGCTCTGTGACAGTGCTCCTCCTCTCTCTTCTGTTCGTTTTGTTTTCCAAAAAATACACGCCGGTGTATCTCGACCATTGTAACTAGCGATCGTATTATTGCCTGGATGACGTAAGCTCCATTACTGCAGCGTCAGTATACAATGTCCATCTTATTGCGTCCGTAAGCAATGGAGTTTTGTCACACGTGCGGTCCGCATCCGCCACGAATTTACACCACTTTGAGTTCTACAAAAGAAGGAAAGTTGTAACTGCAAGATTACTGCAACTGTTAGATTGCACGCTTCCGCCGCGAATTGGATGATAACTGCGTTCTTCTGGGCTATTGCGCAGCGTGTAGTGGTAATTCATTACGGACGTTTCGGGACAGCTCATCATCCCCATCTTCATGGGCCAGTAATCTTGGTTTCTTGACCCCTGAAGATGGGACCGATAGGTTGTCCCGAAACGTCTGTAAGGAATCACGACTATGTGCTGCGTAATAGACCAGAAGAGTGCAGTTCTGACTGACTGTCAAACTGTGACTGATGCGGGATTCTATTGTTGTAATATTCCTGTGCGAACTGCTGGTGTTAGAGACACGATGAGATGGAGTTCTATATTTCTATAGTAAAACCAACTAGATGCATCAATGTCTGAAATTTATTTTATTGGAATGACACTCTACATGTTTCGGACGGTCTTTGCGTCCATCATCAGAAGTTCAAAACTGTACATACTGCAACAGGCATTTCCCAAACAGATACTGCTGTCTGCTTGCTAGCAAGCACACAGCAGTATCTGATTGACAAATGCCTGTTGCAGTATGTACCAAGCAGACAGCAGTATCTGTTTGACAAATGCCTGTTGCATGTACAGTTTTGAACTCGTGAGGATGGACGGAAAGACCATCCGAAACACGTAGTGTGTCATTCCAATAAAATAAATTTGAGTCATTGATGCATCTAGTTGGTTTTACTGTAGAAATATATTACGATGCACTGCCCTATGAACGTTAAAAATGAGATGGATATTCTTTATTTTGTGTTCGTCATCGCGCTCAGATTGGCTTTGGGGCCGACTCAGCCTCTTATCAAACATGTTCGGTGCCTGCTACCAGGGGGTAAAGCGGGAATGAAAACGACGTTTCGTCTCCACCTATTGGCGACTTTACGAATGCGTCCCTGTTGATATGTTACGAAGTAGGTGTTAAATGGCACGGTGCTTGATTGAGGGTCGTAGCAAGTTCACTTGACGGAGTGGAGCTGAAACACCGAGTCGTCACGCGCAGTTGATAGGGGTAGTTAAAATCACGACCCAGGCGTAGATGGGAGGATAATATTAAGATGGATCTTCAGGGATTGGGATGTGGCAGTATGGACAGGATCGATCTGGTTCAGGATAGGGACAGTTGGCGGGCACTTGTAAACGCGGTAATGAACTTCCGGGATCCATAAAATGCAGGGAACTTCTTCACCTGAGAACCGGTTACCTTCTCAAAAAAGGACTCTGCTCCGTGGAGTAAGAAAGTTGCAGACAAGCACACGCAGATCTGTTCTGACTCTCACTCTGTCTTTCTTCTAATCTGTACCTCAGGGATAAAGAAAGACGATCACCCATTTTGTTCCAGAGTAGAGGTTAAGAATAGCCGGAGCTGTACCTTCACTTCTCAACATGATGTGGTGCTTAAGTTTCATCTTACCTACGTTATGTTACTGTCTTTTCTGATAATCACGCATACTTAGTGACGTCACTTTTAAAATGACGTGGGCTGTGCATTTGGACGTCCTGCTCTTCAGCATTTCATGGAGACAACATCCCTTCTAGCTATCGAGCAAATAACTCCAGATTCTATACAATGCATGTATATGTAATTTAAGCATAACAGCATACATCAAGCTGGGATAGCTCCATTGAAATGAATGTCACGCCTGTGTTATTTGTAACAGGTTTGTATAATCGCTGAGCGTGTGTTAGTCGGCTGATGAGCAGATAGTGGCAGGCTATTGTGAGGCTAATGGTGGTGCTAATGCTTGGTACTTCAGTGTGAAGCCTGTGACTGCTACCGGCTCTGACCTCACACGCTGTTTGGAATATTATAGCATGACACATTTAAACACTCTGTATTTAGATTTAAATTATTATATAAAAAAATACATTCCTTGTCATAGGCTTAGAAGAAGGAGCGTACTTTACAAATTGAGCGCTTCCGCTTGCGTTTCTGAAGAAAACGGCTTGAAGCGATGGCGTTTCTTGCGTAGAATAAGTGTTGAATACCGGGGTTACGTTCCTGAGCATGCGGGTTTCAGCCGCACGTTTAGTGAATGTCCACTTATTTTATCTGATTTCTTTTGACTGGCAAGGACTGAATACAACACATATCTTTCCATTTCGTACTTATTAATATAGAAGATTAAAATGTACATTCTTAGATATGACTTATGATATTTATATTATGGGTCCAAACTTTTTTTTTTAAATTTAGGAACAGTCTCAAAATTTTGGGTACCAGAAGGGTGACGTGAGAAAATTTCTATTTTGGGGACCCAAAAATACTATTCTCCACTTTACGAAATTCAATCGCCCGGCCTACCCGGCGCCCGGGATTTTTGAACCCCTGATTTAAACTAATATCTAAGCCTTCTAATAACAAGAGCTGACAAATGTTTATCCCCATTACACTCTGTTGATTAAATACGGGATGCAATCTTTCAGTCATTAGTGTATCATCCTCATTAGCCGTTATTTGTAACATCAAACTTTCGGCCCAATTAGAAACGTTATTAAAAGTTATTCTCATCCCTGGACATAATTTATGTGATGACAACCCGAAAACGACTGAAAAACATTTCCTTTATTTAACAACTAAATTACATAGAAAGATTTGTCTGCTTCATCTGTTATTTCTGAAGGATACAGGATTACGAAAGTATGAAAAGTAGTCACTCCTGCATATTACTGTTCCTTCAGTGCTGTGGGACACATAATGTATAAATTACGAAATTACTAGTTATGTAACAACATGCTTCAAAATTCGTATAACCGGGTATCTCTCTGATCCATTCCTTGTAAAATATGTGCATTATTTTCTTCCCCCAAAGTAGGAGAATTGTATAGCCCTAGAATTTTAAATAAACTCCTGTAGGCATATTCTTTGTTTCTTGCATCAGACGCAAAATAATTTTCATTATATATTTTTTTTTCTCTGGAATTACCGCGCCCCTGTGTGGAATTCTTATATCCTTGCAGCTACTGTGCAGGTGTCGTTTTATCCGGCAGTCAAGGAAGATTTCCTTTCTTAAGAATTAGAAGATGCAGAGAGAGAAATAGGCTCCGAATCCGTCGAGACTTAAATCCCCTTCATATACATAGACAACACACATTACGTTACAAACAAGATGGTTGCCGAACATCCTAGGCGGACAGATAAGGAGGTAGGGAGAGGAAAGATGCAGTGCTATTGTAGCATAGAAAATCCTTAAAAGAGGCAGCACACCTGAGTATTGTTGTGTAAATGGAAAAACGTACCAAGTACATGTTTGTGGTTTTGTAGATTCTGATATCTTGATCTTATCAAAATTATCCGCTTTTTAAAGGAAATAAAACTGATTCATGAGGGTGTTCTAAGTAGAGAATTATAAGGAGCTGATTTTGAATTCGCTGAAACTTAGTAACGTCCACTGACATACTGACGTACTGGTGACGAAATCAGTTAGGTATAGTCAGTCTATATGTTTATCTTTACTTCACTGAACGCAAGCCACAGCAAGATTAAGTAAATTTCGTAAGGTGGATTCGCGGTGTAGTGCCGTTCATTTGTAATCTCTGAACTAGGTGGAAGCGAGTGTTCAGCTTCACACCTGGTCGTCTTACCCCTATGCAAAAAAAAAGGCTGTTGATGCCCGCTGAAAAAAGAGAATTTGTTTTACTCCATACAAGAGAATTTGGAAATAAGAGTTAAATTATATGTTTTGTGACAAGATAAAATAACTTGTATATTGAACTTTTTTCAGAACGCTTAATAATTTGGAGTTTAAAGTTTGCCTCAAGTGTTGGTCATATTATGGGAGTTCTACAGGGCCACATTTTATTTTCCATACAACTTAATTGATAGTCGCTGAGTAACTTGTACTGAACTAAGTAGCAATTTTAAATATTCAATATTGGCCTACCTTAACACTGCCATCTTATTGTAACATGAATTGCTGAGGTCTAGCAAGCTTGTTGCCATTTTGGACTAGGTTACTGGTAGAATCTGACACTCCATTGTAACGGATGGATGTCGGATGATCACTACTGATAAGAATGTCTTTATAGAGTGGTGATGTGAGATGAAATGGAGCGGTAGGATATTTAAATGTGGTTAACCCAAATGAGAGGGTAGTGAAGTGTAGTGAAGTGTAGTCGGGTGAAGTGTAGTGAGGGTCTTAGAAACAGGTGTCCATCATTATTAGAAGATACACAGATCATATGAATTTTGCTGCTTATATGGCTGTTTCGTTTATCACATTCTTTTGTATTCTTTTGGATCCTTTTTTATAGTTGTATATATGGCTGTATGTTTTGTATGATTCTGTTTAAATTTGTAAATTATGTAATCTTATTTTTATGTATGTTCTGTTCTGTGTATTCTGTTTCATTGTGTTGTTCTGTGTATTTTTTTGCGCGTAAATGTGTACTGTACTACTGCCACCGGGTGTCAACCCTGTTGCATTTAAATATATCATATCATAGACTTGGGCGTGAAGCTGAGCACTCACATATATCCATTGTCAAGGTCAAGAATCTATGGAGGTGTATCTCCAGTAATCCATACACCTTAATGTCTTAGTGTTTAATTAGCACACAAATAATTTTGTTTTTTACTGCCTTCATACAGTCATTGTTTACTGAAAATATCAGAAATAGGTTTAAATTTTCTAAAACGATCCAAGGCGCCTTGTGCACAATCAGTATCATAATATTAAATGCATTGTGCTGGATGGGTAGGAATATTATTGATGAGGCCAAATAGTAATGCAAGGGATCCGAGAGTTTTCAAAATAATTCTGGTATCTTCAGTAAAATGCTGACTGTATGAAAGCAGAGGAAAGGTAAAATTATTAGTGTGCTTAACCACACGCCAAGACATTAGGGCACATGGTTAATAGAGATGCAACTCCATAAATTCTTGACTTCGACATTGGATAGATGCAAATTCTCAATCCTAAAGCTATTGTACAATTTTAATTTAAGTCCGTAATGTAGTTCATTAGATGGACCGTGTGAACGGACAGACACGACCATTTATTATGTGTTTCTTTTATGGTTTTCGAGCTTGAACTTAGTCGAAATAAAGGTTAGCGGACTTACGACACTGTTGCACTGTAGCTAAACAGCCATTGTGTCTTGCGCGGATCCGCGCGCTAGCAGCAAACACACTCTGTCTCACTGTAAGGAAGGGATTAAGACGCTATCCGGTTCACATGTGGCAGTAGGAAGGCTTTCTTAGCCCGCAATCCAAGATTGGGTCTTTTCCGACCCGCCTGAGCAAAGCCGACAAGAAAAATAGCTTTACGTACGCTGGAAATATTAGCGACGCGTCTTACGACAGGAGTCTGCTAACGTCGTATGGCAGGGGTTTAGACCGCGTCGAACACGTAGCCCACATCTCCGGAAACAAATTCGGGGACGGAACAGATAAATTTGAATTTTAGCGTAGCAATTACCATGGTCTTGTTGTTGTGTTGCATGTCTGCGGTTTTGTGCATTTTGTGATTTGAAGATTGTAACTTTGCGTGTGAGAGATTAGTGTATTGGTATCACGCTTTTCATTGTACTTAGGTCTTCCTGAAAATGGCGATTTAATCGCCGAAACATGTAACCGAGTAAAGCCTTCCATATGACAATTTTGGTCTTGTTCATGTCCGTGTATTAACAGAGAGTTCACACAATAACCCGCAACAAATATACCAATGTTAAAATTACACTTTTTACACACACATTTGTACGTTTGTTGGTTTTTTGTATGGATTGACTTTTAATTTGCTTCCTTCGGTATAAAAGAATGGTTACTGAAGCAACGCACGTAAGGAGTTAATATTAAGAACAATTTAGGGCTTGTTTTGAGTATGCTATATCATATTATTAGGGCTGGACGGTCCGGGATCGAATCCCGGTAGGGACGCGATTTTTTGCCAGTCCGGACAGGCCCTGAGGCCCACCCAGCCTCCTGTACAATGGGTACCGGGTCTTTCCCGGGGGTAAAGTGCGGCCGGGGCGTGCTGCTGACCACTAACCCCCTTCTAGTGCCGCGGTCATGACAGAGTAGAGCTATACCTCTACCCACCCTCTGGGCCACATCGGGCCGGTAACGGGATCACTTTACGTTTTACCTTTATCTTATATTATTCACCTTCATTACCATATGTGACATCTATTTCAACATTTCGCTCTATCCAGTTCTCTGTTTCTATGAACGAAAGCCTCAAGAATGGATAAAACGGTTTTGATTAAATACAGTGTGCACCTATGAAAATTTTCTGAAAATTGTGGAAACATTTAATGTTTCTTCCGATCGGATATACACGGTCAGTTCGGACGGGGGTAGCTCAGTTGGTGTGGTGCCTAGGTTGTAGGATGGAAAAGAGAGTGAACGTGCCTCAAATCCCTGCATCACTCCTGTTTAGAATGTTCAGTGTGGCTGTGGGACCCACGCAACCTCCTGTTCACTGCGTTTCTTGCAGCAGAGAGAGAAGGCCGCGGCGAATAACGTATGGTTTTGAACCTTGGGCATTTACCTAAAGGAAAATATACTGTTGATTGAAGTGTGTTCGAGCGCAGAGTACAGAAGAAAATATTTTGAATCTCACGACTGATTGAACAGCGGAAGGATGGAGTATAATTCCATGCCGGCAGTGGAGAACTTCATAATCTGTGGGGTTCGTCAGATGTTATTACAATTGATCAATGGAAGGGGCTGAAATGGGAGGTAAAAGGTAAGGGTAAAGGTAAATTTCACCCTAGAACAGGCCGTAAGTTCCCAGAGGGGAGTAAAGTTATTGCTCTTCTCTTTCTTTAACCTTGGCGCTAGATAGGGTTGGTGGTCAACGCCACGCCCTGGCTTCTTTAACCCTGGGAATGAGATCCTATACCGACGGCACAGGAGGTTAATTGGGCCCCAGGGCCGGTCAGGACGGGCGCGGAAAATCTCACCCTCCACCAAGATTCGATTCCCCGACCGTCCAGCTCGTAGCTCGTAGCTATACCGACTGAGCTATCTCCTGAGATAGGCACAGCATGCAGAAAGCATTTTTGAATTGAGAAACATGTTTGATATTTTCGTTAGAAAATCTGAAGGCGGGAATTTCGCTTGGGATATTTTGAAGTTAGTTGACGTTAAACCTTTAAGGCCTAGTGTGTAGTGCTTGTAACGCTGAGCTTCTAACACTAATCTCTACACTTTGCCACGCCTTAATATTCTCACGAGAGAAAATCAGTTTTTTTTTCTGTACAGAATTCACTTATTTGCCTTTCTAATGGCATCGCAGTGTTCTGCGTGAGGTACGAACTGAATCTGTTCTTATAATGCAGAATAATTTTTAGTCTTCAAAGGGTTAATTTCGTTTTATAATGTTCGATATTTTAGAAATGTACTTTTTCTCTAGCTAATCTATTGGACTTCCGCTGAAGAAAGTTGGTATTCGAAAGAATGGGCATAAGGTTGAACTAGGTAACAAATTCCAATACACTACGTATGAAAATTTACTTTATGGTCTACACAATTCCATGCTATTGTTTTTTTTATGCTATTCTGTTTAGAAAAACTAACATTATCCTGTTTGTATTTTGTGGATTGTAAAAAGGTAAAGCGGTCCCATCACAGGCCTGGACAGGCCCAGAGGGTTCCAGGAGGTTGAGGCTCCCAGGTGTCATGACAATCGGCACGTGAAGCTGGTAAGGTTGTCAGCCCTACGCACCGGCCGCCTTTACCTCCCAGGAAATATTCCTGGTACTCATTTCTGTTAGAGGCTGAGTCAACCGCAGGGCCATAGTGCGATCGGAAGGATTATGTCAAATGAAACATTCCAATGACACCATCGGGAATCGAACCAGCGACCTTCCGGTTTGTGGCGCAGTGCCTCAAACTGTGTGGATTATACACGCATGTATATAAAGAGAGGGGTATTTGTCGGATAATTGATTGGAGAAAATCGAAGCACTCTCTGATAAACTTGTCTTAGTGTTACTTTATTGTCCAAGGTCACATTTTTATGGCATTATCGAACAGAATGCTTCTTGAGGAACCTGTAGCTTTGGGAAGTCGAAAGTTCATATTCGTCTTTACAGGTGCCGGCACTTGACGATGTCCTCAGCCGCACGAAATCTATTCTGCACTGTCGCCGACTCTGTGAAGTGGTCTCTCCCTTTTAGGTATCCCACCTACAATATTCCATAAACGTCATAACCCCTCTTACAGGCCTATACGTTACGTATCCCGCGCGAAATAATGTTTCTTGAAGACAACAAAATGTGGAACTGTTCTGGGTTGTTACGCAGCATATGTTTGTAGTTCTTTCGGGACAGCCTGTGGGTCCCGTCTTCAAGGTTCAAGCAATCCAAGAAGAATGCCGGGAATAAGTGGAAGTGTGGTTACATAGGGGGTGTTGTAGGCGGTGCTTGGTTCTCTGGGAAAGTAAGCGACCCAGTCAGATTGAAGTTGTGAAAAGAGAATATGAATTTGGTGGGGTACCAGATTAACACCGGAAAAATGAAAAGAGGCAAAGTATCATTAGTTTGCCCCGAAACGTCTGTAAAGAACTACCAACATACGCTGCGTACACAACCCAGAAGAGTGAAGAGCTCATCTACACTACGGCGGAAGGAAAGTCTCGCATACGAAGCTGTTTTTTTTCGTGCAATTTTCTACATTCTCCTCAAATATTCTGTCCTTCAGGCCCGGTTATTCTCTTCTGCGCCCCCTTTTTTTTTCCTCCAGTGCCTTTATTATATGTGTGCCAGTTAAAGAAACAGAGCGTCCAAGTCTGAAACTTAGACGCCTTTCGTACTTCGGCACCGCACAGTACCAAGAATGTTCTACAGATAAAACAAACAACTTAATCCACTTTTGACCAAATCCACCGCACGCACGTTGGAAACACAAATAGGCTATGTGGGATACCCCAAGACGTTGCTCGGATAGCTTATAGACATTGTGGGCGCATCTGGTGGATGTAGCAGGCTTTGCAGTGGACAAATGTAATTCTCCTTAAGACGGGTAATTGCGGATTACTTTGTTCGGTAAAAGTTTGAATCCAGCAATTGTCTTATCTTCCTGGTGACTGTCGGACTGCCTGCACGAGATCTGTGCTAATTACAAAGCGCTGCTGTCTCCCGAGGCGCTGTAGCTAAGATTCCAAAACAAAACCATTTGTAGGCCTGCATTAGGTCTATCGAAAGCTTGGGACCTTATTCAAGATAGGGTTGTAGATGATGATGAGGAGGTGGAGCGACCGCGCCAATGTCCCCCCGTCAGTGCTGTTGATTGCACAAATAAACCAGGACAGTGTTTTAACGATGTAAATCCTCATTTAAAGCATGTAGTTGTGTAACTTTACAACTCTTCTACAAATACAGGTTTACATTCTAATTATCTGGCTTTTTGACACCATGTCGACTGCTTATAAAATTGACTGATTTAATTTTTATGCCTTACAGCTTTGATTCTATTCCCTGCTGATGGTCCCTTGCGGGTCAAAACGTGTATAAATGTTCAGTGTAATATAGTATGAATATCTAAGTAATAAGTTTGTGCATGTTTTTGGTTCGGTGTCGTCAATTTTGAGTTTTCTCGATCATCATCAACCTGCGATGCCCCGTTCTCATATTCCATTAATTTACCATTCACATTATGTAACTGCAGCAACACAGAGCGTCGTTTAATAAAATATTTCTTGATTTATGAGAATAAGCAACAGTTGCTTATCTGAACACTGGTATTTGTAACGGAAATACAATGTGGTTTCTTGCAGAGAGGAACTTAATTATAAGTGCTGTTTGGGTTGAACGTGAAGTTGCAAAGGGCTGAAGAGAGAAGTGAATCCGTTGGAAATTCTTTGGTCAGTGGAAAATTAATGTTTCTTAATGCAAGGGCATTCATTAAGATATAATTAGAGATTATATGGCTCAGTGGGTATGCTGCGTGCAGGTCGTGAGTCATTGTGATGACGTGATAAAATGTACTGATTAGATTAAGCCACCTAAGAATTTAAGGCCTGGACAACTTCGCAATATGAATCTAGAAATGACACAATTATAACATGCCTCAAGGATCTGAGATTCAGAAATTGTTTGTGTCAACAAGCTAGATATGAACCTCCGATCCTTGGGTTAATTTCGATGTCGAGTTCAAATCGACGCGTTATTTTGCGACGTTTTATGTTGTTTTTCCCTAACCTCCTGCCAGCTTGCGGCTTCTCTTTTAACCCAGAAGACTAAGTATTCGGAAAAATTAATGTGAACAAGATATTTGAAATTTACAAAACAATTTGGACTGCAAAGGGTTAATTTAATCATGAAATGTATGAAAAGCTGCATTTCGTGTATAAACGTATTAGGTCGGGCATAATTTTTTTTGTAAATTTGCAACAGAACTTACCGGAGTTGTATATTTTCCGTCTCCCCCGTCACATTATTTCGCCATTTTATTTTCTCTTGTTTGTATTTGAAAAGCCATATATATATATATATATATATATATATATATATATAGTGC
>Ga0123355_10015264_pt1 | contig 12063 bp, 10 predicted proteins | sample TergutEmb28metaG_3_FD_89872 | JGI IMG/M metagenome (GOLD analysis project Ga0123355, IMG submission 89872) | Embiratermes neotenicus P1 segment gut microbial communities from Petit-Saut dam, French Guiana - Emb289 P1 | ecosystem: Host-associated > Arthropoda: Insects > Digestive system > Gut ... | reverse complement strand
TTGGAGCTCCGTTCCTCGACGAGCGTGATCAGGGCCTCGATGGCCGCCGTGCCCAGCGCCCGGCTGGGTTGGCGGACGGTGGTGAGCGGCGGGGAGAGATGACGGGCGACCGGGATGTCGTCGAAGCCGACGACGGCCACGTCTTCGGGCACCCGGTGCCCGGCCCGGTGAAGGGCGTACATGACGCCGAGGGCGGTCTGGTCGTTGGCGCAGGCAATGGCCTCCGGCACCCGCCCACCGCCCTCCAACCGGGCGCGGGTCACGCGCACGGCGCCACCGGACGTCCAGTCTCCCGCCCACTCCTCGAGCGGCTCGACCTCGGCGCCGAGCTCGTTGGCTGCGGCGACGAAGGACGCGGCGCGGGAGGCGCTGTCGGGGCTGGCCGCAAGGCCGGACACGAACGCGAGGCGACGGAAGCCGTGACCGCCGACCAGGTGGCGGGCGACGTCGGCCATCGCGGCCGTGTTGTCGACCCGCACGGTGACCGCCGAGCGGGACCGGCCACTGCCGGCGAGGAGCACGACGGGGATGCGGCGGGTGAGCGCGGCCACGCGCCGCTCGGGCAGGACCCGGTCGAGGAGGACCAGGCCGTCGACCTTCCCGGTCAGGCCGGCGACGATTTCGCCGGCTGACCCGCGGCTGGTCCCGATGCTGTTCAGCAGCAGCGAGTAGCCGTGGTGGGAGGCGCCCGCCTCTGCTCCCCGGACGACGGCGTCGGTGAAGAGGAGGGTCTCCTCCTCGACGCTGTCGAGCTGATCGGTGGCCGGCGCACCGGCGAAGACGATGCCCACGACCTTCTTCAGTCCTTGCGACAGGCCACGGGCCGCGCTGTTCGGGACGAAGTTGAGTTCGGCCATCGCGTCGACGACGCGCTGACGAGTGGTGGAACGGAGGTTGGCATGCCCGTTGAGCACCCGCGACACGGTGGCGGTCGACACCCCGGCCCGGTTGGCCACGTCATAGATAGTGGGCGCGCCTGCACCCGAAAGGTCGACTGTCACGATTCCTCTGTTTCCCCCGACGACACGCCCCCACGTGCGTCGCATGTACTGAGACGGTTGAGTGGAAGTTGAACTATGTAAGCGGTTACATGACACCGTACAGCCCCCCGGCCGTAACGTCAACCCATCCGGATGAACGTCTCGTCGGGCGGGATGCACCGCCGGGCCACGGGCTTCGACGGCTCGCACCCTCCGGGTGGCGCCGGCCCCTCTCGGGGTGGCGCTGCCCCGCTTCGTTGATGTGCGCCTCCTGCGCTCCGCCGGTCTCACGGGGACCCATGGTCCCGTCTGGACCGGGAGTCCGAGCAGGGGCGAAGGTCCCGACGAGCCAGGGACCGAGGCAACATCGTCCCCTCGAGTGACGCCGGCCCGGCGCCGGTGGGACCCATCGGCTGTAGCGATGTCAATACGGACGCCATCGGCTGTGGCTGTATCGGTCACGGCGAGCCCGATAGCGGGGCCCGCGACGATTACGTGCGTGCGCTGATCCTCCGAGGTCATTGGATGTGCACCTTCTGGTTCAGGGTTGCGCCGTCTCACGATTGAGGCACCGGGCTGCGGCCCGGAGCGCGTCCATCGTCCGCGTGGCCAGGGTGATCGGGCATCGCCCCGTTGGTGTGATTCCGTCGACCTCCCCGGGCGCGCGACAAATCACCCTCTTCGGTCGATGCCTGCTCATCCCCCGACGGGCGAAGCTCAGAGCGGATCAGAACGAGGGAAGGAGTCATCATCAACTCTTCGACGCTCGGAAGGCGGTCAGCGGCGGGACGCCTCGGATCACGCGCGGTGCCCGGATGAACGCCGAACGCCGCGAGCATGCCCCGCAACAATTCGAGATCCGCGTCCGCGGTCACCTCGGGGAGACGACCCTCTCGGCTTTCCCCGCCCTCGAGTCGCACCGACGCGGTCGAGACACGGTGCTGTCGGGCGTGCTGGCCGACCAGGCGGCGCTCTACGGCGTGCTTGCCGAGCTCGAGGCGCTCGGCCTCGAGCTCGTCGAGGTCCGCCGCCTGCCGTGATCGGGAACTACAGCAGGCGAGCCTGCCGCTCGTGGTCGAGCAGCCACGACTTGCAGTCGGTGCCCCAGCCGAAACCGGTGAGGGAGCCGTTGGCGCCGATGACCCGGTGGCAGGGGATGACGATGAAGATCGGGTTCCGGCCGTTGGCGGCTCCGACGGCACGGGCGGCGTTCGGCCGGCCGATGCGCCTGGCGAGCTCGCCGTAGCCGAGCGTGTGGCCGTAGGGGATCTCCCGCAGCGCCGCCCAGACCTGCTCCTGAAAGGGCGTGCCCGCCGGGTCGATCGGGAGGTCGAACCCGGTGCGAGAACCGGCGAAATACTCCTCCAGTTGCTCGCGCGCCCCGCGCATCGCGGCGTCGCTCTGGACCCAACCGTCCCGCAGGGGTGAGCAGGAAGGGTGGTCGGCGACCGAAAGCGACGTCAACACCCCGTCCTCGCGCCCGACCATCCGCAGGCGGCCGACGGGGGAGTCCAGGTATCCGTACCGCACTGCTTCAGGGGCCACGAGGCCAGCATGGGTCGGCTCCGCCGCTACTTCCAGCCAGATCCGGACAGGCTTTAGGAGGGTGTCCGGAAACGTCTCGTCGGGCAGGGTGTCGGGCGGTATACCGGTCCGCGTGAGTTACTCCGCTGTCGTCACGACCGGCATCTACTGCCTGCCCACCTGCTCCGGCCGCCCGCGACCGGAGCACGTCCACGAGTACACGCATGCGGCGGCGGCGGAGGCGGCCGGCTTCCGCGCGTGCCTCCGTTGCCGGCCCTACCGCGCCGCCGAGCCGGTCAGCTGGGCGGGCCCGGAGCTGGTCTGCCGCGCCGTCCAGCTCATCCTCGGCGGCGCGCTGGACGGCGGCACCGAGGCCGATCTGGGCGCGCGTCTCGGCGTGTCCGCCCGCCATCTCCGCCGCCTGTTCGCGGCGCAGATCGGGGTGACCCCCGACGGGCTGGCTCGTTCGCGCCGAACGCACTTCGCACGGCGGATCCTGGACGACACGGACCTTCCGGTCGCCGACGTCGCCTTCGCCTCGGGATTCGGGAGCATCCGCCAGCTGAACCGTGCCTGCCTCGACGTCTTCCGCGCGCCGCCGAAAGAGCTGCGGGCACGGCGACGGAAGACCGATCGGCTCGTCGCCGACGGGGGGCTCTGCCTCCGCCTGCCGCTCCGGGCACCCTTCGACTGGCAGGCGGCGCTCGACTACTTCGCGGCCCGCGCCATTCCGGGGGTGGAGGAGGTCGCCGGCGGCGTCTACCGCCGCACGATCGAAGTCGACGGTGACACCGGCGTGATCGAGCTGATGCCCCCCGGACCGGCCGGCTCCGGCGCCGGGTCGTTCGACCACCTCGTCCTCCGGGCCCACCTACCGCACTGGGAGGGCCTGATCCACCTGGTGGAACGCGCCAGGCGGATCGCGGGGCTCGACACCGACTACCCGGAGGCCACCGCGCTGCTGGAGGGCGACGACGTACTCGGACCGCTCGTCGCGAAGAGACCCGGCCTGCGCGTCCCCGGGGCGTGGGATCCCTTCGAGACCGGGGTCCGCGCCATCGTCGGTCAACAGGTCACCGTCGCCGGCGCCAGCCGCCTCACCGGACGGATCGTGGAACGCTTCGGGAGGCCGGTCGCCGGGCTGTCGCAGCTGGGCCTCACCCACACCTTCCCGACGGCGACGGACCTCGCCGAGCACGATCTGGCCGGCGTGGGGCTGACCCCGGCGCGCCAGGATGCGGTGCGCGCCTTCGCGCTGGCGGTCGCGACCGGTGAGGTCCGGTTGGATCGCAGCATCGGGCTCGAGGAGCTGATGGCCTCCCTGACCGCCATCCGCGGGGTCGGGCCGTGGACGGCCGCCTACCTCGCCCTGCGCCTCGGCGAGCCCGACGCCTTCCCCGCCGCAGACCTCGGCCTGCGCCGCGGCGTCAACCCCGTCGACCCGCCGAGCGCCGCCGCGTTGACACGGATGTCGGAACGGTGGGCACCGTGGCGGGCCCTGGCGGCCAGACACCTCTGGGCGGCGGCCTCGGACGCCGGTACCGGGGATCGGGGGCGCAGGTAGGGCGGATCAGGTGAGCCCGTAGCTGCGGTCGACCTCGAACTCGTAGACGAGCCGGCCCTCCTCGACCATCCGCTCCAGGAACGGCGTCTCGTCGATCTCGGCGCCGTTCCAGACGATCGGACCGCTCGGCCGGTTCTGCATGATGCGGAACAGGCGCAAGTTCAAGGCCGCGGCGTCGGGTCCCTCGAGGAGGGTGACCGTGGTCTCGAGCGCCAGGAATGCGAACCCCTCGTCGAAGACGAAGAGCGTGCAGCGGGGATCGCGCCGGAGCCGCCTGGTGCGCACACGCTCCTGCGTGCCGCTGCTCCACACCTTGCCGTCGACCACGGCGATCCCCACCCGGGCGACCTTCGGGGTGCCGTCGGTTGCGATCGTGATCATCGCCGCCGAGGGGTGGCTTTCGACGAAGGCGGCGTCTGCGGGACTGAGTGCCATCGCCGACGACACTAGGCCCGACCGCCCCTCGCCCGACGCCGCTCGGGCCCGACCGGCGTCAGGCCTCGACCAGCCCGTCCCAGGACCAGTGGGGGATCGCCAGTCCCTCGGGGACGTCGTAGGCCGAGTCGTGGTAGCGGTACATCGTGGTCGTGGTGGCCCACGCGAAATAGTCGCGGAGCACCGCCCGTAGCCGCTCGTCTCCAGCGAGCCCGGCGTCTTCGAGAGCCCGATCGAAGCAGTCGATGGCGCGGTCGTTCATCTCGCCGTGCGGGCCGTTCCCGCTGTGGATCCGCACCACGGAGGTCTCATTGCCGTAGTTCTGCGAATAGGTCGGGGGGCCGCCCAGCGCCTCGCCCCAGTAGGCCGCCAGCCGCTCGGTGTGATCGGGAAGGACCCCGAGGCGGAATGCGTGGCCCACCAGCTCGTCGGCGATCACCCGGGCGTGCCATGCATCCGCCAGGCGCAGCAAGCCGTCTGCACCCCCGGCCGCGTCGTACACGCTCTCCATGGCCCCAGGATGGCACGGACCGCCGGCCGGCGTCGGGATCAGAGCCAGCCGTATTCGTCCGCCCGGATGACCGCCTCGGCGCGGTTGCGGGCCCCCACTTTGCTCATCGCGGCCGACAGATAGTTGCGGACGGTGCCCTCGGAGAGGAACAGCTTCTCGGCGATCTCCGCAGCCGAAGTACCTGCCCGGGCGGCGACGAGCACGTCGCGCTCCCGGGCGGTGAGCGGGGACGAACCGGTGGCGAGGGTGGTGGCGGCAAGCAGGGGATCGACGACCCGCTCGCCGGCGGCCACCCGGCGGATGGCGTCGGCAAGCTGCTCAGGCGGCGAGTCCTTGACGACGAAGCCACGTGCGCCCGATTCCATCGCCCGTCGCAGGTAGCCGGGCCGGCCGAACGTGGTGAGGATCACCGATCGGCATTCGGGGAGCTCCTGGGAGAGGACGCCGGCAACCGCCAGGCCGTCGATCCCCGGCATCTCGATGTCGAGCAACGCCACATCGGGCTGCGTCGCCTTGGCCGCCGCCGCCACCTCGTCCCCACGGCCGACGCTTGCCACCACCTCGAAGTCCTCCTCCAGGGCGAGGAGGGCGGCCAGGGCGCTTCGGATCAGCTCCTGGTCGTCGGCCAGCAGGAGGCGGATCACGAGCTGGCGCCTTGCGCGGCGAGCGAGACCCGGAGGCGCCAGCCCCTCGGTTGCAGGGGGCCGGCGTCCACCGCCCCTCCGGCGGCGCCGACCCGTTCGGCGAGCCCCGACAGGCCGCTTCCCGTCGAGCTGTCGCCCCCAACCCCGTCGTCCTCGATTTCCACGCAGCCTTCGGAGAGCCGAACCGCGCAGCTGGTGGCCCGGGCGTGGCGTACGACGTTGGTGAGCCCCTCGCGCACCACCCAGCCGAAGAGCTCCTGGTGCTCGGGGCTGACGCCGTCGACGGCGCTCGGCAGGTCGGCGAGGATCCCCGCGGCGCGCAGCAGCTCCCGGCCGGTGGCAAGCTCACCGGCGAGGGTCACCTCCCGGTAGTTGGAGACCGCGGCCCGCACATCGGCCAGGGCCTGCCGGGCCAGCGTCTCCACCTCGGCGATCTCCGCCAGCGCCCGGTTCGGGTCGGTCTCTCCGAGGCGGCGGGCCAATCCGGTCTTCACCGTGATCGTGGTTAACGAGTGGCCGAGCAGGTCGTGCAGGTCGCGGGCGATCCGCGACCGTTCGTTCTCGGCGGCCAGGCGCGCTACCTCGGCGTGCGCCTCGGCCAGGGCCAGGTTCCCGTTGCGTATCCGATGGACGGTGTAGGTGGCCAGCGCCGTGATCGGGATGGCCACCGCGGTCGCGTTACCGAAGCCGGTCGCGAGGCTGTCGTGCCACGAAGGCACGGCCACGGGGAGCACGATCGCCCCGATGGTGAAGCCGGCGACGACGGGAATCGAGTGGCTGCCGAGACGGCGCACGATGACGATCGTCAGGTAGCCGGCGAGGGTGAAGGCCTCCGCTTGCGCGAAGGCGAGTTGGGCCACGAAGAGGGCGAAGAGCATCCCGCAGAGCGCCCAGAAACGCCGGGGTGGGATCGACTCGAGGTCGGGCATGATGACGAGAAAGCCGATCGCGAACGCGCCGAGCAGCGCGTAGCCGACGACGGCCCCTACGCCCTGCGAGTACTGGTCCACGGCCCTGACGACGTAGATCAGATAGAGGAGCAACACGGCGTGAAAGGCGAGCCTGCGCCACCCCTGCCCCCACCGCTTCTCGCTCGCCAGCCACCCCGCTTCCGCCGGACCTGCCGGCTCGACCTCGGCGCGCACCGCCGTCAGGGTAGCGGGCGTCCGGGGACGGCTACTCGCTCGCAATGGCCGAAAGCACGTCGAGGGAGGCCGCCCGGCGGGCGGGCCAGGTGGCGGCGAGAAGCCCGAGAAGCCCGGCGATGACCAGGAAAATGATGAGCCGCGCCACCGGCACGACCGTCTCGGTGATGCCCTGGGTCCGCAACGCAGCGACGAGTGCGATCCCGAGCCCGGTGCCGATGACGATGCCGACAACCGCACCGAAGAGCGCCAGGATCACCGACTCACTCCGGATCATCGACCGGACCTGGCGACGTCGCATGCCGACCGCCCGGAGGAGGCCGATCTCCCTGGTGCGCTCGAACACGGACAAGAGGAGGGTATTGACGATCCCGATGAGGGCGATGATGACGGCCAGTGCCAGCAGGGCGTACACCAGGCCGAGCAACTGGTTGACGCTGTTCACCTGGGCCTGCTCGAATTCGTGCCGGGTCTGGATCTTGAGGTTGGGGAAACCGGACAGTGCGCGCTCGACCCGTTGGTTCACCTCGCTCGACCCGCCGGTGCGCAAGAGGAGCGCCCCCGGGTCCGGGTTGTCGAAATGGGAGACGAAGTAGGCGTCGCTCACGAGGTAACTCATGATCAGGGCGTTGGCCTGATAGATCCCACCGATCCGTATCGTCGTGGCCCCGGTTTTGGCGAAGGTCACGGGAACGGTGTCGCCGACCTTCAGGTGGTCGGAGTTGGCGGTGGTGGTGTCGATCAGTATCTCGTTCTGCGCCAGGGAGGAGACGGTGCCCGCCTTCATGCGCAGGATGACGGTGTCGCTCAGATTTGCCACCCCGGCCGCGGTGAGCGTGACCAGGGAGTGGCGGAACTCGAATTGGTCGCGGTAGACGGTGGTGGATGCGGTGACCCCCCCGACGGACGAGGCCAGTTCGGGCAACGCCTTGCTCATGCTCCCCGAATTCGCCGTGATCAGGAGGTCGGCGCGGATCGCCTGGTCCACGCTTGCCGTCGCCGAGCGCGACAGGGAGGCACCGAACACGGCGATCGCCGAGACCAAGGCGAGCCCGACCATCAGCGCCGAGGCGGTCTGGGCCGTGCGCCGCGGACTGCGCATCGAGTTCTCCCGGCCGAGCTTGCCGGGGATCCCGAACCCGCCGGCGACCGGCCGGCCGATCAGGCCCGAGAGGGGACGGGCCACGGCCGGGGCGAGCATCGCCACGCCGACGAAGATCGCGGCCGCGCCGACGCCGACCACGGCGACCGTGCCGGAGGAGAGCCCCACGGCGAGCAGGACGATCCCGGCGAGGAAGATGGCGCCGCCCCCGACGAACCTGCGGCGGGGTGCCGCGTCGGTGTCGGCCGCTCGGTCCGAGAGGGCGGCGACCGGCGGGATGCGAACGGCCCGACGAGCGGGGCCCACCGCGGAGACGACGGTCACGCCGACCCCGACCAGGATCGCGACCACCACCGTGCGGGCCCTGAAGGCGATCGGTCCGGTCGGGAGGGTGATGCCGAAGCCCCGCAGCAACGCCTCGAGACCCCATGCGGCGAGCACGCCGAGCCCGAGGCCGACGAGGGACGAGAGGAATCCCACGACGGCCGCCTCGGTCAGCACGGAACGGAACAGCTGTCGCCTGCTCGCGCCGACCACACGGAGCAGGGCCAGCTCCCGGGTTCGCTGACCGACGATGATCGAGAAGGTGTTGAAGATCGTGAAGGCCCCGACGAAGAGCGAGATCAGGGCGAAGATGAGCAGCGCCGTGTTGAAGAAGCCGAGCGCCTGATCGACGGCGCTGGTCTGCTCGTTGATCACGGTCTGCCCGGTCACGACCTCGACCCCGGGCGGGAGCACCCGCTCGATGTCCCTTTGGACGAGCGCTTTGTCGGCTCCGGGGTCGGTGATCAGGTTGATGGTGTCGAGCTGGCCGACCCGGCCGACGATCTCCTGGGCGGTGGGGAGGGTGAAGGCGGCGAGGCTGGCGCCGGCGAGGTTGGCGGAGGTCCCGAACTCGGCGATGCCGGAGATCGTGAACGTCCGGGGTGGCCCGGTGATGGAGAGCACGCGGACCCTCTGACCGACGGAGAAGTGGTTCTTGCCGGCGGTGCCGGCGTCCATGACGACCTCGCCGGCGGTCTGCGGCGCTCTGCCGTGGGTGAGGCGGAGCTGCGAGATCTCGGGATTCGGGTCGAAGTCGATGGCCAGGTTGGGAGCCCCGCCCGTGGAGATCGCCTTGCCGTCGTGGGACACGAACTGGGCGTAGCCCTGCACCGACCCGTAGGCGGCCTTCACGCCCGGCACGCCCCGGATCGTGGACAGCAGGGACTCGGGCATCGGGTTGCGGGTGGCGTTGGCGCCGGTCTGCGACAGCTGGGCCACGCCGCGGACCTCGAAATCGATCCGCTGATAGACGTTGCCGAACAGGTTGGAGAAGGTGTTGTGCAGGGTGTCGGTGAGGACGAAGGTCCCGGCGATGAAGGTCACGCCGAGCACGATGGCGAGCGAGGTGAGCCCGAGCCGCAGCTTGTGGGCGAGGAGGCCCTTGATGGTCACGTTGCGCACTTATGCCCCCAGCGTTCCCATGCGTTCGAGCACGGAGTCGGCGGTCGGCTTCTCGAGCTCGCCCACGACCTTCCCGTCGGCGAGGAACACGACCCGCTGGGCGTAGGCCGCGCCTCTGGGGTCGTGGGTGACCATCACGATCGACTGTCCGAGCTCGTCCACCGACCGGCGCAGGAAAGCGAGCGTCTCGGCGGAGGAGTTCGAGTCGAGGTTGCCCGTCGGCTCGTCTGCGAAGACGAGATCCGGCCGGTTGGACAGGGCGCGGGCGCACGCCACCCGCTGCTGCTGGCCTCCCGACAGCTCGGCGGGGCGGTGACGCAGGCGATCGCCGATCCCGAGCGCTCCCACCAGGTAGTCGAGCCAGGCGCGGTCGACGCGCCGGCCGGCGAGGTCGGCCGGGAGGGTGATGTTCTCCTCGGCGGTCAGGGTGGGGACCAGGTTGAACGACTGGAAGACGAAGCCGACCCGGTCCCGCCGGAGCCGGGTGAGCCCGCTGTCATCGAGTTTCCCGATATCGAGGCCACCTATGAAGACCTGGCCGGCGGTCGGCCGGTCGAGGCCGGCCATGCAGTGCATCAGGGTGGATTTCCCGGAACCGGAGGGGCCCATCACGGCCGTGAACCGGCCCCGCTCGAAGGTGACGTCGACGCCGTCGAGGGCCCGCACCTCGGCGTGGCCCGTCCCGTAGGTCTTGCACAGCCCGACGGCCTGCGCAGCCGGCGCAGGCGCATCGGGCTCGGGCTCGGGCGAGGGGGAGGGGGCGGGGGAGAGTGAGCCAACCTGCTCGGCGGGGCGGTGCTGGCGGGAGCTTCTGTCCATGGCTAGATCGTCATCTCCTGTATGCCTCCGTGAGAATCCGGAATTCCCCCCAAAAAACCCTGAGTGGCCCCGGGATTCGTTGCCGGTGGGCGGGGAGGACCGAAGAAGATGATCATCCCCGGTGCTCGCCGGCGGTAGTGGGGGCAATCACCAACTCCCCGTGACATTTCTCATGGGGTCGGGTGGGCACGGCCTCGGGGCCGTAGGCTCGGCGTCCATGGACCTGCGACACGGAGTCTTCTTGGCGCCCTTCCACCGCATGGAGGAGAACCCGACGCTGTGCCTTGAACGGGACCTCGAGTTGATCGCCCACCTCGACCGCCTCGGGTTCCACGAGGCGTGGATCGGTGAGCATCACTCGGCGGGGTTCGAAACGATCAGCTCGCCGGAACTGTTCATCGCCGTGGCCGCCGAACGGACGAGGCACATCCGACTCGGGACCGGGGTGGTCTCCCTCCCCTACCACAACCCCCTGATGGTGGCGAACCGGATCATCCAGCTCGACCACATGACGCGGGGACGGGTGATGTTCGGGGTCGGCCCCGGGCTGCTCGCCTCCGACGCCCTGATGCTCGGCATCGACCCCGCCGTGCAGCGGGACCGGATGGCGGAGGCGATCGACGTCATCCTGCGCCTCTTCCGGGGCGAGGTCGTCACCGAGAAGACGGACTGGTACACCCTGTCGGAGGCCGCCCTCCACCTGCGGCCCTACACCCGGCCGTATCCGGAGATGGCCGTGGCGAGCGCGGTGACGCCCTCGGGGGGCCGGCTCGCCGGCCGCTACGACCTGGGCATGCTGTGCGTGGCGGCCGGCGAGCACGCCGGTTTCAACGCCCTCGACGTGAACTGGGCGGTGGCGAAGGAGGTCGCCGCCGAGCGCGGCCGGACGATGGACCCGTCCCGGCTCCGCCTGGTGGTGCACATGCACCTCGCCGACACCGTCGAGCAGGCACGCGCCAACGTGCGCTTCGGGCTCAAGGAATACGTCGACTACTTCAACAACAACATGCCCCGCTTCCATGTCCCCGAGGGTGCGGACACCGTCGACTGGTACGTCGAGCAGCCGATCGCGGTGATCGGCACGCCCGACGACGCGATCGCCCGGATCGAGCGGTTGATCGAAAAGCAGGGCGAGTTCGGGGCGGTGCTGATCGGCGCAACGAACTGGGCGGACTGGGACCAGACCAAACGCTCCTATGAGCTCTACGCCCGCTACGTCATGCCGCACTTCGCCGACGCCAACCGCGGCCGGGTCGACTCCTACGACTGGGTGGGCAGGCATACCGGGGAGCTCTCCGACCTGCGCCGGTCGGCCGCGCAGGCGATGATCGACCGGCACGAGGCCGAGTGGAGGGCCAAGCACGGCGAGGGGGCGCTCACCGACGGCCCGAGCCGGCCGGAGGCCGGTCGGGAAGCCTCGTTCGGGTGAGCCTGCCGCCCGAGCAGCTGGCGAAGATCCCCTTCGGGGCCTCACCGCTCGACCGGGTGGGCGAACGGCGCAGGGACGCCGAATATATGTCGCGTGCGAGGGCGCACCCGGGCGCCCGGTTGTTGCTGATCGCCGAGGCGCGGGTACCCGTCGACGACGGAGGACACCTGGCGTGGCGCCCGCTCGCCGAGGGTAGCGGCGACGGCCCCGCCCCCGCCCCCGACACGCTCGTCTTCCTCGGGGTTGACGAGGAGGGCCGCCCGCTGTTCTCCCGGGATGCCGGCGCCGACGAGGTCGGGGAGGAGTTCGCCGCCCTGCGCGAGGTGGGCCCGGGGCTCCCACCCGAGGATGCCGCGGCGGCGCTCGAGGCGCTCGGCCTGTCGGCCTGGCACCGGCGGGCGCCGTACTGCCCGGCCTGCGGCGGCGAGACCACGGTGGAGGACGCCGGGCACCGCCGCCGGTGC
>Ga0123355_10015262_pt1 | contig 12063 bp, 4 predicted proteins | sample TergutEmb28metaG_3_FD_89872 | JGI IMG/M metagenome (GOLD analysis project Ga0123355, IMG submission 89872) | Embiratermes neotenicus P1 segment gut microbial communities from Petit-Saut dam, French Guiana - Emb289 P1 | ecosystem: Host-associated > Arthropoda: Insects > Digestive system > Gut ... | reverse complement strand
TTTTTGGGGGGGGGGGGGGGGGGGGGTTTTTTGTGGTAAGGGTTTTTTTATGTGTGGTTATTTTTAAATAAAACAAAAAGGGTGGCGGTTGAATAGCGAAATTTGACAGGGGGAAAAGTTTTTTTTTTTTTTTTTTTTTTGAGGGGACTACGGGAACTCCGTTCATGAGAGTGGGGTGCACAGCATCCTTTGAACGGACAATTCTTACTACCCCATGTACACAGATAACTCAAGGTAAGCAACGATAGTGGCGTCATCTTACTCGTAAATGACTTCATACGCGCTGGTTTGCAACATCCGCATGTCCCAACAAGAGATTGCACACACAAACTGAAATAGGCACCATTACAAGCCTCACATTTCACCATGAATTGTTGAAATCACCCAATACCGGAAAAGAGATTATTTAATAAACACCTGACGAGGAGGATGAGTCGCGACTGTAGGCAGTACGCTATGTGCTAATGATTGCTTAAGGCGTGCGCACTACTCTGACATTACGTAAATCGGTCCATATCAGCATGTCACTATGTCAGCGCCTCGTTTATAAATAATCGTTAAAAATTTGTGAACAGTTTGTCACCATGGGGCAGACGGTGTGCAGTGGCGATTTAAAAAGCGTGTTTTAAACTGTAAAATGACCACTACATAATTCAAAAATAAAATAACAGTGTACTGTATTTTACAGTTCTTTTATTCTTAACAATCTGTACGAACACTATGGGTGTCGAAATTAAGGTTTCGTTGGAAATATTCTCTTTTAACCGTAACATAATCCGGTTTACTATAATTTGAAGAAGGTAGTTAGTAAAGTGACAGGGCCTTCTGTATAGGAACTGATTCAATCACGCAGGCCTGTCCTGCGTTTCATGTCGGGGATATAAGTTACATCACCCTCAAGTACTACTTGTCTATTTTCGGAAAAGAAGCCACCCTTTTATGTCACCTCTGACATTTCTTAAAGGGCAATGTTGTATCCTTAGACTTCTCAGTACCCCCTATGAGTTAAATAAGTATTTACTTTAACCCCCCAGTGGGTAGCGGTATCAATGTACGCCACCTGGTTCAAAGAACTCTATATTTCGCCCGGACTGTTTCAGTAGGTCAAGAACAATGATAATTCTCCTAAATGAACATAATTTACATATATGCTTCGTGTTTTTTGTGAGACAGGAACAAACCTTTCATATATTAATCAGATCAGCCTCGTCTTTTAGAGAACTAAACAGATATTCGGTATTACGATTTGTATACACAGCAGTCTACCACGAAAGTTTCCTTTCCTTTCACACCAGTAAATTCGCTTTTATCGCTCATCATATTTATCCTGCATGTTTCTTTGCATTGCAGGGAACTGCAGCATAACGCGCGCCCTAGCCATGCAACGGCGTTCCATATGTGACGTTACAGATCATCCACATCCCGTCTTTTCCCGTTAAAGGTAAGACCTTGCACAAGCAAGCCTTTAAACATAATAATGTTACAGTATTTAGTCACGCATTGTAGCCAGTAATATATTTCAAAAGATTTCTTTAACCTTGTAAGGGTTAAATCGAAAATAATGAGCCTTTTTTAACACAAATATTGGGAAACAGAATAATGTATAGGACCCTCTCGCTAGAGGTGAGGTCTTTGCACTTTATCGTACCTCCTCCCTCCTATTTTGCGCAAGTCGTTCTGGTGTTACTGCAACGGCGTAATAGAGTAGCACGTACCAATTCACTGTCCAGGTATGGATGTATTGTATGAACAGGTAACAGATCCCCTTCCTTTTTCATTGATCTGTCGTAACCATGGCAGCAACTTGTTTCCTGCCACTGTCCTCGTCTCGTGCGTGTTGCTCAACGCTCTGGTCGGCTCAATATGACGTCACCTCGACAACCCGTAGGCGGATTGGCTTACTAACAACGTTTCTAACGCTATCGCTCTTTAGGTGAACTAGACCAAATAAAGTCTTGTCAGGTCGTGATGCGGACATTGAAGCCGTTACACTTACGCGTTTTAAGATGTTTCCTAACTCCTCCTCGTCCTCCTCCTCTTTCTTCCACTTGCCTCCCTGTTTTGTGTTCTAACCTGAGGCTACGTTTTAGTTGCTACACCCAACGCGAAGTGACGCGAGTCAATACGAGATGTCAAACTGCTGTTCGTGACATGCTCATTACAACTGCTCTTAGCACATGCAGGCCCTATTTTAACGCTCTAGCAATCCTCAGTAGTGTCATCGCACTCACCGCTGCAGTCTGCTTGGTGTGTACTTGTCTTTGGTGGCACTCCCAGATCAGCTTTAATAGTCACGTGTCCTATCCGTCAGCTTCTGAATTTGCGAACTAATGTACATGTAATATTTAGAGAACTCCAGTGAGCTGAGCTATTAAAGTAGATTCTTCTTCTGTCTCAGTAATCCAAATTAGAGCTTGGTGATTCGAAAGTGAACAATTTACCTAGAATTTACAAACTTGATAGACTGCGCAGTTCTCACAGTAGCCTATATCCAGTTCAATTTACTGCTGTTTTGTAAATTATTCACTTTCGAAGTTACGCGTATGACATCAAGGTGAAATATGGATTTCTATGACACTATCTTCAACGGTAAAGAAGATGGGACCGATAGTTTGTCCTGAAAAGTAGATATAAAATTACCACTACTCGCTGCGTAATAACCCAGAGGCGCGCAGTTCTCATCTACTTCGCGGCGGAAGCCTGAAATCACGGACGGATGGACTGTCTTTTATTTCGCGTGCAACTTCCTGCTCTACTGTCCTCTCGGTAAATGAGATCGTCGTAGTTTATGTATAATAAGCAAGGAAGGCAATGTACGTATAACGTAACACGGAAGCGCGTTCGCGTAACCACTGTTGCTGTGGAGAAGCAAAAAGGATTCATATTCTGAGTGTGTGGTCTGTATTCTTGCTGTAGTTATCCGGCATGCAAATCGCACGCGCCGTATTATAGTGTTACCTGTGGACTCTGGCTGTACCATATTTCTTGCACTTGTTAACGGCATATCGTCGGAAAAAATGTATTGAATATAGAATGTGTGTTTTGATTTCCTCTACAACTCTTGTCTGAAACATTTCCCACTCTAAGAAGAATTCATCAAGATATTATAAATATACACAGTTCTTTACGTATATCGCATTACTTTTTTTTTCCGGACTGCTGGCTAGAAGTCAGTATTCGGAAGGTCCTGCGACCGGCCACCTCGACAAAGGTTTTTCTTGGTTTCCCTGTGCCTAGAAGCAAATGTTGAGATGGATCCCAAGATTCCAAGTTGCCACTACATACTTCTCATTTAGCCCTCCCGACTTAAATTTAGTAGTAACCAATTTCATATTTTGTATACGTGTGAAATAACCACTTCCACCGGGTAACAACCCAACTGCAGTAAATAAATATTATTATTATTATTATTAAATTACCCGTTACTCTTGTCATATTTTAATGGAACTTGAATTTTCTCGGCTGATTTTCGAAAAACCCCCAAATACAAATTCATGCAAATCCGCCAAGTGGAAGGAGAGTTGTTCCGTGTGGACAGATAGACGGGAGAAGAAAATGCCGAACCTAATGGTCGCTTTTCGCAATTCTGCGAACGTTCCAAACAAGAATGAGTCAAATGGCCAGATGGATTTATTTTTCTTGTCACCCCCGTCCCGGCTGGAACTTCCTGTGCCCCTGTCTCCCTAACTACAAAATCAACTCAATAATTTATCTACTTATGTACACACCTACAGTAAACGACGAGTACATTAGCGACGTGACGTTCCTTGAATGGGAGGGGGTAGGGGAGCCAGATCATTAAATATGCAAAACGTAGCGGCATCCGTATGTAAATCCTGTTTTTCTCCCTGCATCCTGCAATGCTTGTCTGGTAGCACGAGCCTTACATTTCGCGGAATGTTTATGTTGTAATTTGATGCGTCATTTGACATTCAGCTGAACCGGGTACGAGCACCTCACATTTAATCAAGCTGTATTTCAAACACTGTTCAAGTTCATGGGATGCGTATTCCGTGAAATTGTGATTTCATAGCCCCAAGGGCTATAAAGTATTATTAACAAGGGATCACCGACGGGGGTTATCTGTGGAAATTGTAGCTACACATGACAACTGCCGGATCTTCCTGTTGAAATATGAACATACTTTTATACCATTATTAAACAGGAAACGATACCACTGGTACAACACAAAAATTAGACAATAATGGAAGAATGTGGTGATTCACAATGGTTTGTTACGCAAGTGACCACAAAGCAAGCATACATCGCAAGCATACATCCAACTGCAGATTTACCATAGCAGACACAAATTTCACTCTACAAGATGGATAAACATTTCTCTTGTTTTACGTATTCGGTCTAATTAGAAATTTTGTACACAGTCTGCTAATGCTGCACACTTTCTCATTGGGTAGACGTTTATCTTAGGATCTGAGTATAGTAAACTGATTAGCCTATACCCAAATACATGTAGGCGTTACTGGTGACCCCGCACCTTTGTATTTCCAAATACAAGCTTTCATTAATTCTGTGCAGTTAACTGTATCATGTCCGTGTCACGAGACTAGCAAAGGGCTTTACTTGGATATCGCCGCGGGCTCTGATCTTCTCACGAATAGATAATACAGGTAGCATGGCAGATATTAACCAACACAAATGCCATGCGTGAACCGAACAGGAAGCGAATCGCACAGAAATATTTGTAGGAGTCATCCATTCTGAAATACCTGTAGTCAGCTTATCATTTTCCTGCACTCCGAAAGAGAAGGTCGCAATTACGAAAGCCAAAGCAGACATCTGACGATGCAAAATACACGATCTGGTCTCGTGTGCAGTATAAACATATTCGGCTTGAGGGTTCAACAATTACTGCAGTGCTTCATGAACGGATGTCACAGTATGCTATTGTTTGAGTACTACTGGAAAAGGCCCTCCGAAATTCAACGGAGAATTTCGAGCCTTCATCCCTCATCGCTTTTTTTTATTTCCTTTATCCCTTCCGTATCTCGGTCTTTTTCCTTTAACACGGTGAATCAAATTATATCTATATCTTTCAGATAGTACAGATCCACCCGTAAAAGTGTGCAACCGTTTCCATGGAAACGGTATGAGAACGACATACACAAATAGTCAACTGCAAACGTCTCCACTAATTGATCTATATCCTTAAGCGTTCTGCGCACAAACTGCATAAAATGAGTCATTCTTGTCCGTCGGCAAGTTTCATCCCTGGAAATGTTTGATGGATGACTATACAAGTCTGGAAAAGATGTTGAAACAAGACTGCCAATATTCTACTCCGTAACAAACTACGAAGACTTCACCTAGACGTCCGTTACTTTCAATATGTCCTAGGTTTTTACGGTACAAGGGTAAACGTATGTCATTTACGCCCAAAAGGAGGGTACGACCTACACTGCGCCGATTTTCACGAAACTCATAAACAGTCTACAGATTTACATGCGCGTCACCTGTGCCGAATTTCATCCAAATAATCCGAAAATGTAGAAAATGGGGCAAACTTTACTTCACGCCCCAAAGTGAAGAACGACTCGCACTGTAGTGATTGTCATGAAACTGCTCAGCGTCATTACATGCAAATCTCCTACACGAAAAGTGCTTATAGATATCATTTATGCCCCTAGGTGAAGTATTACTTCTTCACGGACCTTTAAGATTCGGCGTCACTTTTAAGAAGGGAATCCTCGGAAGATATTACCATCACTGTGCCGAATTGTGTGGAAAGTTTCGGCCGCTGATACGTGGTCATGGTCTCCACATGCGGCTTTTTTGCGTCGTAAAAAACTCCTAGGGTTCCTATGTCTAAAGTACCCCTTCTTTTAAATACAGCTCGAAATGAATTTCATCAATGCCCTAAAAGACACATATCAAAAGATAACGCGACTTAAAACAAAGGCGTCACTAATATCTAAGAATTTGATTCCAATCATCGAACCTGCAACGAAACGAACTCTCTCTGTAGCTGCTTCTTTGTAAGTTTGATTTTCCATCTGCTCGATTTAAATATGCATGGAAGGAAATTCGGAATGCAAAATCCAAACAAAATAAAATTTCTAAAATTATGCGTACCTATTCAAAACTGCAGTACGCCTTTCCACTCGCTGTATGGTATCGCGCATTTTACAAGTCTTAATTCTTGTAACCAACGGACGGTATAGACAGTAACATGACCTTCACAAAGCACAGAATACGAACTGACGCATAACCGTGACAGAACGCCGTTTCTTCCCATGGGTGGCGAATACCGGCGAATTTTTTTTAATGCCCACAGAAACGAAACTGGTTTGCATTAGGTTTATGTACAGCAATGTTTCGCTTAAAAATGAATTTCTGTTCGGATAATAATTACAATGTCCTTCCATGTTTCGAGTGTCATTCTGGTATACGAATTTCGAGATGCCGTCCTTCGTGATGTGTTTTAACACCACTGATTTTGAAGTACGATATAACGCTCATATTATCCGTCCCACCAGAAAGGTCTACCACTGGAATTGGTGGAAACTCTGTGGCTTTCGGAGACTTTGAAAAAAATATTCCGGTCAATGGCCTCCTACTCAAATTACCGGGGCTCAAACTCCAGGCGCCTGCACATTACGACTCACTCGGGCATACACGAAATTTGAACAGTTCCGAATCGAAATTATGAAACCGGTTCTGTTGCACAGACTTCCTTCTACTGTCCACTTAATTTTCTTGCAAAACCACGATTATTAGGTACGTGCGTAGACATTGTGTGCGTTAAATTTGTGAATAGAAGTTCCGAATTATAGCTATGTTTGTAAATATTAGTTGACAAGTATTACTTCGTATGTAGTGTATAAGTATGGTTACGATCGATCTCCATACCAAACCTCACAAGCCTAGCTTCATTAATTCATCAAATATCGTCAAAAATGAACTAGGAAAAATGTTCGCATAGCCGCGATGTTGTTAATCTCTATGCTAGAAATGTTACCCCCACAAAAATGCATACGTTTCCAGAATCTATTACCGTACCTTACATTATTTCAGGGCCCGAAGTACACGTTGTGCTGCTGTCGCTCCCGCCACACAAGTTCGTACGTCCTCCATGTTCTTATTACTTATGTTAGGAAATTAGCTTTGGGACACCCTCCAGTAACAAAATTTGTACCAAGTTTCGTGAATATCGGCCAGCTGGTTTCAGAATATGAAATGGTACACGCACAGACAGCGTGGTTATCTCATACGCCCACTTTTCCACTTCAGACAGAAAGTAAACTAACCATTTCAAGCCTAAAATTCATGTAAGCACGACTTAAAATTCATTTACTGCATCACAAAGTAGCCATCATTACAAAGACCGATCATTACAAAGACCGGTCTGTTAATGTTGCAGATGGAAATCGCTTACTATAAGAATCATACGAACGTTCGCGTATGCCGTCAGAGAATACTGGTTCTCTTAAGGCACGCGGACATATACTGCACTCTAATACTCACTGAGATTTTAATCGTTAAAATCATGCAATGTGCGACAGACTGACATGTTATGAACAGAATACAGCCTTATCAGGCCACGTAACGAAGAAATTATACTGTAACGTGACATCTGGCGTAGACCTGGTACATGTGACAGCATTTGGTTTAGGCCTGTTACAGGTGACAGCATTTGGTTTGGGCCTGTTACATTACTTTCTAATGTGACCTCGGACCTTGTGTCATCCTAATTTAGAAGCGGTTAGGTATGTTTGGTAATACACTAAACAGCTAAAATCTGGGTCCAGCAACCGAAATTATTACTGCCATATAAACGACTTCCAGCTGCTCGAGTAACTGAAATAAAAGCAAGTGGTATTTCACGCTTGTTCATTTCGAAATCTGCCCCTTCTTTCTTTGTCGGGCTATTTTCTGATGAAAAGGATGGTGAATGAATTGCAAGATTTTTGGGTTGCGCAGTAAAGGTACGCCCCACTTGCTTCATACCACAAGATAAATGCAATTCTTGAACAGAACACTGTAGCCAGCAGCAGCCTTTCCAATCTGAAGTCTTGCTGACTTTCACGAGTCGCCAAACCATTGCATCATTAAGGTGATTGACCTGCCCTACCACAATCGGGCACTCGCGTTCAAGTTCATGCTCACGTAGCCACGTAGCTCCTCACAGGAGTTAACTCGAAACTCGACGTGGAATCATTCATTGTTTGGACTCATCGGCCCGTGTTTAAATTACAAATTACGCATTTGGGAGACACGACCGGTCCCCATTCGCTGAGAAGAGTCAGCGGAACACTTACTTAGTTGGGCCCGAAGAACACTCGTTCTGTTCGTAGGTAGTGTGAACAAGAACTTCTTGTTCACACGACCTATGAAGATGGAAAAGTGTGTTCCAAAATGTCGGCGCATAAAATTCAGACGCCAGGGATCACCCAAAAGAAAGAATACGACAAACCTTATATTATCTCTTACGGTAATAAGAATTTTCTCCCTGTACGGGTTTCGCAGTTGTAAGTTCATTACCTCCGTAATGTGTACATTTGAGCCGGGATAGCGTAGTCGGTACAGCGACTCGCTACGAGTTGGGCTGTCCGGGGACCGAATCCGGGAGGAGGCGAGATTTTCTGTAACCGTCCAGACCGGTCGTGGGGCACACCCAGCCTCGTATACAACGGGTACAGTGTCTCCTGGAGGTAAAGCGCTGACCACACAATTGATCACCCATCTACATCTATCGCCGATTTTAAAGAAATACTGGAGCTATAACATGCCCCTCCCTCCCCCCCCACCTCTGGGCCTCCTACCTTTACGTAATGTGTATATTTCAAGCAAAACTCCGGCACAACCTTCAAGTTAATATGAAGGAAATCTGCAAAAGGTGTACAACGAAATATGGCATAATGGTCCGTTTTTGGACTTCGTCCATCGTCAAATATTAATGCAGCAACTGTCGCGCTGTATTAAAATTGCACGATGGGCGAAGTTCCCCCCCCCCCAAAAAAATAATAATAGTCAGTGAGTCACAGACCATCGTTACAGCCATATAGAGTGGAATATGCCACTTAACTTCATTTTCCCGCCATTTCTTGCGAAATACGCAATTTCCGTTTATCTTATATAACCGCATGCGCATGCGTCTGTACTGAATTGAAGAAATCTTACCAACTATGTGTACACGTAGTCACCCTGCGAACAAAACCACAGTAAGCACCGTAAATCATTTAGCGTAACCGTCACGTTTGGGAGGCAGCTCTACCTCCTCCAATTCCATGGCACCGAGTCCTTCGAGAAGCCAACAGTCGCTTAGCTAGTCCACCCCTCCCACGCACCCACCCCACCCCCCGCAAAACTCGAAGTTTGATTATCATGTTTACAAACGAATCTGCCAGTGGTCCCTACCTTGACCCAACACCCCGCAATCTGAAAACAAGGTAACTGTCTTGATCCAGTCGACCCAACTCCTCTTTATAGCTAAAGAAACTCCTTTTGCTAATAATAAAACGCAAATGTTCCAGCTTTTATACCAAAGCCATCGTAGGCTAAAGTACTATACAGCCATATCAAGGAAAATCCTTGTATCGCATCATTTCAGTTCCAATGTGGTAGTGAGATTTAAAGAATGCAATGTAAGGTTTTTATGTGATATTCTTACAGATTTGATATAGAAGCCGGAATATGCAGCGATTTATTGTAAACAAGAGTTGTGTCGACGAAGTAAAAAACGCACCTTGTCTTCACATTAAAAAACACAACGGGATGCGACACACTAAGATTCTCCCTCCAGTCTAATTTTGGAAAGATGTTTTAAAATTACCTTACCATCTGTCCTTCAGTCTTTTAGTTATATCGACCAAAGAAATTTTTTGTCAACGTACACATGGATCACGAAATTACTGCACGCAGAAAGAAATGCACGAAGTAACCGATTATTAAGCATACGATCGATACTGCTGGGCGTTTGGAATTAATGCAATCGGCAGGCCATTTAGGGAATTAATGTATGCTCAGGCCACCATAAGCTAAGGTGGAATGCCAGCCAGTACGGCCACAATGGTTTACATTATAGGTGTTCACTATCTCTCCTATCCTTACGCCAGACGAATTCAGATGAGATGTGTCAGAATATAATTACTTCCGTAGTACAAGTTCACTGCTGTACGTATATTCCACTCATTACAGAAAGTTATGAAATTCAGGGCAATGAAAATACCATTCGTATTTATTTATTATGTAACTAGTTGGCAAAAGTGCATTTGTTATTGTAGCATCACTTCCGTAATCTCTCTCTGTCATTGCAGTTGCGAAGAGACAAGGAAGGGCAGTCGCTATGACTTCTTGGTAGTTGCTTGCTGTTGACACAAATCTGCTCGTAAAAGTGAACGCCGAGAGCGACGAACCAGTGACACGCTGTTAGATCACCATTTTCAGAAACTTTCTTCCCTTGTCTTAAACCTTTAAATGGCCACTGATAATCGTAAATTTATGCAGTCTAGTTTACCGTTAAAGAATTCAAATTTCGCCCTGAGAGAATATTTGTTATTTTCTGGGAGCCCTCAGAATAAGCAACATTAATTGTCCTGAAAGCCATTACCAAAGCCAGGTTTGAAGCTCTGACAGCCGTGTTGATACACTTTCAGGCGCATTCTGTGTGAGGCACGACCCCATACTTCATATATATTTTTTTCTGGTTAGCCCCTCCTTTTAAAGGGTCAAGCCCCCTGACTTTTGTTTAGACTTAAATCATTTTTGTCATCTCAGCAACAGCTTTGGCGTTGTTTCTTGCCTGTATGCATTGAAATTAATTTATTTTATACAAATTATCACATTGTTGACTAACTATGTTCGTTGCACATACTGCAAATACATACACACGAAACAGCTTGAATCTTGGTCTTGAGAGGCTGAGTAACTTCGAATGGGAGAAAATGCCTTGTATACTGTGTTAAATACAGGTACAGTGAAACCTATGTCGACCACCTCTGGATACACCCAAGGCTGCCCAACTTGGGAAACCACTTCGCACTATGAAATTTGAACCGTGCAACTATCACGTGTGCAAATTTACAGTTCAAAGTGGAGAGTCAGGTGGTCCAATTTGCAAGCAGGTACATAACCCTGTTAATGAACAGGGACCCTTTAAGTCATGTAATAGTTCAGTTGCCAGTAGAAAACTCCAAAGCACTGTCCAGACTTGTGAGGAGAGGACGGATGCTGAGTAGGCACAAGGCAGTTCTGATAATGAATGACGAATTCCGCCCAAAAACTCTACAACTCTTCAGGTAGGCCATCACGGGGAGGATGAACTTACACACACAGCAAAGCACAAAACGTGAAACTGTGGCCAAGATTCAGAATATACAAATGGCCAAGTTACGGAATAACGACCACGTGTAATTCCATACGAATTTGCTTGTTCCGTAAAAGTGTGGCCAACTTCATACGTTTTACTGTATATTATTTTATCTCACCAATTCCGTTCGTTACTTCTTGTCGGTTTGCTTATCCCAATAAACCGTACACGTCCATACGCGCGTAGGATTAAGCGACGCGAAGTGACAGATATCATAATTACCGTAATAAAAATATTTAGGTAAAGTATATACGTTCGAAAACGTGTATGTCATCTATGCCCGTAACACACCTACTCGTCAGGGACACGGTTACTGGAAATACGGATGTGGTTCTGCTTTAGTATAAGAACCATTAGGATGCATATGCCCGCCAGTGCTGACCATCAGTAACTGGAATTCAATTCAACTTAATATCCAAAACAATGCACGTTTCACTGCTGCACGGCCGTATTTCTGGTATTTCTGAAGATTCTCTGTAATCCTAGAACCGTATTTGCCCGATATATATATATAGGTACAGTCCACAAGGAAAAAGAAAAATTGGAAGACCAAAGAAGAGGAGGAGGGAACAGCTGTAACTCTGGAGACGGAACGGGCCAACGGGCCCAAACATATACGTTTATGATGATGATGATATATATATATATATATATATATATATAGTCAGTCTGACAACTTTGGGAGGAAATACTGTTCTGTTCGGCCACTGTGGAAGACCGTTTTCATTGGTACTGAT
>Ga0123355_10015258_pt1 | contig 12065 bp, 7 predicted proteins | sample TergutEmb28metaG_3_FD_89872 | JGI IMG/M metagenome (GOLD analysis project Ga0123355, IMG submission 89872) | Embiratermes neotenicus P1 segment gut microbial communities from Petit-Saut dam, French Guiana - Emb289 P1 | ecosystem: Host-associated > Arthropoda: Insects > Digestive system > Gut ... | reverse complement strand
GGGTTTGGGGTTCTGTGGGGGGTGGGGGTGGTGTGTGCTGTGTGGCTGTTGTTCTGTGTTGTGGGGGTGGGGTGGGGTGGGTGGGGGGGGGGGGGGGGGGGGGGGGGGGGGTGGGGGTGGTTCAACAAATTCAGATGAGGACAAAGGACAGAGAGAACGGGGATCTGGGGGCAGTAGCCCCCTAGTTGGGGTTTCTGGAGGCAGCTGTAATTTGGTACAAGATATTTCATTTCATATAGTAAAACTTTCTTAATTTTTGTTACTTTAAGACTATTTATGATTACAACCAATTTAGTTATCATTGTTAATGTAAAACAATTGTGAATCTAGGTAGTTTTAGAATTTTGCTGCCTTTTTTCCGAATGTCTTGGTGTGTTGGAGTCCTAAATTCAGCAATTTTTAACAGTTTTCACATTCGGGTTGAGTTTGGCACGATTTTGGAGGGCCTTTGGAATTTCGGGGAGGGGGGGGTTTGAACCCCCCCCCCCCTCGGTACGCCACTGGTCCATGCGCCTTCATGGTGTTGTTGTTGATTAAGCACAAGTACAGTTTCACTCTTACCTGGTATCCTGTAAGATGGACATAATCTAAAGCTTGTCTTACTCGTGGGGTGTGACTTTCGAAGCTCTCTGCAGGTAAGCAATTTGCAAACAGAATCCCAAGAATAAACTTTACAAAAGATTACGCTACATGAAACCATGCCGCGCCAATTAAAAATACACAAAAATCGTATAAGAATTTGAATACGACCTTGGTCTACAAATCACGAGGAACTAAATCTAATAAAAATTCTATATATACATTTTTTTTAAATTATTCGGGTCTTATACTTCAATATTTCCTATTTTACATTCCATGTTTCAACATAATAAAAATAGTGACTCTAAAGGAGGGCCCCTTAGATTTTTATTGTCTCTTCTTTTGTAATATTTTTGTATTGACATGCCTGAAGTTGGCCTAAGTACGGGCCAAATCATGTAGCACACATGTAAAGGTAACAATTTAAATTATAATAACCCTGTTACCTGTTGGAATGAATAAGTGTAGTTTATTCAGTAAACATGGTTCTGAAATAAGATATGAGCTCCTGGACTGGGTTAGTCTCTCGGGACATGGCCCATTGTAAACAAGCAATGGGTTTCCAGGCTTCAGAAGATTATTCTTACAATAAACATCCAGTTTTTCCCTCTATACGGCATTCATCGATTGGTCTTTCTACTGGAAGCGCGTGTTCTCTAGGAGGTACGAACTGAATCTTTATGCGAGTACAACACACATTAATTCTGTCGCCATCCTTTCAAAGCAGAAGGTCGGATCCGTCCGTATGTTCAGTGTCATGGGAATAGGTTTTTCTCCGAGCTCTTTGGTTGTTCCCTTGTCACTATATTTCACCAGTGTTCCATAATCATCTTCTACATGTTCCTCTTACCAGAAGACAAACGAGCAAAGCCTGGAAACTGTCAAATCGGGGAGCATTGCCTACAAAAGAACTTTCACATTTACCTTGTCAGTAAAGGATTAGTTTATAGCACATAAGTGATGGGAGATTTGACGTTCGCACACCAGTGGTGATGAAGATTTAGATCTTCAAAGAATACTTCTGACTGACTAGTAAATATTTACCGACGTTTCGGTAGAATTTGTAGTCTACATCTTCAGGGTCTGTGTAGTCCATCTTTTTTAATTTCTTATCAATTGACACGGTGTCATATCCCAGAAGACATGCATCTGCAGACATGAGTTTACTATGTTCTATGATGTGTTGCCATGAAATTTGGTAGCTCTGTTCTAAAGCTTCGGAAGAAAATTCCGCTTCCATCCTCAGGGGCTTATAACCCAATAGAGCAACAGATTATTGCAAAACATTGACACCTACCTAACAAACTACACGTCGTCTGCTACCCGGATACAGCAATCTTTATAGTCATCAGCGTGATAACTTTAAATCTCACGTATACATTATATGGATAGGGGAATTTTTAATACATTTTTGAATGCTACGCTTTTTAAACGAATCTGCACAAGTGGAAACGTTTAATCATTTGTAATGGACTAGGAGTCGAAGCTACGTTCGGACATGTTTATAAACACAGACTGTACTTTCACGTACTAGTGAATGCAAATGATTCAAAGTTCCGGTAATAGATGTCAGTAGTAGTCTCAGCAGGTTAGCACGAATGCGTGTCACTGATATAAATGTTAAATACTGCCTGTAAAATAATAATTTATGCCTTAAAATTTATGTATTCGATATAATAAAGTACTGGAATGGCCCCGGGTTTCAGAATTAGCCCATTCTCTTCTCATAGTCGCCTCCAGTTCTTTTTGACATTGATTGATGCCGTCAATGACATCCATATCTTATGCGCACGTCGTCTTTCAATCACAATGGAATATCGTATACACGCATTCATCCATGTGTCCATTCATTTATATTCACGTCATGGTATTATTTTGTACAACAGTTGTTATAAATGCTCTTTTACAGTCTCGAAAGCTAGTCTTGCGTTTTCTCAAAGAATTTATCAGATAACGAGTTACTGTTTTGCATCATCTCTGTATCACGTAATATTTCAACACTGAACCAATGGGCAAAATTCTTTTATGTTACGCAGGCTGTATCATACACAAATACCTATCCACTTCTCACCGATTAGAAGAATTTATCCAATGATAATATGTAATGAAACCTTAGAAGCCAATGAAATTAAGCGTACCATGTTTATTTTTGTGTCGTTGATCACCCGCCAAAAGAATTCATTAGGACGCTTTTCGTTGGCAAAATAAAGATAAGAATTTATTTAGGTGTCATGATAGTTAATGCGTATGGGCAGATAATACTGACTTGTAACACAGCGATGTCAGTTTATTATTCTCGAAATATATAGAAGTAATCTGTGAAGTAATGTAATTTGAAATTCGTTTACCGCCGTGGATCAAACTCTAGATTCTCCTTAACCTCACTGGCTACGTTGCTGTATGGTTGCGCGGTAGCCATCTTGTCAGAAGTGTAAACCTTTGTTGATTCGGTAATCTGTTGTAGTGTTTCACTCTATTTCTGTAAATTAATGTTGTTAGACGTTGTTTGTGGAAACAAATGAAACTGTAAATATAATAATAGAACGATATAACACTTAAGGTAAGTCTGCTTGAATGCGTAGAGTGCTGTGGGAAGTGAGGAAAGTGTTTTTTTTCATGCACGCTAAGCATAGATTGATCAGTTAGTTGGCGCGTCCGGTTGTGTGTGCTGGCTGGTTGTTTGGAAGCATTTATTTCATTGATCACTATGTCGTCAGCTTTCGATACGTTGAGTCCGGCATCGCTAATATTAAGTGGTTTATTTTAATGTTTTATTATGTTGGTACCGCGATTCAACGGAGGAAGAATTGACCTGAATTTAGAATCGGTAAAACCGCCCAAGATGGCTGCTCGACTCGAGTTCGGACACTGGCTATCGTGCGAGCTTGTACTGCATCTCGAAGTGGTTGCATACGATTGACACAATCCATGTCGCTTGGTTATGATATTAATGTTGAAACTGTGCTTAATCGTCTTGTGGAGTTTAGTGTTGCGAATGTATCGTAATTTCATGTAAAATTGAAGGTATTAAATGTGGTTGTGGCAGCTGTAGCTCCGCTAAGGGGAACGGTCTAGGGGGTGCGGGCATGCCCAAGTATGCTGACGCTCCCTGGGCAGTGGGACGGGGAGACCCGCGGTGCTTTCTGCGTTGTTGAGTCGACTTACGACCGGTATAGCAAAGACATGTTTCGTCATCATTTGATGCAAATAATTTTTGTAAAGATGTATATTGTGCGAGGTAGTGTCTTGTGTATAACTGAAAGGAAATATAATTAATAAGAGCACACCAGAAGAGTCGTTAGTGTTTGTAACTCAGATTCCTGCTGCAGCGGTAGAGTTCCGACGTACATAGTTATCACTACTGCTTTCCTTTTAAGGTGGCAGGTACAGATTGTTCACAAATTTTGTTTAGGGATAATTTTATAATTTGTTTCTTGCAGATGTATTTAAATTATTTATTTTTGAAATGCCATTTTTATTTCCAGATGATTGTTTGTTGCTGTCGTTAAGATTTAGTGAAAGAAGAGCGGGACGAGGCGAAAGGCGGGACCCCGTTGCTATGCGTTCCCGCCCGGAGCCTGTCACATAATGAGGGAAAAACATGTGAACGTGTTTGGTGCAGTGATGTTTTTGAACGGTGGCTAGGAAATGTGGACAACTCAATGACATAATTTTGGTTTAATATCCAGCGATTAATAGTCGTTATCATGAAAGATCAAGAACCGGTGAGTCACGCAACATGGACCACGTGGATCTTGGAAGCCATTCACAAGATCCGAACTCAGAAGCAGAGACCATCGGTGGAAAGGATATGCAGTGCTATCCGTCAGCATCACAGTTTCAGCGAGGATGTGATTGCAGACAATTTAGAGCATGCTGTCAAAGAAGGCAGTGTACTGAAAGTGTTCAACAAGGGCCAGAATTCATACAAAGACCCCGGTGGCCTACAAAGTCGGCAACTAAACGTGACCAAAGGGACAGATCTATCAAAAGTGATAGCGAAAGCAACCCGCGAACTTGGTAAAAGAGACGGATCAACTTTGAAAAGTATCGAAAAATATATCCGGCAATCTCATGCGGTGAATCTCGCGTCAGGTGATGTGGATTTTAGATCGTTGTTGAGGATCTCGGCAAAACGCGCCGTTGATCGCGGGCTCGTGGTCCAAGAAGGGCGCTTGTTCAAGTCCGTGTCTCGGCCAGCAATCGCTAGTACGGTTAATAGCGCCGAGAAACACCAGAAACAACGGCAGTCGGTTACACCAAACAAACATAGGCGACAGTCAGAAAGTCATGCCCAGACTCCGGACACGCCTAAGGTAAGCTGCATTACACCCCTGTGTTGTGAGTTTGAACTGCATGTGTAGGAGAGTTTGGCAAGAAACCTGTTTTTGTTTTGATACTGTATATAGCTCTGTCAAGTAGAAAATTAACTTATTTGTGTAGTATTTACAAGATTGTATAGGGTTAGCCTTCCTTTAGTTTGGTATTGGTATGCATGAAAGTTGAAACACGAATTGATTCCAGATGAAATTGCACAAGAAATAAACTGTGCGTTTATGTTTAGTATTTGGTTTTTGAGTCTATGGAATTATAGGAAGTGACGTTTAAAAGGTAAAGGTAAAGCAGTTCAATTACAGGTCCAGAGGGTACCAGGAAGTTAAGGTTCCCAGATTTCCTGACAATGGCACAGGATGGTGGTAGGTTGTCAGCCTTATGCACCGGCCGCCTTTACCCCCAGGAGATACTACTGGTACTCATTTCTGTTAGAGGTTGAGTCGACCCCAGGGCCATAGTGCGATCAGAAGGATTTTCTGTTAATAAAAAATCCGGAAGTGACGTGTACAGCTGTAAATGCCATTTTTTTTCAATATTTTATGTTGTTGTAATGCTATTTGGTATGTATGCATAATCCATTGTTTTTTTTAAACTAATGGATAGATTTTCAAATTGCTTTTCTCATTGCTGTCACCAGAAATGTGCAGTGACAGCTTTGACCTCTGTTACTGTTCATATCACTTCTCCCTCTTTATATTGTAAACACCATGTCTGTGAGAAGTAACTGAGGAATATACTAATTCAGATCAAACTGAACTGTAGTTATTAATGTATAGTTGTGCCAGTTTATGTTGTCATGATTTGATTGTACCTGGTTGCTATGGGCAACCCCTCCCCTTTTGCTCGATGGGTGTGCGTACTGTAAACGTCTGCTGCTGACCACGTGCTCACATTCACGTGACGTCATAACATTGCCCTTGGTCTGGAAGCTGTGGAGAGACATGAAAGCATGCAAAGAAAATTCTGAATGCCTACTGTCCTTGAAAAGTTTTAACGCTGGGGTTATATGAGGTTAGTCATGCCTTTAACAGACACACTAGTTTTAATAAGCGAGGAGTGTAATGTTATTTCGTTACTGGCGTTATTTTCATTCCTTTTGTAAAGTGTCTGCATGTGTACACAGTATGATCAGTTTGGCCATGTAGAGGTATTGTTAGAACATTGTTTTAACGTTGTTGATTTAAAGCACAAATCTGTAGTACAATAATGTATTTTCTATATTAGAGGACATAGAGCTATGTATTTCTTAAATCATAATTGACAAGATTAAGGCAGGTTAGGGTAGTGTCTTTGTTTTGGGTTTAACTTTTTAAATCTGATTGGGTGTTGTATATACCACCTTTTACAGAACTAAAGACGCGGCAGTATACCCACCCGTTCCCTATGTTTGATTCGTACAGTTAACAGGAATTATGTTCTTAAACAGCTTTATACATTTGGGCTTTTTAATGGAAACACTGTGACTTTTTAGGGGCAGGAACTGAACCTGTATGTATAATACCTGTAATGTTGATATAGTTTTCCGAGGAATAATACGCGTCAATAAAATGTGAAATTTGCGAGTTTTGCTAATTGGCATTTTGCCCGCAACCACTTCCGTACATTATACACTTCAACACTAAAAATGGAGGCAGCATGTTCCTCCGAAACCTTTGTAGACACCAGTAAGGCTAGATGGTATCGCATCCAAGAAGGTTTCAGCACTTCTTTTTGTGCTCTGAAGTTCCTTTGTGTAACAGAGTATTATAGCGCTGTGTTTTTGTTGCATGAAGTGGGCCATTTACAGAAACATTGTATTTACACATTTATTTTACAAGAAATTCCGTCGATTAAATGATAGCGAAATTTACTTTTGTTCCTGATTCGTTTACCAGTTTTATGTCGAGATGCGCACGCCCATGTGAGAGGTTATGGTCTTTTTTTCAGGGTAGACTGAAAACACTGTAGTATTGTAGATGGTTAATTTAAAAGTTCGGGTAAGGTTTTTGCATGGATAGCAGTCCTGTTATATTGGCTATATTTAAAAAGGCAGCTGCTGTCACTACGTTTGCCATGACTCTCACCAGCCTTTCCCCACATTGTGTTTAGGAACCCGTCGTATTGTGGGTTACTCGTCATTTCCTGGAAGCTACCCTCCACCTTTCAAAGCTGGGGGAAACGTAGTTCTAGGCTTCTCATCTTATCGGAAGGTCGTGCATGGAGAATGGTGGTGGCGACGAGGAGAAGTAACAGGCCAAGACAAATTTGTAACTTTATATGGCGTTTGCACAGTATTGCCATATTCGTTAAACAAGTAATTATTTCTGATTTTAAAGTTTGTGTATGCATTTTCATTAACAATTGGTCCTTCTGTCCCACATTGTACGGTGTGGCAACACTGTATGGACATGCAGCAACACCGGTCCAGCTAGTTTGCAGCTTCCCATTTTAATCCAGTATATATCTCTCTCTCTCTGTCGTTCCTCTCCTCACCGTTTTCCCCACCTTGTTATTATGTAACTCACGGGCCGGACTGGAAACTATTGAATAGGCGCGCAATCCACGGAGAAGAGACCGTGTTGCAGTCGCTCGCTCATTAATACAAAGAGATACTGGTGTGCCCTGCCTATTGAAACATCTTCTGTATTACAAACACCGCTTATCGCGGCATTTTTTTACACGCACATGCTTCGAGTACACAATTGAATTCAGTCCCTAACATTTGTAGGTAGATTCTTCGAAAATCGCACACAGATAAGAGTGATGAGGCGTGATATCTAACACCGTCACATTAGGACGGTATTTATGACCCCATTGATACCTCATTTCGTATTAGTTATGATACATCCTAGGCGTGAAGCGGCCGTCCCATCGCCATTTAGTGCCGCGGTATGGTTATTTATGGTTTATTTAAGGACACAGTATGCAGCTTCGAATGGTAGGATGCATGATTTGGGAAGGATGTGGAAGGCAACGGTCATGGTCGAATTTAAGGTATTTGCTTTGTTTGGAGGGACTAAGGAAAGCGACGAAAAAGAGCACTTGAGGGCACCCAGTCTGATGGCCGACATTGAACCAGGAACCCCCGCTTACGAGTCACTGGAAAGCAATGCGTGGCTGTCGAGGTTAAGACAGCATAGAGCAGGGATATTCGATCCGTGGCCCGACAGTTTGTGTTACGCGGCCTGCGGCTAAAAATGTAAATTGCATATGTGGTATGAAATTTACTCAGCACTTTGGGCTATTAAGGATACTAAGTGGTGTGAATTTTACACCTACGGTCCACCAGCCGCTCCACAGTAACGGTTGTGGCCCTTTCGGGGGAAAGGGTTGGACACACCTGACATACAGTTACCTCCATACCAATTATAAAACTCGAGTTTTACTTGCTGTTCCAGCAGAGCCTCTGGTACCAAGGTACGGTACTTGCGTAGGATTAATGAATATGTTCAGTAACATTTATGAAACGAAGATTCGGTGTAGGGAGTTTTTAATAATGATTTTTGCATTGATCGCGTGTGCTACAGGTAGGTGTATACAGTTGATGAGATTATCATTGCCCCGTGCTCAAGAGAATGCAGTTGACTGGCCCAAGTGGGTAGAGTCTTTAAACAATGACGACGAAGTTCGCGGTCAAATATACATATCCTGTTAAAAAAAAACATGAATTTCTGTCACTGCATGACCTTTTTTTTTCCACTGGTCACAATTTATTAAGTGTTTGTTTATAAGAAGCCTGAAGTCAGATTTATAGACAGCGCTAACCACATAGACCACTGCACTTCAGCCTAATGTATTTTTAACTGGAATACGTTGGTTACCGATCACAAAATGGATTTTCAGCCTTCCCCAGCGCAAACAGCTGCCACGATAACTGCTGCAGACTCCTCATTCGGTATCAGTACTTTTACCCAAATTAAGTTGGTCCTGAAGATAAAAAACTGCAACACCGTGGGCCTGCATATCGCCTCTCGTATATCATTCGACGTTAAACGACTGCGGCAGTTGAAATAACACTTTAATAAGCTAACACAAGTCTGCATCTGAGGCTAGTTTTTTGTGCGTCAGAAGAGAGACAGTGCTTGCTGTAATTTATGTTGTATAACGAAGCGGCCAGTAGCTGTCTGTAGCATCGAATTGTTGGGTAATTAGTAACTGACGTTTTGGAAGGAGTGTAGACAAGTGACACAGGCCTGATTTTCGGTGCCATACTAGCGTTTGAAGGGAACGAGGAGGTCCATTGTAAACTTCAGCGTAGCCACTCTGCTAATTTGAACCTCTGAACCTTCTGCGTACGAAGCAGGACCGACCACTGGTTTGGTTTGTGTTATGCATGGCCTGTAGAGGGTATGGAGATAAGGTTCTGTACGCTCCCAGATCTGGCCTGTAATAATCCTGGGTAGCTTTTGTGACCTGTTCTGGCAGTAGTGGCTGAAATATCCAGTGATTGCCGGGAATCGAATCCCGGACATAGAATCTCTATGTCGACTATCTGCCACAGCAACACGTTTGAACAAGAACAGTGCAATATTCAGTGCACTCTAAAAAGAGTGTCGACAAACCCCTGGTATGAAACGTGACTAGTGGTCGTGGTGATAGTATTCAGGGTAGCTTGCAAACGCGTGTGACAGCAGCTGCCACCCGTTCAGCCTGGTGCAATCTCCCCCTTCCACCAGCGATCCTAAGTTCACCCTAAGTAATGTGCTGTTAAAAATACCGCGGTTAGGGTTGGAACTGTTTCCATAGTACTGAGCACCCGTTGTCGGCTAGATGGGTTTGCACTTCTCATACTGATCGAATGTGAACATTTTAATCCATTATTTAATGCTGAGAATTTCATATACGTAGTTTTAACTTAAAAGTATACTGATCATTGCGGACCGTAGTAACAGGCACTAGAGTGGCAATGAGATTAAGATAGGGCGAATTCATCTCTTTACTTAACTAGACGTTTAAAGGACTGGAGGAATTGCTTCACGCATTTTGAACCTGGGCGTTAGATGTGAGGGGCCAGCCTCACGCCTCGGCGGCTTTGCCACCGGGGGAGTCGCCGGATGCTGATTGGGTAGGGAATGGGGGGGTCCCCTGTACCGGTCTGAAAGCTGTCGAAAAATGACAAATTGGCTTCGCCAGAAGTCGAACTGTGATGTATCAATCACCAGGTTCGTAGCCTGGTCACTGTACCGGTGGAGCGGCCCCGGGGCTTGTGCCTAAATTAAGTGGGAGTGCGTGGAAATGGATGATACAGAGCAGTGTTGCGTGGCACACTTTTGTTGTTTGTTTGGTGTTGTACATTGTTGAAGAGCAATTGGTTGATTTTATTTCTTTACCTCACGATATATTTGGAAATGTAAATATTAGGGAAATTTGGTTTCGCGCGTTTGTAATTAATACCGAGCAGAAAATGTACTTCGAACCAGCTGATGAAGTATGTGAAGTTGTTTATACATCGCGATGTAACAGACCATGAAGTCCGAGAGGGGGAGCATCTTCATACCTCCATTCTTTCTTTAACCTCGGCGCTAGATGGGGATGATCGAGCAACGCCACGCTCCGGCCGGATTACCTGCGAGAAAGAGATCCGGAGCCCATAGTACAAGAGGGTGGGTGGTCCTCAGGGCCGGTTTGGACGGATGCGGAAAATATCGCCCTCCAACGGAATTCGATCTCCGGACCGTCTAGCCCGTAGCGAGTCATTAACCGACTACGCTGTCTGGCCTGCCTTCTAATTTATACCGAGCAGAACTTTACTTCCGAATCAGTTGATGAAGTAATGCGAAATTGCGTACCTGCCAGTGCATCTGTGGATTTCTTTCTTTCTTTCTTTCTTTATCTGACCACTCCTGCCTACGCACAGTAGGTGTAGAGGGTTATTGTTGCACCTGATCACACTCATTGACACGCACGCACTCGGGATGACTCCCCTGGATGAGGGATCGGCCCGTCGCGGAGGCCCCAAACTGCACAACACAACATTTACAAGAGACGAACATCCATGCCTCCGGTGGGAAGATGTGGATTTCTCGTCATACATCTTTCCTGTGTCGAGAAAGAGACTAAGCTGGCCGATGTAATAAAAGAAACTTACTACTATTCTGTACCATTAACTGTATCCTTGTGTCCGTTTTCACGCGATATTTGATTGCTGGATGCATAGATCAGACGGAATTGGTTCCTACGTAGTATAGCCTCACATCTCTAAGAAGGGTTATAAGCCTCCTAAAGTGTCTTGTTGGATTTAAGGTGCTACTGTTTATGATGATAGGCCGTCGGGGTAAAACCTGGAGTAGGGCATCGAACATTCTCAATGAAGCAGCAGCGTACATAAAACCACATGCTGTTCGTTAAGAACCTTCGAATCGTCAGTAGAATATGGTGAGACGTATTTTATTACTCGGAATTGAACGCTGGCTCTTAACCGTGTTGGAGGGGTGCAGCCGTTCGAACCAGTCATTAACAGTAGGTAGTGTATAGAGTGACGGAAGAAGAAACAGCTGACAGCCCAGAATATATCCCTCCACTTTAATAACACCCCGTGGTTAAATCCACATTGCCCAAATGTCGGCAGTTTATAGCACCGGATGTTTATTATTATTAAAACAGGAATTGTGGCAGCTTCTGCGCAGAAATTTAACATAAGTTCATTGCTTACCACATTGCTCTTGGAAGTCGGTATATTTAACGACCGTCTGTTAGCTGATTTGATGGATAGTCCTTGAAACATTGTATGTGATTGTGAATGAAGTGCGGTTGTGAGCAGTAGATTGCGTGGCTTGTTTTGAGGGACTGTAGGCCACTGGGAATGTGTGTCCGGTGTGAGAGAAGCGACGAAGGATAGTAGGTTAGCCCGTGTTGCAGTAAAGTTGTACGCCATATTTTCCGAATTCAAAGCAGGCAGCTGGACTAATATCCATCATGCCGTTCCGGATCTGTCTTTGAGAAGTCCGCATTGCCCAGAGACTGACGGCGACAATTAGTTGGGAGCATGTAGTCCAGAATTTGTTCTTAGATCTTTGAAGCAAATTGACGAATTGTTTTAACCGGCATCTTTTTTACTAGTGTGGCCGAGAGTACAGTGTGTAGCTGCGACGACTGGAAGACTAAGGCACAGATGGGAGAATAATATTAAAGTGAAATTTCGAGAAATAGGATTGGAAGGGGGGGGGGGGGGG
>Ga0123355_10015257_pt1 | contig 12065 bp, 9 predicted proteins | sample TergutEmb28metaG_3_FD_89872 | JGI IMG/M metagenome (GOLD analysis project Ga0123355, IMG submission 89872) | Embiratermes neotenicus P1 segment gut microbial communities from Petit-Saut dam, French Guiana - Emb289 P1 | ecosystem: Host-associated > Arthropoda: Insects > Digestive system > Gut ... | reverse complement strand
TGAGTGCGGTAATGAACCTTCGGGTTCCGTGAAATGCGGGGAATTTCTTGACTAGCTGCAGACCAGTTAGTTTCTCAAGAAGGACTCTGCACCATGGAGTAAGTAAGTAAGTAAGTAAGTAAGTAAGTAAGTAATCATATGATTAGAAAAGTGACAGAAAATAACAGTAAGATAAACATTACCATCTTGCGGGCTGCGTCGTGTAGTCTTATATAATACGTATGTTTAGAAAGAACATGCTGTTTTCAGCTTCAAAGTAGACGACAGTAAGGTCACACTCTCCTCCGAAATGTCGGTAAATTTCTATTCTATCAGCCTACAACGCTTTACCTCCTACAAGACGGCAACACTCAACACTTACTACCATGATAGCTTACAATTCCACATAATCATACCAAACACATGCAAATTACTTTTTGTACAAGCAATGTCATACAGGTTATGCTGACTGCTTGCTAGCAAGCATTCAGCATAACCTGTATGACATACGTAGTATAACTATTGCATTGTGTACAGTGATGGACACCTGACGACGGACAGAAAAACTGTCCGAAACATTCCAAAAATAAATTTGAGATATTAGTGCAGCTCATTGGTTTTGTTATAAGAAAATAAGTGTTTGAATGCATCTGTAGTAATATTGACCTTCTAGTTTAAAGTTCAAAGCTTATTTCAGATAAGCAAAACTATATCATTCCTGAATTTTCACTCGTCCTGAATACACTCATCGAAGCACAAGTATTTCTTGGTCCTGTCTCATATTACATTCGACGACCGCTCACAGCATGCATCACAACCACCTTCCCTCGCCATCCTCTGTATTATTCCACCCACATGTCAGTTTACCATCGATTCCTAGAAATGAGCTGCCTGTCTCTCTTTCCATAAATATGACCAATTTTCCTACCTTCTGGGCATAAAGATCTACCATATGTCGGTGTTCTAATTTGAAACCCTGTATCAGTTTCGCCCACACACGCGCTGCTGTGTAGCGACGGAAGTGACAAACAAGAGTTCTCAGGTGAATTAAACCCCCTTTAGATTGAAAGGTCTTTTTTGTTCCCAGTTAACAAGAAAAGTGAAAATATACACACACTCATAGAAGAAACAATGGAGTAACATTTTCCCTCTGAAAGTCACGAAGGCATGTGAAGGAACGAATATAGCGGCAATCATTATTACCCCAAACTAGTTGGGTATGAATGGTCAGCTTCACGCTCCGGCTGCATTACCCCGGGAAAATAATCCACAATAGCCACTGAAAAGAAGATTGGTGGGTGCTAGAACCAGTTTTAATATTTTGGAGAAGAGATAAATGTTTCTGTTGGGAATCAAATCGCGACCCCTCAGTTGTGCAACCTATAGTCTATTTCCTATACAGAGTGCACTGTCCCGACTCTAGGAGGGTACAGTGACAGACATTAACTCGCAAAGAATACAAAAGCCGAGAGCTTTCTCTAATACCTCAGGTAACAATTATCTGTTGGACCTCCTGAACACACAACCCCCGTATCTCCTATTCCCTGACACTGGTTACAGAAAGAAAAAAAAATTTCTATTAATTTTTACCATAAACTCGCCCACACGGAACTCACGGATCTACACACGCACAGCCCGCCTGCTTGAAAACCTGGCCTCCGCTAAACATGAGACACGCTGTAGGGCTTATCCATATTATGTAGCCGAACACATGTATGAGTTCTTTTATTTGTATTATTAATGCGTCAGTGCAAAGATATATATCTCTGGTCATTGGCAAATGACCAACTTTTGTATGATTTAATGTGTCCACCCTCGTCAGCTTTGCAGACGGCAACCTGAACACATGAAGTCTAATTACACAAGACAAAAGCTATCATATGAGAAGTACTTCGGTCCTGGGCATGAAGAACCTGTCCAGTTTAATCATAGAAAGGACGCAGTGTGTTACTCAGAACCAAATTACAGCTCAACAGCTAGATGAGCCAAGTCTAATTTCAGCTGACTTTAATTAACTTGCTTGTTTGTTTATAGACATGTTTCTTTATGCAATCACATGTGGTCATGCTGATAACTTTTGGTCAGCGTAAAAACTTTACATCAGGTTTAATAAGGTTCAAAACATGACTGCGCAAGGTACGTAGGCCCGTATTTGCAGGACAACAGGGATTTGACAATATTTGAAAAGCATTCTGAAGTTACGTTACCGTCACACAGATCTTAACGCACGAATACCAAGAAAAATAACTAACTCCACGCTACAAATTCTTTATTCAAAAGCCCACATCCTTATCCTGATCAAAAATTTCTACACTTTTCACGGAACCCAAAACACAACTCTACACTCTATCCTCAACCACTTGAATTATCTCACATACTTACAGTCCATTTCCCCAAGTTCTATTCTAGATGTATCATCCCTAATCCTCCTATTAGCCCTAACTAGTAACTATACATTTTCCGTTCACAGATTCACTTGTATTTATATTCTACTAACGTGTTCCAGTCATCCTGATCATCGCATCCGCCTTGAATGAGACACCCTACTAAACAGGACTCAGTTCTTCTTGAACATAAAGCGGCATCATTGGTTGATCGGTAATACTTTCATCTGCAAAGGTCTAGCATTAGATTACACTCCGGAATTTATCACCCAGCCTGATTTATATTTCTTATATCTGTATTAAGACAATTAACCCTTTGGCGCAAGGGATGAGATTCAAATTTCCTTACGGCGCAGCACAAGCTTTGTCCAATTATGACCCTTCTCGTACAGCCCTGCTACGTTTATTTCCCTTGCACCACGAACCACAGTAATTCTCATTCTGCCCCAAAACTTGAATCCTGCAATTTAAGTATCGGGCCTTTTCAGATCTCCTCATTCAGCAGCTGCCTTACGACAGGTTCATAGCCTCTTCCAAAGCGGATTTTCCACAACGTGCGATCTAGTGCTTCCGTTTCCAATTTTCAGTATCCTCTCTTTACTGTCAGGTCATCCACTAGCTGTTTACGTCTTCTTCCTTGTCTTCCTGTCGCTTCCATACTTCCTTCTTTATTTCCTTCAATAAAGTATTTAAGAAGGCAGTTCCTAGGCAACATGTGACCAATCCACTTTGCCTTCTTTTTACTGAATGTAGGATATTCCCGTCCTGCTTGCCTCTATGTCATACTTCATTTCTCAACCGATCGGTCCACTGGTCTTCTCCAACTTTCTCCAGCACCACATTTTAGAACTTTCCAGGTGTTTCTGATCTACTTTCATCAGTGTCCAAGTTTCAGCACCATATAGCTACGCTCTACATGTAGCACTTCACTAGTTTCTTCCTTAAATTTACGCCCAATTCGGTGGCGAAGTCTTCTTCTTGTTGAGTGATGCTTTTGGTATGGTAATCCTGGATTTAATTAAATGTGTGTATCTTGTAACGTTTGTTATAATGCTATTGTAATACTAATTTGTACGTCAGCACAACTGTTTTTATTACACAAGGTATTATGCAGGCTACATGTTCCGACTAATAAATAGTCATCTTCAGGCCTATTCTTTACAGGTTAAGTCACAGGATGCTGTACACACATTGGGATCCCAGTGTGTTTACATCAGTGAAATATTTAAGCCATATCATTTGCCTAGGCAGCTGTTTTTATTACACAAGGTAATATGTAGGCTACATGTTTCGACTAATAAATAGTCATCTTCAGGCTTATTCTTTACAGGTTAAGTCACAGGATGCTGTGCACACATTGGGGTCCCAGTGTGTTTACATCAGTGAAATATTTAAGCTATATCATTTGCCTAAGCAACTGTTTTTATTACGCAAGGTAATATCTAGGGTACATGTTTCGACTAATAAATAGTCATCTTCAGGCCTATTCTTTACAGATTAAGTCACAGGATGCTGTGTACACATTGGGGTCCCAGCGTGTTTACATAAGTGAAATATTTAAGCCATATAATTTGCCTAGGCAAATGATATGGCTTAAATATTATATATTAAATATTTCACTGATGTAAACACACTGGGATCCCAATGTGTGCACAGCATCCTGTGACTTAACCCGTAAAGAATAGGCCTGAAGATGACTATTTGTTAGTCGAAACATGTAGCCTACATATTACCTTGTCTAATAAAAACAGTTGTGCTGACTTACAAATTAGTATTGCAATACGTATCCAAGCAAAAATGATGTCTGCATTCAAATATAATGTTATTACAATAGTTAAAATATTCTACATCCTCCGGCTGCTTGTGGCCTACCATAATCGGTACCGGAGACAGTTGCCATGATATTTTCATCACCTTAGTTTTTTCCACATTCATTTCCATTTCATATAATCTTCCAATTCAAATTAGTCTTTCAATCACGCCCCGTAGCGCCGCTGTTTCTTTAGTCAGTAGCACAGGTCATTTACATATTTCACAGTGCAAGTTACTTGTCTTCCTATTTCGAAGTTCTCAAAACTTTCAAAAGTTTCGTTGATAAGGTATTCGCTGTAAAACGTCAACAGAACCGGCAACAAACAGCATCCTTGTCTAACTCTTCTTCCAGTCTTCACACATCTTGTCTTCCCCTGGTCCAGTTTATTTTAACACACTGATCCATGTACAATTAGCTGATCAGTCTCCTTTTGCGCCAATCGATACTACTTCCGTTTAGGATCTGCATTAACCCTTTGGCCCTGGAGCTGGACATTTACAGTTTAGCACACCATTTATGTAAAATGTGAACATTTTATGAACCAAGAAGAGTAACATTAGGAAATACAAGACATTGTGTGGAGGAATAAACGAAGATGGCGAGAGAAAGTTTAAAAAAAATTAAATATATTTGTTGACTAAATACATAAAAAGTTTACTCTCAGGAGTAGCGGTACGCTTGTCCTATATACAGGATGCATGGTGCCTAAAGGTTAAATCGGTCCATTTGACACGGACGAATGCCGTCTGCCACTCTATGAAGCACACACACAATTCCTCGTCTGTATCCAAAGTTCGTTCTGATATTCTCAGCATCCCAATTACATCCCAAGCTCCTTTACCTGTTCTATGTCCAAACTAATCTTATCCACGCACAGCCTCAGTTTTCATTTCGATCCTTCTAAGTATCCTCGCTACTATCTTTCCTGTATGTGCGATAGTCGCTGCATGTTGAAGCTTTGGGTTCCTCTGCGTACGTACTCCAAATTAGTTCGGGCACCAAACGTACAAATACAGCTTAATTTGTTATAGTTACATTCAACAAGTTAAAACGACAGATTATACCAGAATACCGAAATACTCCCGGTTCATGACCGTAAAACACCGGATGTCTACAGTGCGACACCGCTCTGAGCGAGGCAATTAGCCATTGAAACAATACTTGACAGTTACGAGAATCGAAAGCAGGCCTTCATGATGGAAGGCACACCCAAATATAATGAGTATTTAAACATATAACGTATGTAATTTTTTCTTATTATAAAGAAATTCCTTCCGAACAGGGTTTGCGAAGCTTTAATTGTGCAATAGAGAAACCGACAGATGGAGAAGCGCTGTTCATAGAGTTATTGTTGCTCCGTCTACTTGGGAGGTCGAGACTAAGATGTGGTTATTGATGACAGCACAGCATTTTACAGAGACTACTTATGTTACCTTCTTACAGCATGAAGCATACAGATCAACGCCCCGACAGAGAAAGGCCCCATTTTTATTATCATAACACAAAAACACGTATTGTATGCCACTGATATTTACTGGCTTAAATACAAAACAATGTCCTTACTTTTGAACACACTTGATCGGGTTATCAAATTCAGAGCAATGAGGTGGGCGCAGCATGTGGCATGTGTAGGGAAGAGAAGTCCATATAGTTGTTTGGTAGGAAACCTGAGGGAAAGAGTCAACTTGGAAGACTTTAGCGTAAATGGGAAGTTAATATTAAGATGGATGTATTCAAATCTTTGTTAATTCGTTACTCCCCAATTTGTAACTATACATTTTAAAATATTGTAACACCCTTACTAAATTTACGGTAGGAAAATTATTGAGAAACAAAATGGGGTTTTCACACATTTAGAGAACAAACGGACCTTAACAACTTCACTAATTCACAAGAGGGTTGTTAAAAATTAAAATGAATTTCTTTCGTTGTAATTACTCTTACTTACTTACTCCACGGTGCAGAGTTTGCAGCTAGTTAAGAAATTACTCTTAAGGTAACTAACTAACTAACCAACCAATCAACCAACCAACCAACCAACCAACCAACTAACCAACCAATCAACCAACAGAACAACCAACCAAGCAACCAACCAATCAATCGACCAACCAATCAATCGACCAACCAATCAACAAACCAACAAACAAACAAAAAACAAACTAAACTAACTAAATAACTAACAAATGAACGGACCGAACAAATAGGCAAAACAACCAGTCAACTAACTAACACTATGGTGGATACAAAAATAAATTGGAATATAACACTGGGAAGAATAAACTTCGCGAAGATCGGAGATGAGTGCAACTGCTGTGACTGACCATAACTGGACATTAGCCCACTGCCACCAATGAAGGCGTGGGGATAAAAGGGCATTAAAACAACCCCCGTCACACTGTTTTTAGTTCTAAAGAAACAAGTTACGCAGACACACGTGTCCATTATGATGCACCTAAATCTAACTTGCGTCTGGATTTTTTCCCATTTATCAACGTCCTGTTGGTAATTTTTTGCAATTAGTTCTGCGCATGCGTCAGAGCAGTAAGTCATACTCTTGTAATTCTTGCTGCTAGAGTAATGCCGACATTTGTCAAGAAAAATGAACTAACATTAATCCTTTGGCTACGTCACAGTTGCCAAGATTCTTAACAATGAAAGGGCAAACACAAGTGTACACACACACACACATATATATATATATACATATATATATATACACACACACACACCTACACACTTACACACATGTGTAGGATAACCAGAAGTTTCGAAAATGGCTCATATAACCCACTTTCATCTGGTGTATTCTTATAATAAAACCAACAAGATGCACTAATTTCTCAAATTTATTTTTGGAATAAAATTCTACATGTTTCGGACAGTATCTCTGTCCATCTTCAGGAGTTTAGCACAGTACACGCAGAAATAGGTACATGTCATACAGGTTTGGTGACGCAGTCACCAAACCTGATGATGGACAAAGATACTGCCGAAACCTGTTGAATTGTATTCCAAAAATAAATGTTAATATTAGTGTATCTCTTTGGTTTTATTATAAGAATATATCATGATGCACGGTCCTCTGAACGTCAAGTTATTCTGGTGTATACGTTTATTCTTCTTCATGAGACATTAAAAATTAATATCATAACTGCTCTATTTTTATGTTATATTTTGAAGCCTTCAACTCAATGGGTACCGTAGGCTCTTGCCCTGGGTTCTGGTGGTCTAAGCGTGAAGCTGACCAGTCACCTCCTTCTAAAACCGAGGCTAAGATGAAGTAGATCAATGCCTCCACTCCCCATAATCTTGTACAGGGTCATCGAAAAAGATGGACGGGATTTGAAACAGCTATAACTTAAAAAGCACTAGACGGATTGGTCGGCCAGTAGATTTTTGCTTTTTAACAGTATCTGTTTCTTTAAACTGATTCATTCATCGTTTCAAGGCTTTGTCCGTTGGAGGTTTTTCTCCTGGATGTAGACTTTGCCACTTACACTGCACTGCGACAACTGATTTCAGTTCTGCATACCGCAACACAAATTGAGCCTTCTGGTGAACCATCCACATCCTGCCGCGTACTGATTAAAACTGAAAGACAATGACGCAACTTTTCCAAAGTCACCCCATCCCCAGCATGTACACATGACTCACCACCGGTGTCAACATCGCCCCAGCGTCTCAAGGTCATCCACTTGCGGTTCCAGTGTCAATGATCAGTGCCCCCGCTGTTTAAATTAAGTTTCATTTTAAAGTTAATTTAAAATAATTAATTTACATAAGTCTAAAACTTTAAACTTTTCTGCACATTTTAAGGCGCCAAACGTGTAAATCCGTCTAGTACTTTTTAAGTTATAGCGGTTTCAAATCCCATCCATCTTTGTCGATGACCCTGTATTACATGTATACAAAAAACTTCACATTATTACTTAAATCAGACTATGCATACCTTCAACGTTTCGCACATAACCACATCGTCTTCATGGCCAATATTTATGTTTTACATAATTTTAAGATTTTTCTCTACAACAAACATTACACGCCTACCGACAAACACCCGTTGATTGCCGCCCGGTAACGAAAGCTGCAGGAATATTTTAAGGCTGCCATGATATTATTTTATTCTCTGAAAAGTTGTATATTTTCCCATGATCTATTGCAATGCACCATTTTGGGCTCGTAAAGCCATTGACATTAACACTTCTCTCGCCTCAAAGTTCGCGTGTCAGCCATGTTTATGTCTCTAAGAGTAGGAAATTAGAAATTACGGGGTTTTGATGGCCACGATTGGAATAATGCTCAAGTAATATTTTGTGAAGGCTGGTTAATCGGTTAAAGAATTGGAAATGTTAAAACCCATTTCTGGACACTCCTGTACCCACCACTCAGCAGGGTATCCAATACTTGTAGCAATTAAAGTGCACATCCAAGGTGAGCACGTTACTCTGCATGTCTCCGAGCTTCAAGGAATGTTTCGCTGCTCAGAATACAAAACCTATATTCGACAGTCATTATAAAAGAATTTATAATGTAAATTGTTATTACACCTTCAAGCATGATGCTAAAAAGGTATTAACTGGCGGTAATTGTGTCATAAACCTATATAAAAATTAAAAACTTGTGACTAATCACTGCTGGCAGCTGCAGCGTTCATCTTGATAAAGTTCCGCTGGCCTTTTTAAGAAATTCACCAAAGACGGCATTGAATAATTACAGAACGGCGGTAGGAGGAAACGCTATCTGATTGTAAATGCAAAACGTTTCACGTTGCGTTTTATTAAACAGAATATCTTAGGTCGTAACAGACCACATGGTCTAACACTTGATGGAAGAAGAAGACGAAGAAGAAGAGAAGAAGAAGATGATGGTAATTTTAGGTTTGTCCTTTCCCGTCCACATGAAATATACCAACGGCAGGAACAGGAATGATATCTGTTAAAATCGTAAAAATGGATCACTCAAGTATCACTACGTATAACGGAATTCGATATCGATGTACAGTCATCATATAAATTAGGCCTATTACGTAGTTTACTGAAAATAGAATGTCTTGAAATGGAGAAACCGTAACTGTAACTATCGCAGAAACTTTGATGATAAGTTTTCAATTGGATTGTACATACAGACTTTTGACAACGGAACAAGGCCTTGTAAATCCTGTCGACATTACTCACGTTTGCAGTGGGTCTTGTGTAAGAAAGAAATGTATACGTCGTTAATGAACATAAAGGCCGTAGTAAAACTTCAGACTGGCCGGCATCATTACTATTTAAACTAAACACATTTAAAAAATTCAATTACAATTATAACTTGTTATAACCTGCTTCATGTGTATTGCAAGTACAATAACTTCATTGAAAATAAAGGCAATAAGCTGTTGCAGTGTATAGGACTGAATTTAATTAAGTATCTCAGCAATTTATAAATATCAAGATCGACAACATATTTAGGTATGGATATCAAAGTCTCTCTTAACCATACAGCCCGTGCCAAATTGTTCGTGTTTGTTTACAATTAATTACACAGCCCAAATACCACACTTATATTATAAGCCGTCCCTTGCGAATAACAAGCAAACCGGAAAGGAAGAAAACATGGAGAAAAAAGAATTTTTTGTGTGTTAGTGTATGTACAATCTTAAGAAGCCATTTTAAATAGCGTTAAGTGGCATTAAGAGCTCTCCTTCTCTTCTTCATGTTTTGAACATAAAAACAGCGTCAGGATACAATGTGCTGACTAAGCAATGTGGTTCAGACAAGAGGTTAAAATGTGCTATTAGGGACAACATTATTTATGAATTCTTGTAATAAAACCAACTAGACGCTCTACTACTCAAATTTATTTTTGGAATAAAAGTTTGCATGTTTCGGACAGTTCCTCTGTCCATCAACAGGAGTTTTTCACTGTACACACAGCAATGGTATATGTCATAGAGGTTTGCTGACTGCTTGCTCGCAAGCTGTCGGCAAACCTTTACGACATATACCATTGCTGTGTGTACAGTGCTAGACTCCTGATGATGGACAGAGAAACTGTCCGAAACATGTAGAGTTTTATTCCAAAAATAAATTTGAGAAATTAATGCATCTCGTTGGTTTTACTATAAGAATTTATCACGATTCACGGTCACCTGAACGTCAAATCATTTTCGAATAGACCAGCCACTCACCTTGTCCTAAAGTTGACCGGACGAAAGACTGTCTAGTTGGTTTTATTACAAGAATATATCACGATGCACGGTCATCTGAACGTCAAATTATTTATGACGTTTGCACAACATGCATTAAGAAGATAATCTAATAGGCTACAACACTCTGGTTAAAGTGTTGCATTGATTAATCGATTATGAATTGACGTCCATCTCAATGAGCTATACATAAAATTACACTTCCTGCCACATAGAGAAGATAATGTGTAACTACGATAAACATACATCAGTAAATAATGTTTGAGGAAATAGTGTTTATAGTCAGAAATCGTACTAAACACACATATATATAAAATATGTATCAAAATTCAAGGATTCTTAGTATCGCAGCAGGAGGTACCTACTGTGCCTTTTTTGACGGAGGCCATCCTGTTGTGTAGTAACAAATTTGTATATGTATTATATTCCGTCAATACACAACAATATATCAGTACAGTGATATTATATATACAGTCAGGTCACATTACGGCAACATGTTTCGACCATATAACGGTCATCTTCAGGCCAATAGGGAACATTTTTAAGGTATAATAAAGTGAGCACTCAATGGGATCCCATTGAGTGCTCACTTTATTTTGTGTATGTTCTCTATTGGCCTGAAGATGACCGTTGTATGGTCGCAACATGTTGCCGTAATGTGACCTGACTGTATATATAATATCACTGTACTGATATATTGTTGTGTATTGACGGAAAATAATACAATATACAAATTTACCTACTGTAACCACTAGGCTTCGAAAAAGTGATAGCTTATTAAAGATTTATGACAGAATGAGTAAGCCATTTAATTAATTAGCGCTGTTTGTTTTAGAAAGAAACACGTACGAAGAAAACAGCGCTTAAGTATATGAAAGTTCTGACGAAGGGGAAGACAAATAAATAGAAGCAATTAGAGTCTGAAAGCCCGTCTTCCAGCTAGGATGTAGTGCACACACGGTGTGCTTACGTAACATTTAAACATGGAAAGTATTTGCTTCGGACAGACCAGGAAGATGAGAGAATTTACGTGCGTCAGCCACGCTCACAAATGTGCACTGTAACAGGCAATGCGGACTGAATAATGGAGACTGTGCATGCCTTGTGCATACAGCCTATGAAATGCAGCTTCCTGAATAACAACAAAAACACGATAATATTGAAATCTTCCTGTTTGGTTTCCCACAATGGTTGGAAGTTGGAATTGAATGGGATGCTGAATACTAAAAGCATTATCGGCCGATTTTACTGAAATTTCAGTAACTTGGTGTGAATATGTTTTATAAAACAAACTTTTTACAAATTACTGACAGGACAGATATGATTTCCCATCACAATGGTGGCGCGGTATAATACGTCTACACTGCCCTCACATTCGAACACCTCAAACATGTGTTCGAACTCCCTTGGCATATTCCCGTTCGTCATGGGGTGTCTGCTATTTCGCTGTAAATCGGTCGATTCCTCGGCCAGGGAGTCTCACAAATCTCCACAAACAAGCTTAGCAATTAAACCGAGACGATTATACACAGTGGCGCAAAAAGAACGCATTTTTAAAAATAATTGTAACTTTTTTTAAATTTTCAATATAAAAAAATTATGTTAACACCAAAACAACCTGTAATAAATGCAGTTTTGATTACTTACATTGATTACTCAATTACGGAAAATTATATCGGAAAGACGGCGTCCTTCTTGCCGT
>Ga0123355_10015256_pt1 | contig 12066 bp, 7 predicted proteins | sample TergutEmb28metaG_3_FD_89872 | JGI IMG/M metagenome (GOLD analysis project Ga0123355, IMG submission 89872) | Embiratermes neotenicus P1 segment gut microbial communities from Petit-Saut dam, French Guiana - Emb289 P1 | ecosystem: Host-associated > Arthropoda: Insects > Digestive system > Gut ... | reverse complement strand
TAGGTGTAGATGGGTGGATAATATTAGGATGGATCTCTAGGAGGTGGGATGTGGGTATATGGACTGGATTGGGCTGGCCCAGGATAGAGACAGGTGGCGGACGCTTGTGAGTGCGGTAATGAAACTTCGGGTTCCGTGAAATATGAGGAGTTTCTTAACTAGCTGCAGACCAGTTAGCTTCTCAAGAAGTACTCTGCACCATGAAGTAAGTAAGTATGGAGTAAGTTTTGCATTGGGTCACAGAAAAGTGCCCCAGTTCAACACAGTGAACAAGTACATGTTCTGATGCTTGTACCTCCTTCATGGAGGACTCAAGAAATATAACATATACCTTTGTTGTGCCTGTGTGCAACATTGAGTAAAGCACAATCATTGAATATAAAGAAATGTGCTGTTTTTGCTAATTCACAACACAAACGCTGTGAAATATTTGAAGCAATCAGTGGCACAATGATGTGAAGTTTCATGGGAATGAGAACAACTCTCAAGTATATACAGCAAAACAGCTTTTTTTTTTAGATTGTGGTGGAAAAAGAGAATGTTCATATATCAAAGTTGCTTCTTGCTAACCTAAAAGAACTGTGCAGTGGATTTTGTAAGGGAAGTAGAAAGAGGCTAGGATTTTATAAATTTTGTGAACATAGAGCTTGTTCCAGATATGTGGAAGGTTGACTTGTCGCAACACCCACATGACAGCACATCTCCTTCCTCTGTCACACAACATATTCAGTTTTCCATCTTTCCTCACAGCTCTCCTTCCTCTTGTTCGCACTACACTGCTCTGCACACCGACCCAGGCAACAGTCGCTTAACCATCAAAGCTCATCTCCTTCCTGTCTCCAGTCAATATACTGCTCCCTGTGCCAAGTCAGTCTTCAAGACTGCAACTGTTTCTCCATCATACATCACAGCAATGCTCCCTCTCCTTCACTCTCTCTATCTCCAGTCCCTGCTTCTTAACCATTCCAGCAAAACGGCTGTTTTAGATGCCACAGACACGGGTAATCGTTCTACTAGCCACGCCTACCAACTCTGCCAACTAGCCAATGGCAGACCAGCCAGGACAACAGGAGATCAGTATAAAAGAGGCCAGTTTTCCAAGCTGTGACCATAATCAGTCAAGCCCCTCAGCCTGACTTCAAAATCGTTAGAGCAAGCATATTCCCCTGTTAGAGTTTAGGTGTCTGTTACTGAGCCCAGCAATGCAGTCAAACACAGGAATGGCTAACAGACAGGGGGATGTCGACTTGCACTTCGCGCAAGTCTCTGCCCCGCATTTAACACTTTGGCTTGGCTGGCTGTGACCATTCATGGCCCTCTACAGAAGGAGTACACATCAAGAGAGGGATATCAGCTTTGACACATCAAGAAGGAAGAAACAACACCCGACTGCCCGGCCGTGATGCTTCATGTACTGGGCACTCCACCGCCGAGCCAAGCATGCTGCCAGCAGCACTCGGCCCGCAACTGAACCACCTCTGACAACAAACGCACCAGTGCCAAGCCGCTTCACCACAGGTGCACTTTAATCATGGAATTACAGCAGCAAGATAGAACACGATACTCTACAACTTTTAAGACTTTAATAAATAATGTTATATGTGTTTACTGTGATTGTTCACTGCAAACAATCCTACAGCATCCCACAGACTCATTTGGTCCGTGTCATCTATTGCTGTCATCAAAATGTTGGGATAATGTTGAGTGTTCTCCCTCAGTACTGCTGTGACTGTATGTCATTATTATATATGGCTGTGTAACATTGGCAGAGTAAGTTATATGATGCACATGTTTGAAGGTATCCTGGCAAAGTTCTGTGTGTGTTTATGCTTCACTTGATTAATGTGGAATTCAAATATGACTGTGACCCTGTTGCATTTTGTGTATGGCTGTATACAGACAGGATTATGTTAGTCACTTTGCAGTTGCCTGACATAGTTTATTAACTTTGCCAGCTTCACATCAAAAAGAGTGCAAAGAAACCTCTATAGATTCAGAAGTCCTGCTGCTTTTAGATTTAGCAGTTACAATTTTGTAGTTCAAGATGAATTACAGAGCAGTTGAGGACAGAGTGGCCCAATGCTGCTAGCATTCTTGGCTATAGCGTTGTGAAGGATGAGGCAAAGGGAGAGAAGTGTTTTCTTTGAATAGTATGGTTTAACTGCCCACATAGCAGAACATTGTTTTTCTACGGGGAATGTTTCCAGTCTGCATAATTTCATGATTCGGTGACATTCTTTGCTCATTTCAGTACCTGTAACTAACAATGTCAGACTTTTGTTGTTGGATGTGTGAATGTTACTTGCCCTCACTGCACCCAAAAAGTGAAGGGGAACTGTAGCAGCTACTTGCACTTTATTGCAGTGAGTTGTGTGTAACTTTATACTCTGAAGATCATGATGTATCAAATGTCACGAGGGTCATCTGGAACAAGTAATCTTCAAAAGTAAGATATGAATTCTAAACTCCAGTCTTTATTCTAGTTATTCCTTAACATTTTGATTTGTAGTGGATTCTGTTGCAGTTTCCTATGGAAAAACATCACAACTTCATGCCCTATCCTGTGTTCACATTACAGAGAGAGTTACTGTACACAGTAACAGACCTATGTTTTTATGTTCTGTGGAAATATAAAAGTCTTATTTATTTTTGTTCAATGCCAAAATGTATTTCGTGAGCATGAAAAGTAGAAACCTTGTCATAATTGTAGGGAGATTTTCAAATAAGGACTATAGACACTGTGTATGACAGCCAGTTCCTTTGACTTAGTTAGTGTTCATTTATATAGCATTAAAAACACTTAAAAAATTTGCAGCTGAACAATTATGAAATGTATTTCAGCGTTCTAAGGAGGCCAAGGCCCCCGCAGGGCTGTAGAGCCGATGATGATGATGATGATGATGATGATGATTTCAGCATTCTGGAAGCCATTACTCATGTTGAGAATTGCAACACCAGTACTTTACAGTCTTCTATGTAATGAATGTGGGTACATTAATGCCAAGGGTGATTAAAATCTAAAATGAAAGATTTACTTGTTTGTTGTGGGATGTCCCATAGACAAATTGGAATTGGTGGGTAACTGATGTGTTTATGTTATAAATGTTGCAAATTTATATCTCCAGTTTTGCAATTTGGGTGGTAAATGTTATTTTTCTATGCAGCAGTATGGCTGGTGACAGTGGGCAGAAGAAGGAACATCATTTGAAAACTGTTGTGGGTCAGCTGATAGCTTACAGTCATATGTTTAAGTAAGTTTCAAGTGTTCATTATATCCATTTAAGAACTCAGTTTTTATGGGATATTGTGCTCTATCACTGGTGTTTGTTCACCTACATTTCAAGCCCATGTGTTGGCCTCATCTTCAAGGGTTGGTGGTACAATGACAATGATACCACCACAGTCTCGAAACACTGGGCAGCGAACACCCAGTGATGATACACAGTATCCCAGGAGAGCAGTGTTCTCAACTGTTTCACTTTGAAACCCTGGAAAGTCACAAATTTACCTGAATTAAGAAAGAAAATATTCAATTGTCAATATAGATGGAACCTTCTCTATGCTTGAACTTGAAAACTGAACTCAGTTTCTACTTGTGTCATAATTTGGTGATGTTGCAGTGTTGTTGCTGTTGCTAGTTGGTGTTGATATGGACAGCTTCTTGCTATGTTTACCTTACCCACATTTAATAGAAGTGTAGTAGGTGAAACTGTGAAATCCAGTTACCCTTGTGACTCTTTTCAGTCACTGCAATCATCATTGACTGATTTGTATCTTCCAGAATTAGTATTGATAGGTGTAACTGAGATGTAGTTATAAGCCACTTAAATGGTTTTCATTCCATTGACAACAATTAATTTTGTAATTGCAGTCACCATCTCCTTTCTCTTTCATACCGGGCACTTCTGGTATGAATGTTTTGTGTAGTCGATGTTTTCATACACCAGAGTTTGCATGTAACTTGTGGTGTTTGGGGGTTATGTGCAAAGGTCAAGCGTGCTGTGTTTATATGCCATAAGATTTATGCACTACACGTTAATAAGCAACAGTTTTTCTTCCTTTTGAAGCACGGAGGCCACTGGCATTATGTCTTTATAGAAACTTTCATTTTGGCTGTTGGACAAGTCTTTGTCTTTTTTATGCACTGCAGTGCATAGAAAAAGTTCAAATTTGCCTGTGACAGATGGCCAGACCTTTCATTCTCCCCTTTATTGAAGTAGAGTAGCATAGGCAGAACATGGTCTTGTACTTTTTTCCTCCATGACATGCTTTTCATTTAATTGCTGGTACTTTATTAGGATGAATTCTCAATATGTTAATCATTTTAGTTGCTTCCTAATATAAAACGGGAGTTTTCATTACCACATACACCATGGTACCATAGATACTATTTGTGTTGCTAGAACAAGGCCACAAGTTACATTTGTGGAGTTCATGCATGAGAATCAGCCGTTTCACATAGCTTTACGACGACATCTTGGAATCTGCAAGAATCTGACAATTGGAAAAGTTTACAAGATCACACATCTTAAAAAAAGGCGGATGCTATACAGTGTAAGTTTTTTGCTACATTGAGCCTAATGTCTTTTTTTGGGTGATATTGTATCGTTGTGTATTGCTCAATAGAGTGTTCATTATCCAACCAAACAACACCATACAGATCTAGTATATTAGTCTTTTATTTTTCACTATAACTTGTTTCAGCTGTCCAGATCGGCCATCATCAGGTAGGTATTGGATACACGAAAAGAATATAACATTCTTTTGTGTATCTGACACCTACCTGATGATGACCGATCTTGACAGTCGCAACAGGTTATGGTGAATAATAACAGACTTATATAGAACTGTATAGTGGCGTTTTGAACACCTTACTGAATGTCTTTCATGTTTGGTATTTTAATTCAAAATCATTATTAGATTTGAAGAAACTTCCATGCTGTAATACAACAGTCAACAACTCTTTGTGTCTGTAATTGAAAGTTCCGTAAGAAAAGCTCACCATTAAACCTTAACTTCATTTCACTTTGGGTCTCATCCCTAAAACGTATTTCCATAATTTCCACCATTGCATTATCCTATTAAGCATGCTGGTAAAGCATGTCTGTGTTGGAGGTGCTTAGTTGGAATCTCAGCTGGAACAAGCTTGTCCTAACTGAAGCATTTTAATGGTTGTTTTGTCCCTCCAGACAATGCTACAACAGCACCGTGATTGACTATGGCAGCTTTCCTCCACATTCATTCTCATCATATGTTGGTCACCCAACTATAGGACACTGCATAGTCTGAGTGAAGAAATGTAGTATCTGTGTTTCTCCTGGCCCCTTGCTGAAGGAATTTCTCCAATAAAATTATATATGTATATTCCTGCCAATTTACCATCTACGTTGTCACTCTTCTGTTTAGCGGAATTGACATCACCTGGTAATCTGCTGACTGCAATTTATTTTATTTTTCTTAGGTTCAAATATGAGATAGGATGCCTCTGTTCCTGAGATTCAATTTCCAGCAGCATAAGCACGGATTTGTCTTTACCACTGCTTGTAGATGGTTTTTTTTGTTCCATCCGGTCTATCTGATAGTTATTAAAGGCTGTTTGCGTAAAACAGTTAAAATGATTTTGAAGTGACACTAATCACTAACCCGCATCTAGTGTTGAGGTTAATCTTTGTTTTCTTTATGATATATTTTATGAATTTTTTAGTACCTCAGACTATGTAGCAAGAAGTGATGATTGATGAAAAGTTGGTAAGCATTGCGAAGGAAGCAGACATGGTCTAATTGATGTAGCATCTCAGCATTTACCTGGAGAGGCTGAGGAAAATCATGAAGGCGTCCTTGTATTCAGTATCTTAGCCTAGTTTTGGTCTGGGAACCTAACTGAATTCCAAGTATTGCTGATATACAAATCAACTGTCAAGATTTGTGCTCTCTTTTGTGTCTTTGTGGCATATTTAACCTTTTGTCTTACTGTTTGCTTAGTGCACACTGTCAGTTACCAGGGCAAGTTTGTTGCTGGGCTATTATTTCAAATAGTGTATGAAAATTTATGTCCTTATTCTTTCCTGTTCATTATGTGTAGTCATTCTCCCATACATCACTGCTTAATCCCTGCAGACCCTTGGACCAAATAGTGATGCGATGAATCTCACCAGATTTATAAGTACATAAGAGGCTTTTACTCATAAGCCACTTCACGAGCCAGGTGACTTATCTTTTTCTGGTTTAAGTTGTAGAACTTGTCACAGCTATCTCTTCTCATACAGTACTACATTTAAATATTAACTTGTGAGAGCAATTAATGGTATCATAATTTGCCTTTTTAGGATGGTGAATCAGTCCAACTTTTGGAAACAACACAGAAATCAAGTTTCATGCTTTTGTTGGACAGTGGACAGATGTTAACAGAGCCGGATTTGGGCACAGTCACTTATGAGGTGAGTAATACGAGTTGATTTTATTCATCTCGGATCTGACTTATATTGTCAGAATGACGGAGCATGCTGATTGATTTGCAGAGTCATATCTCTTCTTCATGTTCCCTGTCTTGACAAGCATAATTTACTGGGTTTGTCTGTGGGATGTTTGGAGTTCAAATCTCAGTCTACAGATTAGCTGTATTGACTCAGGGATTTGTGACTTTCATCAGTATTACCAGGCAAATGCCAGAATAGCACCTGACATTTGGTTGCAGCCACTTACTGCCAGATCTTGTCCATTTCATCAGTACTATATGATTTGAGCCATTGACAGTTTTTTAATATAAGCCATAAAAGATAAATGAATACATCTTTCCCATCTCCTTACATTTTCCTTCTTCTTTCTTCTTCTCATTGTGTGTCATATATGCAATAGGTAAGATAGGTCACCGTTCATGTGTACGTACATTTTTGTCATACCAGTACGTTCTTCACCAGCAAATTGATGTGTTTATGTCCCTGTAAAAAAGTCTTATAACTGTTTGAACACTTGCCCTTTTTGTATCAATATATAAACTATCTAACTTATATCAAATAACTTTGCCTATAGTTGTCTCTGACGTATGTCAGTCCTAAGTCTTAAAATTAAATTTTCCATTCCTACATAGATGCAGTTTACACATTCCTTTGCAATCACTGACATTACTGATAAAGTCAGTGGCAAATGGAAACTGATAAGTTGTATACAAGTAGAAAAGTATAGTCAAATATGAAGACCCGATGTGACTAGCAACATACAAGCATGGGTATTTACAATGAGGGAGTTATAGTTCCAGAGCCAGAGCTTTGGGAAACCCAGCCAGAGCTGGCCTGTCTAAACATAACAGTGCCAAGATGCCTGTCACAGATCCCTGCTTTACTCAATAAAACACAAATAAGCATGTAACTAGGAACATAACTAAAAATAGAATGAAAATAGAATTTCAAGTGTTCTAAATTGAATGGTTGATTCTGTACCACTTGTTATGTCTTTGTGACCTCTGTACTGAGGTCACTTGGCCTTCTGCACATGCAATTTCCCTTATGTGATACCTCTCCCCTATGCACCAACCTCTCTCCTCTGTCCTGGCACACTACATACTGTCATTCTTGCTTTTGAAGGGGGAATTTCGAAATGTGTTTCATTCATGATGACAGGAAGGCCTGGCATTTTCTAGCAGTGGCCTTTCATTTTGTAGGGAAGGCAGGTTTTCTGGTTTGGGTGGCATGTGGTGTATGAGGTACATGCTTTTCCTTTGGCAGAACATGTTTCTCATTCCCATTAGTATATTGTAAACTCCCAAATTCTGTTCCTTCATCGTTGCTAATTACTCATTTATCTTTGTTAGTTCCATACATTGTATTATAAGAATGGTTTGTTTTGTTTTTACTAGTCTGAGTATTAATTTTCTTCTGATGTTTGTGCTCTATCATTTTTATGTTCCACAGCTGGTTTAGTTTAATGGAGTGGCACATCATAAAATGAACCATTGTCACAAAATGGAATAACAAATAAATATACAAGTGAAGTAGGACACTAAATAATTAGTACGTTCTTATTGGCAGTTAAAGCATGTTTGTAGCAAATTAATACAAAAAATTGTTGTTGGTGGTGGTCAAGATTTAAAAATAGGGCTTGTTTGTCAGAATGTTGCATTGAAGGTACACGTAAGATGTTTTTAACCAATAGAAATGGGAAATATTTTAACAAAGGTACTTGGACCAGGTGTTTTAGATAACTATGTATGTATTTATGTAAAACTTATTAGATAAGATTTTTACATGTCAAATCTGAGTAGCATTTGTACACGTACCATGTGCCGTTCTTAAAGACTGTAGGTCCCAAATATGTTGGATAGGGATAAATATGTTTGAAATTATTGATTCAAGATATTTTATGCACTGCTACTTTGTGTAATGTGGTTACATGATGCCTGCTGTTGTTTTCTCAGTCATCATAAAGAATGATAAATGCACAACATTTTTTTATATGTGGGCAATAATTGGTTGAAATTTTTATGTTGCCACATATTTTTCCAAGAACTTTAATTTGATTTTATGGTACTTTTTTCTTTTCTCTTTTGAGTCTCCAACGTGACAGTTTCTAAATGATCTTCACAAGGGTCTCTTGTTTTAACCTTTAAATTCATCTGTTTCTAAATATTGATTTTATCAGTTTGAATTTCTGCTCTACTTGTTTTCCTAACAGCATTTTCCTTAATTATGGCCTAATGTTCATTATCAGAGGCAGCCTGTCTGAAAGATCAGGTATGTCATATTTGAAAGTGCTTCTACTCTTCTTTTCTGCTTCTCTTCCTCCTCCTACTTGGCATCGTAACCCTTTCCACACTAATTTGCACCCTTACTCATCAATCAGATTTATTTTTTCAATTTTTCCGTAAAATGAAAGTTGTTTTCAAACAATTTAATAGTTCCACCCATAAATAAAACATGTTGGCATTTAATACTAATATTATTGTCCATAACATTTCAGTTGAAAGGACTGTTTTACATTGCCTGAATATGTGACACTTTTCCAAGCATTCAGCAGGATGAAGCCTAGGTGCTTTGTGAAGGTATTGCAGGAACACTCTTTCATTTTTATTACCTTCAACTTTTCTATTGCTGTGTACTGCACAATCCTTGCTGTTACTTCTGTTTCTGTACATGAAATATGGATACTGATTCAATTGTTCCTCATCAGACGTTAGTTGGTTGGTTAATTCCCCCCTCCCCACACTGCCAACAGATTGTCTACAGTCTGTATTTCTTGTGAGTGATGATGATCTTTTCTCTGTAGTTGGACACAGTTTTAGCTTTTACAAACTGAATGTTGTTATGGTGAAAGACTGTTATCCCAGTGCCTGAACATGAAGCAGGAACCTCGTTCAGCTTATATGTGGCCGTTGTTATCTGGTGGCCATGTTCTCTTGACTGCATTCCATGCTGTGGTGATAAGGGATGCAAAACCTTACTAACTGGTAGAAGCCTTCTACTATGAACTTTGTGAATTTACCACCACATAGACACTGTGTGCTGAGTGTTATCTTCATTTGTTACATTTTTTTGTATAACTTTTAGTAGTTTGTCCTAGCAACAACAGATGGCAGATGTGTTATATTTTCCCACATCAAAGTACTTTTTTTTTACATAAATTTTTAGCTGCTGTGTATGACAGAAGTGAGAAGAATAGGAAACGGTTAATATAAGTTTATGTGTTATGTTAATATCTGTTGGAATATTTTTAGGGTGAAGTTGTTGACACATGTGATTCACTGGGAATATACCAAATGCATGATGGCACTCAACTTTTTCTTCTGTTCCTAATGAAATATGCAGATGTTCCTCTTCCAAGTGTTGGCCAAAGAGTGTCTGTGTACAATGCACATTGGTGGAAAAGCGAATGTGATGACAAATATGATCTTGTTCTCTGCGGTAGAAGCTGCATTGTCTTGCAGTAAGTGAAAAGTTATATTTTCATTGATTACAATGTTTCTCTGTTTAGTTGGTGCAATACAGCCATATTTTTGTATATTTACATTACAATATATGCTTGAATTTGCAACATGTTCCTGTATCTACTTCTGTCTTCAGGTGTAGTTCACAGAAATGTCAAATTGTAGTGTGTCTGTCGTAAAATATATAAATAACAAAATTAGGAGATATCACTTGAATAAAGTGCATAGAATTATTAAAATAGATATAGTGTACAGCTGAGCATCATTGTTTTAGTTTTGAGTCCTTGTGCTTGTTGACTGGTTAACTTGAATATTTGGTGAGGCAATGAGGTTATAGATTTGAAAGTTTTCTATAAGTTTCAAGACTCTATTGCCACAGTGTTGAAACTGATGCCATATGTGTTCTAATGTTGCAACATGGACAGAATTGTTCTTGCCTCTGTATACATACACATACTGTGTTTGTCAGTGATTGGTGGGTGAAGGGCTGCTGTTAGATACACAGTGTGGAGCGCATGTTGCTGGGACAGGTTTCGAAAAGGATGGAATGAGGACATAAAACAGACAAATTTAAATGGCTCAGTTTCACATACAATGATTTTATATGTGCTTTGAGTGGTGATTCTGATATTTTAGGTTATGTAGATGAGATTAACGGCCTTTGAATGACAGAATGGTTAGTAAACATTTAGTGAATTAGGAAGGATGTTGGAGTATTCGTGGCCAAATGTGAGATGTCATAAATTTAATATAATTCATTCTGTGCACTGTGTCTGTAATTGTTCAAATATACCAACATATGCACATAACAAAAATTAAAAATCATTCAAAAGAATAAGCTTGTACACCTTCCTACTTAGTACACACTGTTACACACAAGAAGGACTTGAATGTTTTGGTTCGAATATGTCAAGACTAGTTGTATAATTTTAACGTTTTAATGTTGTACATGAAACAGTAATGTATTGGTATTAGGCATACCTTTGTTCTGAGATCTCCCTGAATTTTGCAATTTAATTGCCAAAAAATATAGGGTATTACAAGCTTATGAATGAGTTTTAATTCCTGCATTTGCCAGCAGAGAAACCAGATGTCCCCAAGATGTGAAGCAAAATTGGTATTGCAACATGGTAATGATGTACTTATATAATATTAGTTTTGCAGAGGACTCAGAACATCATGTAGAAGTTAATTTAAGCCATCAGTAACAGCTCTTGCAATGAGTTAAAGTGAATGAACATGTTGTAAGGGAATTAAAATATGCATGGTCTTTGTAAAATTTTATCAGTGGCCTCAAATGCAATGTATAGCTTTTAAATCCTTGCCTGGTGGAATTGCCATCATCAAAAATTCACACATAGGGCCACAACCTCAAAAGATAGGGAAAAAATGTTTTATTGCACAATTTGGAAGCAAATTGGCTTTCAATGCAGTGTGATAAGGACACGTCTATAGTTACTGTCCTTCTTCTTACTATTTGTCATGTTTGTAGCAAGTACATGTGTTTTTATATTCAGAGCACATAACTTAAGGCAGTTGCCCTGTAAAATTGTAGTTTCCCAGATGAATACCTTATTGTCCCATGTGTGTGGCATGTCAGAGTACTCTTTAAGTATTTGTGGTAGTCCATAGACATGTATAGTACAACACCACAACTGCTACTCTAGCTCATTAAGTGCAAATTGAATAGTATACACAAACATAAAGGCTGCTATACATAAGCAATTTGGACATGCAGGAGAAACATCAATGGATTTGGGCTCATATTTATTTTGTGCACTGTTCTGATTCTTAATTGTGCACAGTACAGACATGTATGTGGTAATTATGCGACAATACAATATACACATAAAGTTCATTTTGTTCCTACATAAAGTAACCCTTAACTGGAAACATTGTGTGGTTGTATGAATTGTATATTGCAGCTAGAAATGTAGTTACATTATTTAAGTTCTAGTATATACAGGGTAACTACTGGAGAGGAGGTTCAAATTGTTTTAATCCTTTACTCGCTGGATTTCAGTGTTTGTTGTTTTCCAGTGGCACAGAGCAAAGGAAGAACAACAGTCAGTGTGTTTTGATGAATCAGTTTGAGAGCTGTACATATAAGGATCTCTTATGGCTGAAGAAACAACTCACACAATTTGAAG
>Ga0123355_10015255_pt1 | contig 12066 bp, 9 predicted proteins | sample TergutEmb28metaG_3_FD_89872 | JGI IMG/M metagenome (GOLD analysis project Ga0123355, IMG submission 89872) | Embiratermes neotenicus P1 segment gut microbial communities from Petit-Saut dam, French Guiana - Emb289 P1 | ecosystem: Host-associated > Arthropoda: Insects > Digestive system > Gut ... | reverse complement strand
GCTGTAATTTGGTACAAGAAATTTCATTTCTTGTAGTAAAATTTTCTTAATTTTTGGTACTTTAAGATTATTTATGATGACAGCCAATTTATTTGTCATTGCTAATGTAAAACAATTGCGAACTGACGGTAGTTTTAGAATATTACTGACTTTTTCCTAACAACTTGGGGTGTTGGCGTCCTAAATTCAGCAATTTTTAACAGTTTTCACAGTCGGGTTGGGTTTGGCACGATTTTGGAGGGTCTTCCGAATTTTGGGGGGGGGGTGTTGAACACCCCAACACTCCCCCCCGGTAAGCCACTGTACTGAAACTTTTCTTGAACTGAAATATTTCTGATTTATTCGCAAGAGTGCAGGTTATTGAATTGTTTCATCACCTTCGGTTTATAATTTTTAAACGTCTATAGGCAACCACGCGCAACAATTTAAAGGGCCGTCTAATATAAACACCATACCGTGGACACGAAAACTAAATTGAATGCCATAAGATAAAGGTTAAGTGTCCTGGTGGTGACCACGACTTATCAGGATGAAATACCATAATAACTCAACTCCAGTACATTTCGTGGGACTGAAATGGAACAATACCACCTGATTGCATTTGTCACTGAAATACACATATTACATGACAAATGTGATTGTTCACTTGTCTTTCTCTCGATGATTAGTTTTGAATTAAACCTTTGCTGGGAATTTTTATCAGTGTCACCTTATAACAGAACAGCCTGTTAGATAGAAAAATTAGCTTTTTAAAACTACTACTTCTTTTTTGAGTTGTGTAACTTTTCAAGATGAGATGGAAGAGAATGGTTGTCATTGTTGATGTAGGAAAAGTAAGGAGGTTTCATTTTAGCTGTAAAGCTCTTCAGACATGTTTGGTAGCAAATGTAATGGAGAAGTGCAAGGGAACTGCACAGGACAGGACTTGTGCAGGTTGTATAGAAGTGCCCCACTGATGTCACATTGCGTTCTGGGAGTCAGGCGGGCCGACTTTCTGGATGCAGTCATAATCACCACGTCTGAAACAGAATTACCACACACAAGACAGGATGCTGTATATGGTGTTACCACAGTATGGACATTGTGCATTTTGAACAGCTTAGGAGCATTAGGACACTGTAGTGTGTAAGGAACAACTTCTTATTTTGTTACCCCCACAAGGAAAGACTAATTTATTTTATTTCAAATTAAAAGCTGCAGAATTAGGAATTAAAAATGTTGGATGGGTACAGTCCTGCACATTAATGACACTGTGGATGCTTGTAAGTAGGAACTGAAATATAAGCCCTCAAAGAAGATAAGCTGCCAACTGTCTTCTAATATTGCTTCCTAGGAATGTTTGTTTTGCTTACCACCCTGACACTGCCTATCAACTCGGTAGACATAGCATAACAGAGTAAGCTTCAAATTAGTAATTACAGCTTCAAAACTTAGTTGGATTGATCATGGATACCTTGTTCAGTCCTACAGCAGTCTATTTTGATGTATACATTGGAAAATGTGGAAATGAGAGTCTCCCATATACAAGTCATTCACTTGGACCTCCATATTCATCTAGGAATGGAAGAGGTCTGACCATCTGGCACAGTATCAACACTGATCTCAGCTATGGGTGAATAAGTTTATTTAATTATTGAAAAAACGTAATTGTCAACTGAAGTGTGTCTTCCAAGAAAAGAAGGCAGCACTGTAAAGAAATGAGCATCTCGGTGTGAAAACGTCTAGGGAATGGAAGAATAAATTAACTGGATTCATGTGTTACTACAGCTGGTCAAAATATTGAAGAACTCAATATGTAATGAAAGGAAAATGTCATGAAATGATTATGTTATAGCCGAGTGTAAAATTGAATCTACAATATTAAATAAAGTTCAGTTAACTATTCTTTTCATAGCAGAGTCCTAGGTTCCATTTGCAGTTCAGAATGGCAAGTGTCAACTACAAAGCAGCCGCAGTATTCTCAAGCTCATAATGGATATGGAAATATTTGATACCAGTTATGACCTCTGTTTCATTCAGATGAAGGACAGGAACAGTAATGACCAGAACAATTAGTATCCTGTGGGTGCAAATTTGGACAATTATGGAAAAAACTGGAACTGGATCTTCCCAGCCTTCTGAGGCAGAATTAAGAAGTAAAGTATGTCACGCATTTCCATCTTGTCTGTCACAATGTGGTGGCAGTTCTCTAACAGAGCTGTCACTGTACTGCAGCAATCAATGAAAAAAAAAATGTAATGAACATTATTCCTCTCGCCATTTTGGTTGAAATGTGTGACCCTCATCTTCTGTCTTACATTTTCTAGTAGCAAAGACTTTGGTTTTGATATTGCTGCACTATTATGTAAATTACAGTTGAATACCAATAATTTCACCACAGCTACACAACCTTGAACTTGGTAACAGCTACTTTTCAACAAATATATCTAGAGTAACCCCTTCTCCCTTGTAATTTTGACTGTACAGTGTTGAAAATAAATAAAGTAATAATAAATAGTGTAACACAACTTTAATTAACTATCACTTGAAATAACTTACGGCAACATGTTTCAACTTCTTAAAAGCCATCTTCAGGCTGAATATAAAGGATTATATATAATACAATGCCATAAAATGGACAAGATCTCGTTTACATAAAGTTTTAATTATTAAACGGATATTATTAAAATAAGGTGTGAGTTGTGATAAAACTTGTAAATACATGGAACCTTAAAACTTTTAATATTATATAGTATGGTTAAAGATGACTGGAGTTGCTGAGGTGTAGGCTCTTAGACTTGAACAGCACCAGTATATCTCACTGCAGAATTTATTACGTACTCTGTAACAATATGATATATAGGGATGTGGAAAGTGTATTTCTATACTTACATTTTTTGGTGTATAGATGTGTGTGCTGGTTGGTTCCTGAAAACAGTGTGCAGCGTTCATTTATATATATAACACACCGTACGCTATGGAAAACATACTTTCATGTGCGTGCATGTGCATGTGCATGTGTATATATATATATATATATATATATATATACACACACAATTAAATCGTACTTAAATATATAACAAGAATAGAAACCGACCAGCACATACACCTATACACCAAAAAATGTAAGTACCATAATAATTATACATCACCCATTGATAACATTGTAACACACTTCCTATATCCCTATATATTCTGTTGTTACAGATTACATCATAAATTCTGCAGTGACATACTGGTGCTTCCCATTAACTACTAAAGTCTAATAGCCTACAACTCAACAACTCCATCTTTAACCATACTATATAATATCAGGAGTTTTACAGTTCAATGTATTTACAAGTTTTATGACAATTCATACTTTATTTTAATAATATCCTTTTAGTAATTTAAAACTCTATGTCAATCAGAACTCATTCATTTTATGGCACTGTATTATATATACTCCTTATATTCAGTCTGAAGATGGCTTTTAAGAGCCGAAACATGTTGCTGTAAATTAATTAAAATGATAATCAAAGTTGTGTTAGACTCAAATTATTATTACTTTATTTATTAGATTATAACACAATGGGGATGCCCTGCCTAAAAAAAAGTTGAAAATAAATATGGCTGGGAAAAAAAGCTGTGAAACTCTGAAAACTTTAAATACTGCCCAAGGAACTGGCAGCATCAGCTACCCAAGCAATGTGTAAATGTTCAATCCCCCAAAATGATGTATTTGAAGTAAGAGGCAGTGGGGGTGTCCACAAGTGTCGACATTGATATAATCTTATTTTTCCCATACAAAGTTTGCACAACTCAATTTTTCTGCAACACCATGATAACTCATGAACCCAATGCTGGACAAGAGAACACTATCAGTATTGACTATCAGTTATTATTGCCAGCACAGGCACATCCTAACACTTCTAAGCCGAACTCTCAATAAACTGCAAGTTTTAACTCGCACAGTCCTCTTGACACCATTTGCTGAAGCAAGTTAGTAGTCATTCAACATGTGATAGGCATAATCTTTAAGTGGGCCATCCCCATTGTGCTAGATACAAATTTATTAAATGAAGATAAATAAGTCAAACACAACTAGAATATATTACATTTATTTACAAGGTGTAATTTAGAAGTGAGTACGTGTTGGCTCTCTTCACTAGGCCATCAGGTCGTCTTTATCGAGGAAACTCTACAATATGTGAACTTAAATTATGATTCAACGAGATTTCGTTTTTGTCTATAAAAGCTCACAATAACATTTCTTTCTTTCAACACTGAATGTGAAATTTTAAAATTTGACTAATGTATTTTGGGTCAAATTATAACACCTTATTTTGTAGTACAATTCACTGATGAAGAATTATTCTTTTTTACAACTGAAATGGTGTGGTTTTAAATAGCTATAAAATGTTCTAAAATCTAGTAACATATATGGGAAGGATAATATATTAGGTGTGAGTGTTTAAAATACGAGATATTATGTAGTAGCAGTGGTGGAGGGTACACGTCTGTGCTTGTTGGAAGACTACTCCACTACCGCTCAACATCAACGCAAAAGTTACACACCAGTTTTCAAGTATTTCTTGAAGCAGCTTCCATGTTTGAAGACTCACAACAGAACACGAAAACATCATCTTTAATGACTAAGATAATTACATTGTCTAGCATCGCTTCTGTTATAGCAACCAACATATCAGCCATCTCTGAACACCTACATCATACTTCATATATGACATACTTGAAAAATATGCATCTGAAAGCCACAACATTTTCCGACTGCTCATCAAAAATATATAAAGCACATAACTTTTCAACTGACAAATTCTGCTGCAGACAAAAAAATCATAAATTCTACACTGCTGGCGATCCCCACTACAGATGTGTAAAACACCAACTCCATACAGCATCATCTAATACCTAATTACTATGACTCCACATGGATGGCATTCTTCACTACGATAAGTAAATAATTCCGCATAATATCTCCTATTTTAAACACTCAAACCTAATATATTTTCTTTCCCATATGTATTACTAGATCTTAGAACATTTTATAAATATTTAAAACCACACTATTTCAATTGTAAATAAGAATCATTCACCATCAGCATATTATACTTCAAAATAAGGTGCTACAATTTAACCCAAAATACATTAGTCAAGTTTTACAAATTTTATAATTTCACATTATTCAGTGTTGAAAGAAAAAAGATGTTATAATGAGCTTTTATAGACAAAAACGAGATCTTGTTGAATCATAATAATTGAAGTTCACATACTGTACCATATCATACATTGTATAGGTTCCTCGATAGACTTAAAGTCCTGATGATGGCCTAGTGAAGAGAGCCGAAACATGTACTCACTTCTAAACTACACTTTGTAAATAAATAATATATACTCTAGTTGTGTTTGACTTATCTTCATTTAAAAAATTTATATGATAGGCAATTGTTTGGTCATCCACAATCATTGTGAAAGTTTCATTCCATGATTTGATAAATGATTGTATTATATTGAAACAAATGTTTCTATTTATAAAACTGTAATCTGGGCTGCATTCAAAGATGCCACATACATGCTACCCCTGTAGGCTTGATGCTAACATTTATCATTGCAGCTAATTATTACAATGCATAGTGATTTTTTTAAAAATGAAGTAATATTACATGCTATTGTATGGAACTACAAACTTTATTTACTACATCATCAGTACAATTAAAGGACACACAATGCTGTCATAAAAAATTTATGTTTTTGGTTGTGGCTGCTCAGCCTGCATCCTTTTCATCAAATCCTCATCTTGCATTGACAACTGCGTCAGTTTCTTTCCAATACGCTCATGAATATCCAGATACTTGGCAATGCAACGATCTAGACAGACGGATTCACCTTTCCCTAATTCAGCATCCTTGTATTTAGGAGGTATACACTTCTTGTGGCATGCAGCAGTCATTCTGTTATACATGTCAGACATCATCTCAATCTCCAGCTCCTGCACCAACTGGAGCTTGGATGTGTCCAATGGGGGCAAGCCAGCCATGTTTCTTCCACACTATTTCAGTCTTAGCCAGTGAACTTTCTAGGACCACTGTCGTACTCTCCTTCATTCGATCTTCGGATGCGATCCCTCACTTTCATAGCCTCATAGCGATGCTTATCAACTGACTGTTTAGAAAGTACAAAACTGTACAACCCACCTGTTGTCACAATTGCCCTGGAACAGAAGACTCACATTTTATACGCTCGTTTATTCTAAAATAAAAATATAAAACAGAACATAAATATATAACTATCCAGTGCAACTTCCTTAAATGATCATGAAAGGTTACGAAACATCAGTTTAAACATTCTCCCTCTACCCTAAATGTTTACCTACTTATGGTTTAATAACCTTTTGCGTCGCTGTTGAGTTCACGAAGTTACAATAACGAAGTGTTGTCGAAAAGTTGTGGTAGGTGTTGCAAAAAATTTAATTCAAATTGTGAAACCAACACAGCACCTTACCATCATACGTTTCTTGGTTAATGATTACACATATTTAAGCAGCCTTCTCCAAAGACGTGTCTACACCGCCTACACTGGTGCGTGTTGAATAATGCATACGAATGAACAATGATATTCTAGTTACTACTGGGACCACATTAATGTGTTACTTCATACAGTAAATATAAAAGAATGTACATAACCTACACGTTCCGTATAGCAAATAAAATCAAGAAACATGTCTCTAAACCCACCATCCAATAACAATCTTTGTAATACTTCCTAAACGCATTATATTATGCAAATGCGAAGTTTCATAGCCTTTTGTATCACAAGGTACATGAAATTCAACTCACAACACCCCCAAATCACCTAAACGACACACGCGAACCACAACTAAATCATTTCACTCAGTATAACCAACATGGTTGACCATCAGTGTCGAAACAATCTGTGTTACTCGTTTGGTTAAAATGTATTGGTTGACATGTTTTAATACAATCCTTCGAAGTTGGTCAGCTATATGGCACTAATTTCAAGCGAAAATAACAAAGGAGGTTCAAACGAAACAAAGACGCCAAGGACGAGTGTAAGGTAATCTTTTAAGACCACTATCTACTTCCGCGTAAGGTGTCCTATTAAATTCCGTAATAACATTTCTGTCGGAATATCTGTTGCTGTACCTGAAGGCGCAGTAAACGGCTTTGCAGTTCCGGTTGTTCCGCTTTGATTAGAGTCTCTCCAGGGTACAATTTTGAAGTAATGCACTTTACTAGAGTTCGTAGTAAATTAGATTGGTTGTTATGTCTGACGCACCATTGCCTGGCGGGAGTCTGAGTAGTAAATAGTGTCACGGCTGATCAAATTGCGCCCATTTAATGGATAATGAAGGCAATTCTTAGTCTTCACATCAGCCTGACAATTCTGCCTATTTTGAGCCACACAAATTCATTCCGTGCCCACCATGCCGTCCCATCACACCTTTGAATGATGCATCTTATTTGTGTTTTGCCATTGACGGCTAGGTCTTGGAGCTGTCGCCTTCCTACATTTCTGTGTCCACCATACGTGTCACGGCCCCATCCATCGTATCCTGTTCATGTTCATGATCACAGATCATCTAGTATGTTCATGCCATTCATTTTTCCGTAAATCTTTTTACAAGGTATGGAAATATTCATATAAATAACAATAAAAGAAACGCAACAAACATAGAGTAGTATATATACGAGATTGAAGCGAAAATTTTGTGAATAAAAGAATAATATAAAACAATAAGACTCAGTATATTTAAAATATAAAGAAAAAATCTAAAGCGTTTAACTCATTTTACAAAGATCAAAATATGATTTAGAAACAAACAGAGCATCACACATTTCCAGTTAGAGTCAAAATACTCTTCCAAAGAATAAAAAGAGTTTGATTGAATAAATCTTTTCAGGGCTCATCTAAATTATTTGATATATTACAACTCCTTGATGGTCAATGGAAGGTGATTGTACATTTTAATTCCTGAATAAAAAACTCCTTTTTGAAATAACTTTGATTGTGCTGAGGGAAAATGGAAATCATTATTGTATTATGAATATAGAGTTTAGTTTAAATAAATCTCTATTTTTAACTACAAACATGCGTAAGGAATAAATGTACTGAGAATAAAAAGGCAGGATCTGCAGTTTTTTAAACAAATCGTGACAAGAGTCTCTTATCCCAAAATTTGTGATAACTCTAATGGTTCTTTTTTTAATTTTAAAAATGTATTTGCTATGTACTGAATAACCCCAGAATATAATCCCATTAGATAGGACAGAGTGAAAATAAGAAAAATAGATCAATCTCATTCCTTCTAGTGACATAAAAGGTTTTATTGATCTGATTGCAAAGCATGCCTTATTAAGGTTGGGTATTTTGTCATTGATATGTTGTTTCCGTGATAAATTTGAGTCTGTTATTATTCCAAGAAATTTTATATTTTGAGCCTTTGTGATTTGTTTATTTTCTTAGGAAATTTGAATGTCATAACTTTGGTTAATTTTTGTTTAAAACTGAAGGAAGTGGGTTCTATCAATATTTAATGACAATGAATTACTCTTGAACCATCTGTTTATTTTTATAATATTTCTATTTATGGTACTGGTATTTAGACTCCATTGGGTTGGACTTTGTAATAATCATACTTGTGTCGTCCGCAAAGAAAACTCGATTAGCTGAAATCGCCATGGTTTTTGGGAGATCATTTATATACAATATAGAGAACAAGGGACCAAGGATGGAGCCTTGGGGAATGCCATATCTAATAGGTTCCCATTCAGAGTAATATTGCCTAGATTTATTAGCTGTAATTACTCTTTGATATCTATTTTTAAGATAAGATTGAATTAGATTGTATCCTTTACCCAAGATGCCATACCAATGCATTTTTTACAGTAACAGGTAATGATCAACACAATCAAAAACCTTTTTTAAATCACAAAAAACACCTGAAACTAATAACTTATTGTTTTGTGACATAAGTATATCATTTATTAGTTTATAGAATGCTAAGTCTGTAGATGATATAGTTCTAAAACCAAATTGCTCTTCAGTCAAAATATGGTTGTAGTTAAGATGGCGAGTTAATCTAGTGAAAATAATCTTTTAAAAAATTTTCTAAAAAGAAGTCAGCAAGGAGATGGGCCTATAATTAGACATATTTACCATTTCCCCTTTTTTATATAGAGGTTTTATTTCTGCAAATTTCTGTGGATATCATCAAGATACATAGGTTAAAGGTGATAAGATATATGGAATACTTTGTTTTAGGATTTTTGTGGAAATCTCATCATAACCATGAGAATTTTTTATTTTAAGAGAACTAACTCAATCTTCATTTTCCTTAGAGGATACAAATTTAAGTTCAATAGATGGAATTGGTTTTTTAATTATTTTCACTAACTACTGAATTTAAGTTTTTAGAATTTTCAGTATGAATATGTTGAGCTACTGTCAAAAAGTAGGTAGTAAAAGTGTTTGCTATAACTTGGCTGTTATGTGGTATGGTATCATTTATATTTATAAATGATATGTCGTTTCTCCGAGGTTTTTTATATTATCGTCAATGATGTTCCACCTGGTTTTTGTCTTGTTAGAGGAATTTAGTAATAAGTTGTTATAGTGGATCTTTTTAACAAGCTTAATCACATCATTTGTACACCCAAATATGTAGCAGCTTCGAAAAGGTCCGGGAATATGCTGGTGTAATTATGAGTTGATCCCTGAAAGTAAGCCTATAAATAAATAAATGTACATTGACATCCTTTGTCACCGGAGGATGCAATCAGAAGAAACCACCCTGAAAAAAGTACTCAGTGGTTGCTTTTTTCCTTCATGACAATGCTCCAGCACACCAGTTGGTTTTGGTCATGGATTTCTTAGCAAAGAACAATGTGACAACACTGGAGCATCCCCCATATTCCTTTGACCTGGCTTCAGCTGATTTTTATCTGTTCTCTCAACTGAAGTCAGCATTGAAGAGGCAGCAATTTTGTGATGCTACTGACTTCATTAAGAATGTGATGGAATAGCTGAAAAGGTTTTCACAAAGTGGCTTCCAGGAAGGTTTCCAACACCTTTACAGGAACTGGCAGGTGTATAGTTGCACAAGGGGACTATTTTGAAGGAAATGTGCCATAAATAATTGTGTTGTATTTGTCAGAAATACAGAGATTCTGGGAACATTTTGAAGCTACCACGTAATAATTGTCAAGACCTACAGATTGTGAAGATCGTCCTTATGCAATTTTCTCCAGCCTCCAGCTACTTCTTCCCTTTTTGGCCCAAATACCCTCAACTAGTACTTTCCTTAGTGTGAGAGATCATGTTTCAGACCCATAGAAAGTCCGAGGCAAATGTATATCACTGTGTATCTTAATCCTTTCGATTTTATACAGCAAATGACAGAATATGTTGAAAAAATTGTATCAGGCAGTTTCTGAGTGTAGTCTGCTCCTAATTTTTTCATGCACACAATTTTGATATGTTACTGCCATTCCCATTTGGATTTATTAGCTGTGTTTTTGTGTCCTGAATGATGTTGTTGAGACATGAACATATACCCAGTTTTCTCATTATTTACATATAGTTTAGTTACTAATAAAGCTTCTATGTTTTCATTTGTAGTGTTTATGTTTCCAGCTATTATATAACAGTGTCAGTGTAGTTCAGCAGCTGATATGTCTTTAAATTTCAATCCTACTTAGTTCACCTGTGCGGCCGGGGCATGCTGCTAAGCACTCACCACCTTCTAGTGCTGCGGTCATGGAAGAGTAGAGCTATACCTCTACCCACCTTCTGGGCCACACCAGGTCTGTAAAGGGAAAACTTTACCTTTTACTTAATTCACCTGGACCTTCATACTGGTATGCTCTCAAGCAAAGGTGTAAAACATGTACATATGTATGCACTTCCTATTTTAGACCATTCAGCATAGGAAATATGTCATACATTTTTGCCTATCTGAATTTCACTGTAGGTTTCATTTTTAAAACTAGCTATAACCACTATAAATATAAGAACGACAAGATCTCGTATTTTAGATCTATATGACTTGTTTTAAAACCTACATTGTATAGCTTCCTCAAATTTATACTTGTGACCTGATGATGGGCCAAAACAGGGGCCAAAACATGTTGTCACCCTAAATAAATAACATATCTAAGACATTAGTTGTGTTTTGACTTATTTAAACTTATTCCTTGCTCACAATGTACTGAACACAACATGGATGACTCACCTAAAGATTCATTTAAACCCCTAATTTGTTTTATGGTTGACCATTCTCATGGAGAATGTTACACAAATTTTAGCCCTAACCCAGTCACAGGACGAACTCAATGGAGCAGAGTCCTTCTTGAGAAGTGAACAGGTTTTCAGCTAATCAAGAAATTCCCCGCATTTTATGGCACCTGAAGGGTTATTACAGCATTCACAAGAGCCTGCCACTTCTCCCTATCCCAAACCAGATCAATCCAGTCCATGCCCCAACAATCCAGTCCATGCCCCAAGACTTTCTTGAAGTCTTTAAATACCAGCCATACAGCTGCTTTGTGCTGTCATTTTTTCAGATGATTGGTGATCCATAGTTGATCTATGTTTCATCAAATTAACATTGATTATCCCCAGTAAATTTGCATGAAGAGTTAATTGTAATGGAAGAATGACGGGTAAAATTTTGTTCATAGTTGTTGAGAGTGATATGCCCAGTATTTGCTTCAGTTACTAGATTTTATGACCTGTTTGTTTTGTCTACAGTGATTAACGTCCTTATTTGTGTATGATCCAGTTTATTATCCAACAAAGAGCAAAATTTCCAAAATAATGCATAACTTTGTACATGCTTCAAGAAGTGACATTCAGAGTAAGGTTATGTGGAGGAGTGACATTATCTGCTCACAGATTCTTAGTTCCTATGTGAATTTAGTGTTTATTCTGAGTTCCATCTTCACTGCCATATACAGGGTGTCCCAGGAGGAATGTGCCAGACTTCGGGAGAGTGTTCCTTATGTTAAACTATACCGATATAACCCAAAACACCTATATCCAAAGTTGAACGGTTACGGAGATAATGGC
>Ga0123355_10015254_pt1 | contig 12066 bp, 5 predicted proteins | sample TergutEmb28metaG_3_FD_89872 | JGI IMG/M metagenome (GOLD analysis project Ga0123355, IMG submission 89872) | Embiratermes neotenicus P1 segment gut microbial communities from Petit-Saut dam, French Guiana - Emb289 P1 | ecosystem: Host-associated > Arthropoda: Insects > Digestive system > Gut ... | reverse complement strand
TTCCCCCTCGCCCCCACAAAAGAAAATAAAGGGAGAGGAGGAGAGTGCCCCCAATTTTAAATTTGTGAAAAAAAAGATAGGAGGGGGGTAAAATTAACCGGAAAATGTTTTTCCCCCCCCCCCCCCCCAAAAAAAAAAAAGAACTGATGTACCCTCTCAGTTAGAGGCTAGGGGAAATCCCAGATTTTGGAGAGGAAAAATATGTTGCAACTTGTACACCATCAACTAAGTACTCAAAACACATGTATGGTACATGTTAAAAACATAGAAGATATCAATAGACAATTTTAAGGTGAACCAATTATATATAGGACCAATTTTTGTTGCTGTTTTAGGTGATTAGAGAATGAAGAAGGTCACCTGGGACCCAAACATATATGTCAGTAACATACAACAGTATATCAGTGTGTAATAAAAGTTGCTGGAATGATAATGCTATAGTATCTAAGCAATTAAGTGCTCTTGAATTTAGTGACAGTTGCAGCTGTATGGACCTTACAGGTTAATTTGTGTAGTGTCCGATACAGTGTAATGAGAGATTTGACGTTAGTCATGGCAGTGAAGATTTCTGTTGTGGCCTGGGTTATGACACCGTGATAGGTGGGCACCAATGTTTTGGAAGAATACGTGTGCTATGCCTGTGTTTACTTCTACCCTCAAGATGGAGGTAACATGTTACCCACTTACCATACTACATAGTGTCATAACCCAGACCACAGTATGAAATGACACCTATAATTTTTGGTTTGAATCCTGCAAGAAACATGAGTGTTGTCATCACTTTGCCTGCTGATGGTTGACTTCCTGCTTAAGTGTCATTTACCAACTATCCTATACCATGAATCATGAATTTTTTCATTTCGTACTTTTATAAAAAGCATTAGAAATGGAATTTCTGAGTTGATAAATATGTATAGGGCACATTCTCATATATGGATATAGTAATCATAGAGGATATTTCATATTCCTTATACTAATTGTGCTGGTATGCTGCACAGTATGTATGACATTACTACAGTTACATAAGTGACTGAAAGAAGTTTCTGAATTCTCAAGGCATGTAACAAAGTGCTAGTGATTTTCAAGTTTATGTTGAAGTTTATGGTAAAAAGCTGCAGTTAGCATACTGCAAGAATATCTCATTGATATTGTTTGGAATGAATAACTTTTATGGATAATAATGATGGTATTTCTACACTACTTTAGGCTTTAGGTTCATAGTGTAGCTGCACCTACTTATGCAGAAATAACAAGAAATGTAGTGATGTAATCTGTAATGGTCATTAGTTTGAATTTTTATACTTGAGTTTTTATGTGTTTTAAATAGTCATTACAGTGCCATGGTAGACACAAAATGTCACATACATGATTTTATACTATCCATAATTGTTAGTGTGAGACTTAGCCTTCATAAATGAGGATGTGATTTATGACATTATGTCTCTCTCTCTCTCTATAGTTATATGAGTCAGAATGATGACTCTAGTATGTTGAAGTAGGTATGATCACAGTACAGATGTGTCTCATTTATGGCAGGGATATGTTCCTGAAAAATGTTACGCAAATCAAACACAGAATTCCCTTTTACAACACTGTATTTCCTGGAGGTTAGAAGATTGAAAACCTCATCCTATATAGTGTATGACTACACCACTAGTAGACATATGGACCTGCAGAATATATTATTACATGCTCTATGTACAGTATACATAAATTTCCATACAATATATATATTTATTTCTAATGCATTGAAATTTTAAAAGACTCATGTCCATAATTTTTGGTATGGTTCGTTCTGATAGGAGTGATAGTCTTGCTACACAAATACTTCAGGTCCTGACTCAGCACTTTCTGTAAATCCATCAGTGTTAGCACATGTTGTATGTACACTGCTGTGAGTGAATCTACCATTGTGCCATGTGTCAACAATTCACCTTTTTCAATTCGGCTTATTATGTCTAATTTCCCTTCAGGATGGATTATTATTCACCAATTTTTCACCTAGATATCACTAGTTGATGTAGATTTACGTTTCTCACTGACATTGGTAAGATAATCCAATGTTTAGAAGAGGAAACTAGAGGAGCCGCATCATTATATCACTAACCAAATCAGTCCATACACATCACTGATGGCTAGCCTCCAACACAAGACAAGAGTGATCATGGATCATGCATAACATATTGTGTTCAACCAAAATTTATCATATATCATCTATGCCATAGCACGATAAACCTAACATTAGTGCGTAAATTTTAAAAGTGGTACAAATTTTCAAGTTGCATGAAAACAAAACTGTGCAAAAAGAAATTATGTAAAGAGAGACCTGTCTGTATTATGTTTAATATTCTGAATGACAGCATTGGTTGCATAAAAGGATGTGATTCCTCTGAAGGCTACAGGGTGAAATATAGCAATTTTTAACAATTCTTTAGCATCAGGTTTGATAGAAACATGTGTATCTCTTCTTTATTTGTGTATTAACATGCATGGGCCTGCTAGTAGATCTGTTGATGAGTCACACACACACACACACACACACACACACATACACACACACACACACACACACACACACTGCACTCAGAATCTCAGTACTTAGTATTGTATTTTGTACTACTAGTATTTGATCACTGAGTACTTCATATTTTAATTGTCATCATCCTTCAGTGTTCTTCTGTAATGTATACTGAAGAATGCAAGTCATTCAATAGTCATCCTACACTTCACTTACAGCATACATAATAGGCATTGTGTTCTAAAGTAACATTTGTTTTATGTCATGATCGGACAGATACATAAAGTACCTCCATATATTATATATATGGAGTTTTAAAGTTGTGGTGTTTGGGAGGTTAATCAATCCAATACTGCAAATAGTTTCAGATTCTCACATAAATTTATCTTATCTACATATGTTATTTTCACCAAGTTAAGTTTACATGTAAGCTTCATTAAAGGTAGCTTGGAATTAGCAAACCACTACTGTGCTGTGAACTTAAACTTGTATAGTCTTTGCCCAATTCACTGGCAGCTGTCACGTATTGCAGTGTCTGCACCAAAGGGTAAATTACAGATTGTTGACTCTGAACGTAAAAATTTGATGTTCTCATATCTAATCATCAGCAGAATAACATTTGTGTAAGTTCATAAGCTGCCTTGATGTGTAAGTAAATGGGAAGAATATAACCATCCATTTGCCAAGGTAAAAGGAACAGGTTATGGTTTTACCAAATTATTAGGTTACAGAGAGGATAAAAAATTCATAAAGTTAACATAGTTTTGATGTTATAATTATTATGAGATGAAAACCAGTGAGAAAGTAACTCATTAACTTACAGCTGGAGATGTAAATGAAATGATAGATTGTGCATCTTGCTGATTATACTTCTGTTATGTTCTCTTTGAAGAAATATACAAAAATTGGCATTGGCCCCAGAAATTTGCCCTATTATCAATGAACTTCGAAAATATGGCAGTATCATAAACTTCTTTTATGGGTGTTTCAGTACTTCATTTCCATGCAAGAATTTTTTATACCATCTTAGTGCACTAAACGTTTGTTTATCTTATTTATTTCAATTAAAATCATCATCTTGTTTGCATGGACTGTCTTCAAGCAGGATATGCAGTGACCAAAATTTATAGGCTTTACAGGGTATCATTGTTAGTTACTTCCATTTGGTCACTATGACATCTTGCTATATGATAGGTCATGCTACAGGAAATACACTCATCTCCTCAAAGGAACACCTTGCATTTTGGATAAATCTTAGCTGTCTGTTTTTCTACATTATTTTTGTGAGGTCTAACCTGTGCACGCATGATCCTACATTGTCTGATATCTACAGTACTCTGTGTTTTTGTTCAATAATATGTGTTTGTATTGCAAAAGAACATAATTGAATTCTATTTCACCTGGGTTTAATGCAGTTGTTTAAATTTATCACTGCTGTGTAGTATAGTGTGTGCCGTTGGTTGCCAGAAATCAGTCCAGGGGTTCTGACACCTTTCCTGGAATTTGCTAATGTAGGAAAAGAGAAAATTCATTAAAAAATCGAATATCTGGCAAGATACATGCAGTATTTCAAGATACTTGTGTAGGACAGCTGATGATGATGAAGAGGAGGAGGACAATGACAATTACACTGATGATCATTATAATTGTTATTTTGCTTAACTAGCATTTTAAATTATTAACCATTTTATGCCTTTGACGTCTAGTCATAGCTGAAACTGTTATCATAAATAATAGATACTGATGACAATTTTCAATATTTTCATAACGCAGGAAGAAACATTTCCATATGGACTTATACAATGGTGTCTTGTTTCTTTGAATTAAAAGAGTACTGCGATTTTTTTGTGACTTGTCAATAGTTACACATGATGAAGGTATTTGTATAGAAAATGGTAAAGTTGGTTTCCATGTCTGGCTTAGGTAACAACTTCATGTTGTAAATGTCCACTTGAACTGCCCAGCATCCGGTTACTGGTTGCAGTTTCATCGGTGGTTTACACAAGACCTATCTCATAGGGAATATCTACTGGGGAGTGTCAAGTTGACTGTATAACCATGAACTATAATTGTATAGTAATCACACAACTTGCATGTGATTACTGCAGATGATTAGTTAATTCAGCAGGTGCCATAGTAAATCCCCACATCCATGACCACATTTCACTGGCCCCAGGCTGAAATGAACATAACCAGTGTCACAAAAGTTCTTGTGATGAAGTGGCACCTGATACTACAAAGGGTTGGGTTCATTAAGTACCTGAATTTGAGGAATTCTCCTTCTCCTGCCCTGCAGTGGATTTACTATCCTCCTAGTTGGGTTAGGCACAACACTTTCACTTTGAAGGGTATTATTTGTTGCACCAATTGCGGTATATTTTCAAATGATGATTGAGAGTCATTGTGCACCTGCTGTAGCTGTTTTTCAAGTTCCCCTATCACTTGTCTCATTCTTCGAGCCTGCTGCTCCTGGCTGCTGAAGGGGATTTCATGTGAACAAAGTTGGCCAGCGGCTTCACCTATCTAACTTCGGGAAGTGATGTCCCCAAGTGTCTCTATTACAATCTGAGATGAATTTTTCCAAAGTTTGCCAGTTGGTCCTAGCTGATAGCTAAGTTGTGCAGCATGAATCTCTATATCTTCAACTGATATCATACTTCAGGAACCAATACCCCCCTGCATCTCCTCCACAATCCCAAATAAATTTCTGCAAAGTTTGGAAGATGGTCTTCTGGTGACAGCTGTGGTGTGCAGCATAAGTTTTTGTCAGAGGAAATTTGCAAATTCTCTGGTACACTTATTTATGCCAGGTACAAGCTGCATTAGGGAAATATTTAGATGTGATATGACATACACATAATTTGGGGTTGTCATGTTGGTGAAGAATGATATTGTGGTCTTCAGTTCATGACACTGCGTTCAGACAACGAATAGCGGAGAATTTTTATCAGGAATAAGATTCTGATGACATATACAAGTAGCAAAGGTCATGTGTTTGTGTGTATATGTATGTGTATGTGCAAGTAACATATGACACACTTTCTGCATACATAAACATATAGGTATATGCAGCACAAAATTTACTACTTGAAACATGGATAGCAACACTACCACCAAGCTGAAATGCCTGTCGACATCATATATAGCAGTGATATTAGCAATAGCTGTTTTGTCTGTGTGTGCTGATCTGATACATATTAGTACATTAAGGGTGTTGTTCAAAATCTTCAATTCTCTGTAAGGACAAATGGCCTGAGCGATTTTTGAAGTTTGATTGCAAAATCCTTTAAAGAGCAGCTGAAGCATGGACCATGATGTCTTTACTTGTAATACTGTGTACAAGGTCATACCAAAGTTAGACCCCAGTTTAATTGTATGCATTTATCAAAATACATGACAAACATCATTGTGTTTGATGTCATTGAATGCTGGAGGTAAAGAGTGAAGTCAAGTGAAAATATTTTCATGTAATGCATGGTGCCCATCAAATATCATCCCTGGTTGTCTTTGACAGTTTTTGCTACTTACACCATAGTGAGTACATTGTTGCTGATCATTGCTGTGGAATTTGTTTTCCACAAACAGTATACCTTAAGAAGAAGTCATGTGAGTTGAGTCTGAAGAGAATGCTATCTGGTATCAGACATATGAATAATGTACAGGAAATTGATTGTATATGAAGAACTAAGTCATAACAGTATTACCAAGAACTTTCATCACTGCATGTGCAGTCAAGGCACATATTGTTGACAGAAATATTTCTTCAAAATTGACTCCACAAGCTTGGAGTAATGGAAGAGGATGTTCTTTGCTAACATACATGTGATATCAGCCAGCACAGTTATCTTTGTACAAGACAGTTTCAGCAATACCACTAGATGAAACAGCCCAATACATTGTGAATTATTGGTGATGTAACAGTGTCTGCATTATTTAATGTAAGTCTCTGTAGCCCATATACATACATTTTGCTTGTTAATGTGGCCATTCACAGGAGAATGAACTTTGTCTACAAATTTCCATGCAGAACTTTTGGATTTTCCTTGAGAAATGACACAAATTAAATACAAAAGTGAACTTTCTGTTCTCCAGCACTTGCACAAGGCATTGCCACATTTGTCGTGTGTGGAAGAATTTCCAGCTCTTGCAAACAGTGCTTCTTATTGGTGAATCTCCTAAGTCAAATTGTTAAGAAACAAGTCCACATATTCTAGACTGTGCAACATTGTTAATTGAATGCATTTCATGTTATCCAGTGTTCTGTCTGCTTTCTACAATCTCCATGCATATTGCCATACATGATCTCAATTTTTAAAAACTTTCTAATTAAACAATCTATTGCAGACCTGCTAGCTTTTGTGCAGTTTGTACTCAAAATTCATGCATTAGTCACCCAGTGCAGTAGCCACTTAAGACATGTATGTTTTTCTGTTGTGTACACCATTTTGTTTAGCATTGCTCCATGATACTGATGTTTGCACACTTTGCCATGAATGATGTGATCAGTGACATCAAACAAAGATATTCTCACATATTTCAGTAAGTAAATACAGTGAAAACAGTAATGTCTTTCTGGAAATATCCTGTAATAGTATTATGACTTATGTAGTCTTATAAAAACTTTTGTTCCTAGTACTTAAAGTATATTTTGTATAGCCCATGTGCCTGTAGTAGGCCTATTCTTGTACCTTCTTTTGTAATACTTGTATAATAATGAAGCATCAACATTGTACTTACAAAATGTAGAAATATATATGCAAAATAAATATTTCCAAACTCATTATAATTATGTTGTATTTATTCTGCTTTCTGCCTAAAACTTTGACGGGCATGAGACAAAAATTTGTTGCCTCTCTTGCATGCCACAAGTAGATACAGACCTCTACTTCTGCTGCTATGCAGTCATTCCTTGACAATAAAGCATAGTAGGTTTCTGAGTGTGGGTTGTGTGGATTAAACCCAAGAGTCTGGGTGATTAAAATAAGACAGTAAGTAAGTATCTTAGTTCAAGGAGACATTTCATGTAATATGCCAAATGTAGAACAGGAAGCGAGGAATGTGGCCTAACTGAAGAGGAAGAAATTTTTTCCAAATTCAGAAGTTGGAATGGAGTCTCCTTCACGTTTCATACATGTTCATCCATTTTAAATAAATTTGCTGCTCTGTATGTATTGATAATCATAGTTTGCAGGCATGTTTAATCTTCATAATTCAGCAAGAAGCCATAACAGCTCAGTGCTGAAGCTGTGAGCTACATGACTGAGAGCAGGAATTATGCATCTCAACAGGGCAAGAGGTTGTCCCTTCCCCATATCATACATGTTTGCTGTGGGGTCACACAGCTTCCTGTCCAATGGGTGCTGGGGTCCCTTGGGGGTGATACAGCAAAAGCATGAAGCTCATCTCAGTCTAGTGTTGATCTTCAGAATGCATGGAGTTACATGTCCTTTCCCCCATATATGTTCATAGAATAATGCTTATGCACAAGGACAGCTTCAAAATTTACTGAAAGTCCAAGAGTGGCAGACTCCATTTGTATGGTGGCAGCATACTATATTTTCTGGGGCAGATCTCTGCAAAGATACCAAAGGTGAAACTGAAGCCCATGTTCATTCTGTAGGAAAACTTTTACTACAGTATGATGTTGATATCTAGACACTTTTTGGCATTTTAAATAATAAAATAAATGTGCCATGATAATGGTTGACGTAAGTTGGTAGATGTCAGAAATTCTTCAGTGAAATGAGTTATGACTGTGGCAGCAGGGTTACCAAGCAGTCGACTGATATACATTAATATTCATCATTGTATGGGTGCTCCCATAGACATTTGTTTTAGAAGTAAATATGCAGATTTCGTTATTTTAGTTACCATTTCAAGCAGTTATTTGTTTATGACTGCAGGTGTAGTATAATATGTACGCTTACTTTAATTTTTAAGTTGGGTGGACCAAACGTCTACTATCTAGTTAAGAGTAGATGTAGTGTTAAATAGTTTTTTCATACAAATGTACAGAGAATGTTGTGATATGTTAGTTTCATTTCAGTAATCTCATGTGAACTCAGCGTTATATATGTTAGGTGGTCACAACAAAACAATAATACTGAAACTTGTGCGTTTTTTCATAATTTGGTCAGTACAGTCAATGACACTTTTAAGTCCAAAGGTTTTTTTATGCAAGGCACTATGTAGAATTTTACTTGTTTACACACATATAAAATCTGAGAACATAATAACTACTATTTTCTGGGTTGTGGTGTCATTAGATTTGCTAGAAACCCCCAAGTCTTGCCAAAATCAAGTGTTTAAATTCAGAGTGTATGATGGTAAACCTCCCTATCACCTGTTGACATTTCACACTGTAAACAGTCATTCATTTTCAGGCCTGGTTTGAGTCCAGCCTGGGAAACATTTTGGGAATATACATAATAATAGTGTGTGTGGTAGAAGGTTTGAGTCCTTTGCCCACTAGAACAGACAAAAGAAAACCTATAGCAGAGGGACCAGTGATTTCGAAGGCAATTCTTCAGAGCATTTAGAGAGAACATTGAAATCAGAAATTGGGACCCAACCAATATGGGTAGGCATAGACCTTCACAATAGCATAAAATAAAATAGACAGGGAAGATATTGCACAGAGGCAACAAGGAGAGATCGGGATGTTGCGGAGATGTCTAGAGGTCTGGCTGGGAGACGGTATTACAGTATAAACAATTTGTGCCATCGTCTGTACAATTGTGACTTTGAAACTAAAAAAGACCCAAATCTGGAATCCAAGATTAAGTGTGGTGTTATGTATTAAACATTTTTAACAGCAATGAAAATAAAAATAAAGGTAAAGTAAGTGCTTTAAGAGCACGAACACCATAAGGTTACTTGATACTGTATTCTGAAGGTGTGTTATTAAAAATGTTGCAAGTGCTAGACCACTGTAAACATGGGTCTCTAACCTGCAGGCCACATAATAACAATGTGGCCTGCAGCCACATTTGTAAATTATGTAGGTACTATATAAATGACACAATAATTCAGGCAGTTAAGCATACCACTTATTGTTATTTGTCATGTGCGGCCCGCAAACCAGCCGACAGTAACTGGTGTGGTGCTTTGCCAGAAACGGTTGGAGGCCCATGGTTTATAATTTGGGTCTAAGGTCTTGCATCCATTGTTCTATAAGTAAAGTGCCCTTCATTATTGACTCATCGCAACCAAACTTATATCAATTGTAGTGCAAGTGCAGTGAGTGATAGGTGTGGAGTTTCAGTAAGATCCATGGAATAGGATAAATACAGTGGAGAAAGTACTTTGTTCTTTGAGTAAAGTGCACTTTGTTATTGACCAATCACAACCAAACTTATAACAATTGTAGCACAAGCTCAGTGAATGACAGGTGTGGAGTTTCAGAAAGATCCATGTAATAGAAGGCGAGATACAGAGGAGAAATACTTTGTTCTTAAAGTAAAGCACCCTTCATTGTTGACCGATCGCAACCAAACTTGTACCAATTGCAGAACTAGTGCAGTGAGTAATAGGTGTAGAGTTTCAGAAAGATCCATGGAATAGAAGGAGAGATACAGTGGAGAAAGTACTTCATTCTTCACGTAAAGTGACTTTCCCTATTGACCATTCGCAACCAAACTTACACCAATTGTAGCGCATGCGCAGTGTGTGTTAGATGTGGAGTTTCAATTGGCCCAATATGAGAAACACCTACACAAGGTACCTTGGGAACCAGGACACATCATCTGAAGCAGAAACTAAATATCAGTGTAGAAAATATGAGAAGACCCAGATGACAAGAAAAGTATTGAAACTTCAGAACACTAAAATGGATTTATAGCAGCTAATCCTTGCACAGAAAGGAGAAGGTACATGTAGCAGCTCATTCCAGTCAAGTGGATGGACCCACTACCCCCTTCCTGTTAGGTGTCTTATTCACACAAGTACTTCTGAATTACATGTGCACCCATATGAGAATTCTCCTATACATTGTTAGCTCATGTCCCTTCCTTTAAAAAAAGAATGAGTAGGAGAGAGGAGGCTCTGCGCATGCAAAAACCTGGTGTAAAATTTATGCTACTAACCTACCCCATAGCTGCCCTCTGTAATTTCTTACGATAAGTACTAACAGCACAGTGGATATATTATCTTGTGCAGTGATAGCAGCACTAGCATGGCTGATCATAGGGTATTGAAATGATGTATGGAATGGGTCTTCAGAAAATGTACACCTTTTATTAAGGTTACACTTCTGTAGAATGTAAAATACCACAATGACAGCCATGTGAAAATTTTATTTGACCGTTGATTGTAGGGAAGTAGCCAGTGAACAATTAGAGCTAGGCACTGGAAACTTAGTACAGATACAGCTGATTAAATATATGCACACTGTGTACTGAACATTATATGTCAACAGTTACAAACATGGTAACAGTGTAAAACTTTCAGCAGTATGTGACCAATGTAATGCATGCAGAATCTGTATTGCAATACAGAATATGTTATCATTTTCCTGCTATAGTTCTTCATCAATTTGCCAGTCTGCTGTCTTTGTGTTGAGGCTTGAGAGTAATGTTTAACCCTTTAATGCCGAACGGCCACTAAAGTGACCGCACAGTGGGCCCTTTAAATAGCCGAATGGCCACTAAAGTGGCCGTGCAGCGAGCCCTTTAAATAGCCGAATGGCCAATAAATTCTGGCGTCAAAGGGTTAATTCCCTAGGGCAGGTTAATAGCCTACTGCTAGGTAGTCCAGTGGTGGGGTTGCCACCTTTTAATCTCTGGACAGGCGTGTTCTGCAGCATTTCCTCTGCGGATGATGGAACAATTTTTTTTTTTATTTTATAAGGACAGCAGTGATTCTGGTGTCACTGGTGTTCTCATCGGCAGATCCGTACTTATATCGACTTACTGGTTTTCATAAAACATGGAAAATCCTGAAGTTTCATGGGTATCATGCCTCTGTGTTCAGGAAATTCAAATTTCAATTCCCAACCCAGTAATTGATATTGAGTGCAGTGTCAGTAACACAATTAGTATCATGCTTCTCAGGAATCCACTGTACACCGCTTACATTTCCTTTGTCTTGTTTGTGTTCTGTATTAAGAAGAAAAGTTCTACATAGTTTTTGTAGCACTTAATTTTCTGTAACTCTCTTCTGAAACAAAAAAATTCCCAGAATAAAAGGTCTGTGGAACACTCCCTTGAGACACAGGTTGTACAACATACTGTAAAAAAATGTGTCGTCGAGTAATTTATACAGCACAAGACATGATAAGGTTTTGTTAAATTCATCAAAGGTCATAAAGCTTTGTATCACTTTCTGGACAAACGTTTACACATAGCTGCTACCACCGTGATGGTTAACCTTTAGCGTACCGAATTAAATCCCAGCTGTAAGTCCCAGCTCGCCGAATTTTTCTGAGTGGGCATTTAAATTCTGTGCATGCTTTTCGAAAAACGTAAATATTTCGCGAACCAATTGACATAAATTTGCGAAATAAACGACATTTTGTTGGAAAAGGTACAAACATTGGTCAGAATGCCTTA
>Ga0123355_10015253_pt1 | contig 12066 bp, 9 predicted proteins | sample TergutEmb28metaG_3_FD_89872 | JGI IMG/M metagenome (GOLD analysis project Ga0123355, IMG submission 89872) | Embiratermes neotenicus P1 segment gut microbial communities from Petit-Saut dam, French Guiana - Emb289 P1 | ecosystem: Host-associated > Arthropoda: Insects > Digestive system > Gut ... | reverse complement strand
GGGTAAATTGGGATTTGGTGGGGGAAGGAAGAAGACGGCGGAAAACCTTGGATCGAGCGGGGCGGGGGGAGGGCCCTAAAGTAAGAATAAGTAAAAAGCCCCCCCCCCCCCACACACTTAACAGCGAACACGGCGAGTGACACCGAGTTAACTGCTGATTATCGCAGTAACAGGTGTTTTATCGTACTGTCACCCGAATCGTTTGGTAGATACTGTGTGAACGAAATGGAGTTTAGACACTGCAAGAGACGATGCAGCAGTCACTGTGAATGTTGAATATGAGCCAAACAGTTCATAGTGGTTATACAAGTAATTGTGTAACGTTTAACCCTTTGAAGGCTGAATTAATATATATTATGCATAAAAATTTGTCATATCTCACAGAGAACACAGTGCGCTTCAATTACAAAGACCAACCAGTCAGTGCTGTACAGGGGAGTAATCCATGTTTATTGTAACAGTCATACGGAACGCATAGCTACGTTATATCGACAGAATGTACAGTTTTAGGCGTTCTTTGCGAAGAAAAAACCGCCTTTTGGGAGACCACGTCCTTCTGCCCGTCTGTGACTTAGTGTCAGTAACTAAACCGTTTGATGGATTTTCGTGAGACTCAGCATGGGAATTCTGTACAGAAAGTTGCGAAGCAAGCGCGAGTTTAGTGAAAATCGCAGGCTGCGCTTTTCGTAAGGCATAAATCATATTACATCATATTACATTTACGCTCGTACCATGAAAGCGTGTGGCATTTTGAAGGTAAAGGGCGCCTTGTAAAGCCTGCATATTACGTCACGGGGTGTGACATTTGCAGTCATTTTAGAGTTCAACCCGTCGTAACCACTAGGCTTTAAAGGGTCAGGTCATATTTAATTAAACCCACAACCAGACATTTCATCAAAGAAAAGCGGCATAATCATAAGGTTCGTCATCCCCGTTGTGTTTATAATTAAACTAGATTGGAGCGTGTGTATTTGTGTAACACAACTATATGATGGTAGAGATATGTATATAATTTATTACATAAAGAACATATCTCTACCATCATATAGTTGTGTTAGGCAAATACATACACTCCAGTCTAGTTTAGTGGCATAATTTGTAAGAGCTGTGTAGAAAATATGCGTGAAACAGTAAGCGGGGTTAGATCTCTTGACCGGCTGGCGGAGCTGTATGTCACTCTTGCTCTGAAGGTTTCACGTGATTTAGAGACATGGAGAAGCTTCAAGCAGTCGTCGCGTGAGGGAAGCATAGTCGCCGGTCGCTGTTCGTGGCTGTCGAGCGTGTTCGCTAGGTTGTGGCTGCATTATCGTCTGTTCCGCTCATTGAAAGGTTTTGCAGTTCCAGCGACTACTTCTAAATATCCGAATTTATACGAGTAGTGTTTACTTTGCTTGTTCATGATCTTAGCGTTTAGTTTAAAGAACAGAATTGCAGTGTTACCTGACGCGAGAGAGTAAAATATCTCCTAACGGTAATTGGATGCTGTGTTTCTGATATGTACGGTTAATTGCCGTGTGCTTTAGTTGACGTTGGGATTTTGAACGTGTGTTCAGACGGCTGAGTTCGACTTAAAACGGTTTTTAATTTATATAATTGAGAAGGGTTGAACCCGCGTATCTTTTTTTTCCTTTCCCCATTTCGTAATGTATCCGTAGCCAAGTGACTGCAAGATTTTCAAAATCTGAACCCCGAACTGTGGCGTGTGTTTTCGTGGATTTCTATACGTTTCACATAAGCCTTTGTTTTTTATACTTTTAATTGTGTTGGGCAGGAGATTTAGCAGCAACAGTGATATCAAATCCATATGATACGTGCAATGACAACGAATTCATCCTTGAGTGAGACGAATGTTGTACGCCAGTTTCGAGACGTGACGTTGTGACGCTGTCGTCGTTTCATATGTCAGCTGTTCCAAACGTTCGTACGGCGCTTAATCCGTCGCAATAACATTTCCAAAGTGGCCGATGAGACCAACACTTTTTGTTCTGCTGCGCCTCCGTCGGACATTGCAGGAGATTTCTTGTCGGCCGGCGCTGCTCCGTCGCCAGGAGCAGCGATGCTGTACAGCGCCCCTTGCTACCACACTTACTCGCCCCTGTCCTGCTACCAGGTGAGATCGTCATTTCCATTCATATCGTGTTCTAGCGTGTTGGTCTTTCCCACATCGCCTTATCAGATGTGATGCTGTAGTAAGGAGTTAGAGAAAATATTCACCAAAAGTTGTTAACAGGAATTTTTCTTAGACAAATACAGATATTCGTCACAAAGTCCACGACTGCTTCTGACCAACCAACAGTTCTTCACGCCCCCGTGCAATAATAATAATAATAATATACTTTTTTGTTTGTTTATATCATATTTGTTCATGAATACACATCAGTCAGTTCCGGACACAAATAACAAAGGGCAACAAACAGGACTCAAATGAAACAGAGGCGAAACAAACAAAAGTATGCGTAAATACTGTAATAATAATAATAAATAATAATAATAATGCCATCGATCATTTTCGTAATCCTCTCGCTTTTCATCTGACACACTACAGTCCATATGTTGTACGGATGGGTCTAGGTTATGTAATGACACCGTATGAACTGCAGAAGTTCTTTATCCCGAAGTGATACAGTAGAATGGCCGTAATCGTTTTAAGGTATGTCCCAGAATTCTGTTGGAGGAAGTGAAGAAAATTACGAAAAATAATAGACTATCATCATCATCGTCGTCATTGCGATTTAGTGCTCGAAGCAGACGTTTCGGCGCTAGTAGCTGCATGCAGTGCTTGTTAAGTGTTTATGGCTCTTTCTGACAAACTAGACACATGATGTTGGGACTGTTGTGAACGTGTAGTTACGTAACCCGCCCACTGGAAATTTCGGGAAGAAAGCACCTTTCAGGCACTCCGATTCTCCCATGTACGAATGCTGTACTCTCTGCTGTTTGGTTCATGTACAGCCACGCTGTATTGTCTTAGTAGTTGCCAGCGTCGTTAAATAAACACTTCTGTCTCTCTGCCTGCCTGGTAAGACAACTGCGATTGTCGCCACTGTTACGAAACCGGCTGTCCGTGAATCGTGACTGCTTGTTACATCTCACGGCGCGACGTGTTCGGACACTGTCAGTTGTTCTGTTCTGTTTGTTTGTTGACAATAAACTTAAATATGCCATCCGTAATGTTGCAGTACTGCTGCACACTGCAGTCGTTCCGAACCAGCCTGCTGACCGACACGCATCACTTTGTCCATACGGCAGTGCAGCGCGTTTGTTTGTTTGTTTGTTTGTTGCACAGTTTTACTGCTCGCCTTAACGTGGTGCTGTCACAAAACACGGGTGAGGGGAGGGATAGTAACGAGTAAGTGAACGAACATATTTTAAGCTCACAATCCCGTATTTTTCACGTGTTTCAGGCGAAAAGATGAATTAATTTAGTTGGTAATTTGAGTTTACGCCAAGACGGCAATTCGCTGTATGCCCTGCATTGCAGTAGCCTCTGCCTTAAATTCTTGTACTTATTAATGATGTTAGCTTGACTATCAGTAGCTATTTTGATGGAATCCATCCCACTGCACTTATAACAGATCAAATACAACAGTTCTATTTGACGTTCAAGTGACCGTGCATCGTGATAGATTCTTGTAATAAAACCAACTAGATGCACTAATTTCTCAAATTTATTTTGGAATAGAACTCTACATGTTTTGGACAGTTCCTCTGTCCATCACCAGGAGTTTTATCACTGTGTACAGCAGTGGTGTATGTCATACAGGTTTGTAGACAGCTCTCCAGCAGGCTGAGCCTACTGGACAGCTGGACAGAACAGTTCTGTTGTTGTCTTTGACGGTAAATTCACATTACTTTTTATTTATTGTGAATGCAGCGGGATGAATTTCATCAAAATAGAATTTACACCGTTTGTGCACGGGTGTTTTTATGTATATATAGAGTGTCCCTTTTGTCACGTCCCGAGCACTGCAGCTCTGTCGCACAGGAAGTCTGCTTCCGCGGAGGCGTCCCGTGGCAGCTGCGGTGTTTCGGGAAACTAAGGGCTGTACACCGTATTTATATACATAGGTGATATACAGGTATGTGTGAAACATTGCTAAGTTGTCCCAGAATAATCCTACATTAGCATATCGAAAGGTCAGTCCTACAGTGCATGTTATGTGCGAGTTGGGGATGTGTCAGATTTCTGCTGCAGGCGGTAGTGGGTTTGTGCGCAAAAGTAGCGCGCAAAGCTGCATTTTAGTACGTTCGCATGTTGGTAATAAATAATAAATGGTAAACGTGTTTTACCATTGCGCATTTGTTGGTCTGCTGCATAAAATTAGATATGAAAAAAATCTGTTACCTTTTAGACACAAATGTTGTTTGTCTGATGCTAAATCTTTCTTTTCTAACTGGGTTTTTACCGGAAAGTTTATTTTGGAGAGGGGGGGGGGGTGCCGTTGCTTGCCAACCCTCCTAAGTACGTCTCAGGTATCGGTTTCATTCTGTTGTCATTATGTAGGGCAGCTTCATTTTCGGCCGTAGGTAAGTGTTTTGGCCTGCTGTTGGTAGGCCCAGTGTTGTAGGATGCTAGCGTGTAGTGCCTTCTCGTGCGGGGTCATTATTTTATGTGACACCTTGTATGTACATTTTGTATCTTCCCGCCACTACTTGGCCTCAGGTGTGGCAGATCTGTGTGGTTAGTTTTGATATTTGGAACTTGGTTCAGCAGCCACAGATTTGACACAAGACGGCATTGCAGACACCGGGCATTAATACTTGGATCCCTCCATTTATGAATTAATAACAGTTTTATCAGTTTGTTACCGCTGACCAGTGCTCTACAGGATGTTCGTGAAATGTCACTGCGTGCGCTCACAGTCACGATCCCAGCGTCGTAATTTTAAAAGCCCGTATTATTGACAGTGGTGTGCATTAAACGATTACCGAGCAGTTTTGGTACTGTCTGTGTTATTAACCCTTAACCTGCTAATGTGGAGTATATGGTGAGTTCCTAAGAATGCCAACAAATGGCAGATGGGATTTAACTCGGCGCGTTTAAAGGGTTAATGTTGGCCTGGTAAGTAGAAAATTTATGATGAGAAGTGTAGGATTTTCGTACACGTATTGTTGTGTGTGTGTTTAACAATTCAACTTATAGATAATTGCGATAGCAGCGCTTACATATTGGTGTGAGAACTGGGCTGTAGTAACACGGATGGAAGAGGACCGGAGACAGGAGAGACGAAATGTTTGAGGTCAGCTGCAGGATGTGCGTTATGTGGCCATAAAACAAAATAAGAACAAATAAGATAACTAAATATATACAGTTTAAGTTAAATTGCTGTTTATTGTAGCTGTAGGAACAAGTGGACGCAGCGCTTCTTGACAGCGATACACGAGTGTGAGCATTGAATGTGACTAGAAACGTGGGTCGATCAAGGAAAAGATGGTGAGGCAAACAGCCAGGAATACGGGACAGGCCCGCAATGGTCTGTAACCTGTTGATGCTCGTTATTATGGTTATTGTCACTTAACAGTGTTAACAGTAATCGCGGTTTAACAGCCACCCGTCTGCCCGCCGAGGGTTGCTGTTCCAAGCTGTGCTGTCCGATAGGGCCCACTGGTCACTGCGAGATGTCGAGCCGGTAGGCCTACTGTTTGCAGACGAGGTCACGGCACAGTTCTGGTGAATGCAGACCGGCACCTGTTTCCCCAGAAATTTGATTACTTTGAAGAAGTGACGTCATTACAAGTGACCAGTTTTAATTAATGGGGCGGAGGCATAAACATGTAACTGGAGTGACAATGAGAAGTTTGATTCCGGCAACTCGCTCATTGCGATTTGTAATTAACGGACAGTGTTGTGTGCGGGAGGTCGATATTGACTGTGAACTGTGCCTAATTAAGTTCTGCCAGTGTTAATCGTTCGAACGCTAAAATTTCTCTAAACAATGTTTAACAGTTACGTTACGACTGCAAAGAAAACACATTAGCACTGTGCACTGAACTGGTTCGATATCGCAATAAAGCTGGGAGGTTCAAACCCAGAGTCGCGAGAGCAATCTGATGGTTTCTGAGCTCAAAATGGTCAAGGGCAGCTTGGTCACGAGGCCGTTGTGGTAGTGGGCAAGTAGGTGGGTCTGAGAAAAGGAACCAAACACTGCAGTTTGAGCGTTCCTGTCATCCGGCATGTGACGTTGTGACTCCGAGGTACACTTTGCCGACGTTTTGTCTTTCTGTTCAAGAGCTATGTGATCCGCTGTGATAACCTCCAAGAGCTGCCATGTGTAATTCCGTGAAATACTGGGTTACAGACCGACGGATTGGGTAGCCGCATAAGGCAATATACTTACTTCGTAAAGAACAACGTCTAACTAGTTTGTAAGGACATTCCGTGTTCTTTACAGCTTTGTGCTTTCAGTGCCCAGGGGTGAGAGAGAGGCTGTGCTATTTGTGGCAGTTTGTCTAATGAAGGTGTCAGTTGAACAGTACGGCGGCCAGGAGGGTAGAGCTGAACAAGTAAAGTTGCCCGTGTGCGTAATTCAGCACCGCGCCCTAGAGGTCTGTGCCTTAGTGAAGGTACGCCTCGACGCATCTGACCATGAGGTTAGTTACCGTCACGCCCTGACTGCTTTACCCCTGGGGAATAGGAGGCTGGCTGAACCTCAGGGCCTGTCTGTTCTGTGCTGGCCCAGTGCAGGGTGGGACCTCTGTGATGTGCCTGGAAGGGCTAAGCGCAGCCACACAGAACTTTGCGTCAAGTTACCAGGTGCGGACGCCGAGGACCTGTCGAATGCATTTCAGAAGCCTTATTTGTTTACCCGACTTTTACGACGTCGCGTCCCGTAGTTACGTACATGGATGCCAACCGTTCAGGCGGAGCCTGCATCCATCTTCGGGGTAGAAGTTCTGCCGTTAAGCTCGGCCGTCACGTCATCACATACCGTAAGGCGGTAGGCCCAATCTTGCATATTCGTATCCCCCGCCTTAAAGCTGGTGGTGACTATACGGTCTGCTGATGGTATGTGCTGAGGTGTCTGTGGCCCTGTGGCATTTGGCCCATCAATTTGTCGTCGCTGTTTATTTCGTCGGCACCTGTCACCTGAAACAGGCGTACGGACAGACAGACACACAGAAAGGTTGACTCAGCATCAGCAAAGATAATGGTGTATTTTTCCGCTTAGTATTGCTGAACAGTCGGTAGCCCAGTCGTTCACACCGTGTGACGCTTGGATATAAGGGTGTCTCTCGCAGGGTTAATCCCATCGTAGCGCGAAGTTTTTCACAGGATGCAGGTAATTCAAGTAACTAGGCAGCAAGCCTTGCTCCTGCGGCCAGCGTTAGGTTTATTATTATTATTATTATTATTATTATTATTATTATTATTATTATTATGCAAAAAAGCATATCAACCCAAAAGGCCCCCTACGTTGTTCGAGGATAATATTAGAATGGGTTTTAGAAAAATACCCTTATGATGTGAGGAGTTGATCATAATGCAGTTCGAGATAGACTCCAGTTTTGTAATGACGTTCTTAAAACGTAAGGATCCCCTCCTTATTACGCGCTCATAGTGTCTGATTGCTGAAGGCAATCCTGCCGAAATTATATTCCATGCTGCTGGATTGAAAGTTCTCACGTCGGAGGTGTTTTCTGGGATGTGTAATATGGCGGGTGGCCCTAAAGGCTTGGGAGAATCCGCTGTCTCCAGTGTCGGCGTATAAGACGGTCTAACCGAAGATAAAGATGTGTTCCGAAATTTCGGGCGTCGCTTTGCTGGGGTGTTACGGTGTTCGGTTACAGACAGGGGCGCTGGCAGCGGGGTGCAAGATAGTGCGCCTGGACCAGCTGCGGATTTTGACGTCATTTTCTTTTTTGTATGCAGTACTTCAAACAAATCCCGGAGAATCAAAACCAGATTTTTTTGCAGTTCCTGCAGTTTTAGCCCAAAGATTAAAGATTTTTAATAAAATAGCAGCCATCGTACTGTCTTGTCCAGCGCTGATCATTACAAAATCTGGACACTTTACACGCAGGTAAAGTGTGTTACCTTGCAAGAAGTCCTGCTGGATGTGATGCTTACTGACGTTTCGGGACGACCTATCGGTCCTGTCTTCAAGAGTCGAGGAATCCCGCGTGACCTTTCCTGCTTGACTCGGGACCGATAGATTGTGCCAACAAGACGATAACCAGCTACCAACCTTTGGTGCCTAAAACCCCAGTAGAGGAAGATCTCGAAAAGTGTTCGTCGAAACGCCGGGTACCCTCTGCCAGACCACACGGTGTACTGTGTCAGGAGTAACGAGCAGATCCCTGATGGGCTGTAGTTACAGTCTGTTGCAGTAGCACTTGTAATAGGGTGAGAGCGATGGACAGTGAACTGGTCAATTATGTGCGTTTAATTGCTTGCGGGAAATGTGAGTGCATTCGGACTGATTTAACAGCAGCATGCGCTTTGTTAACGGTGATGCCACAAGAGAGACTTTGGGGAGCGCCGTCAATGTGTCTGGGCACAGAAGGCTGCAAGCGTCTTCAGCACCCGCAGCAGCAGCAGAAAGACGCCACCGTCCGCTGCGACAATGCCAGTTAAACGTACGAATAGGAGTCTGGAAATGTACATTTCGGACGCGTTCACCCCTTTTTGTTTGGCCCTGTACAGCCCAGTTCTTATTTTGATGTACCACCCGGTTTAACTTTTAAAAAATCCCACATTTTTTGTCACTTCGCGGACGGCTACACTTTTGTGCGGCGACTGGCGACCGGTTTTTGATAAGTGTGACCCGCTTCGAGATGCTTGTAACATAATTGACCTTATTTCCCGCCACATAAGACACTTCAAGTGATAAGGCGCACCCTGCAGTTAGCAAGGTGTTTTTGCGCACTGAGTAACTTGCAGATGCTACAGTTCATCTGGTGATAAAAAAAAACAGGCCCGGAGAGGCCCAGAGGGTTCCAGGAAGTTAAGGTTCCCAGATTTCGTGACAACGGCACAGGATGGTGGTAGGTTGTCAGGCTTACGCACCGGCCGCCTTTATCCCCAGGAAATGCTCCTGGTACTCATTTCTGTTAGAGGCTGAGTCGACCCCAGGGCCATAGTGCGATCGGTAGGATTTAGTGACACCAGCTGGGATCGAACCAGCGACCTTCCGATTTGTAGCACAGCACCTTAACCACTGTGCCACCGCGGTCACCCTTATCTGGTGATAAGCAGGGTGATTTGGGGGGACTTTTTCAGGGGGGGTGACATCTCATGAGTTGGGGAATACGGTAACTACTGGGCTGTATGAAAGAGCTGAGAAGAGCACATCACAGTATTATCGTTATGGTGTTGGGGAATGGGGCACCGTGTGGTTGGGTAAACAGACGGAGCTGCTGTCTCCCTCTGTATTCATAGTAGCGTTTCATGTACCTTAAAGACAAAGGCACCCATTCCCTATGAAAGGTTCGCACCTATCTACCAAAATACACGGCGTTACGTTTCAGAAGATTGTGAAAGTGAATGTACAGTTACCGATATTGAGATCTTAGCTGGTCTGGCACTTTACGTGGTGTACGCTTGAACCGTGAAGGTGGGACCGATAGGTTGTCCCGAAACATCGGTAAGGTACTGCGCTGTGTAATCTTACAGAAAAGCGAAGATCTCAGTAGCACCGCTACGGAAGCGTGAAATTGCGGCTATTGAATCAAATGAATTATGTCAAACAGCTTTTAGATTGCGCATCCCGTACTTACTCCTTCTTGAGAAGCTAACTGGTATGCAGCTAGTCAAGCAATTCCCCGCATTTCACGGAACCCGAAGGTTCATTTCCGCACTCACAAGCGTCCGCCACCTGTCTCTATCCTGGGCCAGCCCAATCCAGTCCGTATACCCACATCCCACCTCCTGGAGATCCATCCTAATATTATCCACCCATCTACGCCTAGGTGTCCCCAGTGGTCTCCTTCCCTCCGGTTTCCCCAGCAAGGCGCATCCCGTACTGAATGTAAATAAAATTTGTTATTTTTTGTAAAGTGAATTGCGTAGATTGATAGATGTGCCTTCGGAACGCTTATTTTTGCCTTTAACCTCTCGCTGATCATATTTGATTTTTGCCCTGGGATCCATTAGCTGTGTGTCAGCGTCGAGTGCCCACCTAGCAGACTGTTGGAAGCCAGGGTGCCGTGCAGCCAGTGATTATTCTTCTTTTTCTCTGTTGTCGCTTCTTTCTGTGATCACAGTGTATAGCTCAGGCGGTTAGTCTCCGGCTCATGTGGGATTTGTGGTGGACACAGTGGCACTCGGTGGAGGTTTTCCCCGAGTAGGCCGACGAAATTCAGTTTTCCCATGTCAGTATCATTCCAGTAATGCTCCGTACTTAGCCAGCCACTACCGACGCTGCAGTCTGATCTAAAAACAGTGAGAGGTCATTAAACGGAATACTTCAAAACTTGAAACACGCAATTGTTTTTGTGTTGGTAAAGAACAGCATTGTGTTTTTGAGCAGGTGGTACATGTAATACCCGTGGTGGTGCAATTTGGCTGAGAGCTAGGAAATGTCTATCAAGCCGGGCGTCTCAGAAGCGCGGCGTCAGTTCTCATTTGCTGCACCCTTATGCACGTAACGGCCACGTGTGCACGATACGAAATAGGTCTGCTTTTGTGTGGGGGGGGGGGAGGAGCTCTAACGCACGCAGAAAATTCGGGCTCTTGTCCCAGTAACATGTAGGGCCAACCTATTCCGTCTCGAACACCCACTGTACCGCACATGTGACGTGGGTCTAAATTCAGCTATATACAGCGCGCATCTTTCATCACTGATCCGAGCACAGCGGCTGTTGGAATGTGCTGCCGGATCCAGGCTTTCTGCGCCATAAAGCTACCATAGTCTTGTGAGCAACAAAACAGACACCCTGTAGAAGAAAATATATGTTACTTCTTGACGACGCCTCGCGCTCCGTATTTGTTACTGAGCGACGCGGTGCATTTTGTGTGTGTGTGTGTGTGTGTGTGTGGCGTCGTTCGTATTGTGAAGGGCCGGGGTTCGATGTCAGCCAGGGGACTGGTTGTCCTGCAGGTACTTCGCTTTGAGGCGCGAAAATCGTTTGTCACGTTTTCCTACTCCGTGCGCACAGAACCCGACTCCCACTGGACGAATTGACGTACAATTTTATGCCGGGATACAGAAATCTTTCAATCACAGTAAGTGACAGCTGCCGAGCTCAGGTCACCGATAAAAGAAACGCGCTGTTTGGCGACGCTTTGAATAGAGTAGAATTCAGTTATATCGTTCGTAAACCGGTCATAGGCATCGGCATTCCGAAAGTACCATTTGGCGTTGACAGGCCACCTGGTACAACATAAGGAAGGCCCCTGACCCGTAGCGATGTGTCATCAAGCGAACTGTTTAGTCTATTAAAGTAGCTGACTAGAATCACCAGCCCTTGCTTGACAACCCCCCACCCCACCCCACCCCAACAAGGCCCATCCAAATTTCGCTGACATGCACGAGAGGCGTGTTGATACAATTTTATAGAGGACTTCCCCATGTGTCACGAACTTAAGAACAATGCGCTATAGTTCCGTCAAGCACAACCAGCTTTTATTGAAGTATGACTACCTGTTCTGTCTAAAAAGACTATCATCGGGCCAGCATTACAAAAACTTATAAAATAAGGTATAATATAGTGCAGTTGTGTTCGTTGTATGGGATCCCGTATGACTTCACAGTGGTTATATAATGCGAAATTTACGAAACTTTTACGGTACAGAATTTATATAAAACTATATAAAATCGTGGATTCGAAGTTGTCCGGGCCGGTTGTTGTGTCCGAATTGTGTGTAATTAATATTAAAATGGCGGATGTTAGCAGGAATGATTAACTTGTGAATCTAACAAATTTTGAGTCACAAGTGCTGGATGCGCGATCTTAGTATGTCGCGCCGAGTTAGTAGATAGGCATCAAATAAGGAATTGGTGTTAAATACAGGGTGTATCAAAATGATTGGAGCGGTTTTGAAGTTGATTATATTCACAAGTATGGTGAACAGAATTATAAATACTAGTAGAAATGAAAGAGTAACTCAACAAGTTTATGACACAT
>Ga0123355_10015252_pt1 | contig 12067 bp, 12 predicted proteins | sample TergutEmb28metaG_3_FD_89872 | JGI IMG/M metagenome (GOLD analysis project Ga0123355, IMG submission 89872) | Embiratermes neotenicus P1 segment gut microbial communities from Petit-Saut dam, French Guiana - Emb289 P1 | ecosystem: Host-associated > Arthropoda: Insects > Digestive system > Gut ... | reverse complement strand
TGAGTTTCTCCAACAATTTAAAGCTGATATTGCTTTTTTATCCTGTCGGGGAATAAGTTTAGATGGTATCTTTGAAGCTGATTCCAATCAGGCATTTGTTAAACAGCAAATGATTAAAAATGCGAAAAAAACAATTCTTTTATGCGATCATAGTAAATTCGATTCTGAACACTTTTTCAAATCAGTTACTTTTGATCAAATTGACATTTTGATTACCGATAAAGAGCCGAGTGCTTCTTACTTAGAGAAATTGAAAAATTTTCATTGTGAAGTTATTTATTAATATCTTAACGACTGTACTATACAGAGCCTGAATGTCCTACCACTAAGTTTTGCAAAAAGCAAAAAAAACTCGCACATAGAGGAAAACCTCCATATACGAGTTTAACAATACCGCAATCTTTCTCTTAAACCTTCCCATAAGCCACAGCTATTTGCGCAGCAACGAAAGCATTATGGTAAACTAACGCAATATTCGTTTCCAAACTTTTCCCATCGGTCAATTCTTTAATCTTCCCCAACAAAAACGGTGTTACCTGCTTTCCAGTAATGCCTTTTTCCTTTGCTTCAGCAAGCGCTTGCTGTGTAATCACTTCAATCTGCTCAAAAGGAAACTCAGCTTCAACAGGAACAGGATTAGCAATAACCAATCCGCCATCTAAGCCTAAGTTCCACTTAGTGGACATAACAGTCGCCACCTCCTCAGCAGTATCTAACCGAAAATCAGTATCAAATTCACTAACTCGCGAATAAAAAGACGGGAATTTATCAGTTTGATACCCAACCACTGGCACACCATATGTCTCTAAATATTCTAACGTCCTCCCAATATCTAAAATTGACTTGGCACCAGCACATACAACCGCCACATTGGTTCTCGAAAGCTCTTGCAAGTCTGCGGAAATATCCATAGTAACCTCACCTTCCCGGTGAACACCACCAATACCACCCGTTGCGAATACCGAAATATTAGCTAGCTCTGCTGCAATCATAGTAGCTGCTACAGTTGTTGCACCTAATTTTTTCGAAGCCAAAATATAGGAAAAATCCCGTCGACTTACTTTTTCCACCTTTTGACCCCTGCCTAACTCTTCTAAATCTTTTTCATCCAAACCAATTTTAATCTCACCGTTCATTAAAGCAATTGTTGCCGGGGCTGCGCCATTATCGCGAATAATTTGTTCACATCTTTTAGCCATCTCGACATTTTCTGGAAAAGGCATTCCATGAGAAATAATAGTCGACTCTAATGCGACCACAGGTTTACCACTTTCCATTGCTTCTTTTACCTCTTGTGAAAATACTAAATATTGTTTCATAATAAATCCTTCTCCTTTATAAATGCCGCTATATTCGCAAAACTTAAATCTTGAGCGACAGATTGTTCTGTACGTAATGCAAATGCTGCTGCAGCAATTCCATATCGGCAAGCTTCTTTTAACTCATGTCCATAAACCATACCTGATAATACACCAGAAGTAAGCGCATCACCCGCACCAGTGACATCCACAATCTCCACCCGATAAGGCTTAATTCGCCCGCTATCAACTGACGAAGAAAAGAAAACCCCTTCACTTCCCAATGTAATCACAACGTTTTCCACACCACGAGCTTTAATAGCATCAGCCACACCACAATAATCTGCAGATGTCGCAATTTTCATCCCACTCAACTCCTCAGCTTCTTCAAGATTAGGCAAAATAACATTAACACCAGTTAAATCCTCTGGAAGTTTTCTTGATTTTAAAGAAGAAACCGGATCAACACATAAAAAAATTTTCTCCTGTCGACATCTTCCCATGATGTAAGCAATCGTTTCGTGAGGAATATTTGTATCAATAAAAACTGCTCGGCTTTTTTCAATGTGTAACCATTTCTTTTCAATAATAGCTGGAGTTAATTGATCGTAAATATCCATATCAGCGAAAGAAATAACCATTTCTCCATCAACATCTAACAGAGCAGTATAAGTTCCCGTGCGACCAGCAGAAACAACCTCAACTAAGCTAATATCAATATTTTTTTCTTTAGCATCATCTAAAAGACGCAAACCTCCCTTGTCATTGCCAACAACGCTTAAAAGCGAAACTTTGTTCCCTAGCCCTGATAAGTTTCCAGCAACATTCCTAGCTACGCCTCCAAATGATTCGTTCATTGTAACAGGATTGGAGGAGTAGTGACGAATTGCTTCTTTTGCTACTGCTTTACGATCAATATTAGCACCACCAATACAGGTTATTACATACTTTCCCATATAATTTGCCTCCTCGTAAAATCCAAAAAAAATTATGCCTTAACATCAGTAATAATTGATAACACTTAAATCAACTCCTTTAATCATATATCAATATTACTACAAAATCTAGAGATAGTCAATTAATTTCGAAAAAATTCCTTAATTTAAGATGATGACTAATCACCCAACACATCAGCTCTTGTAACCATCATCCCCTTTTGATAAAATGGAATCCCACGGTCAAAGAGTCGTAACAAAAACTCTTTTGCATTTTTATCTTTTGCATGTATTTTTACCATTCTTCGAACTTTAGGTCCTGAGTCGTAAAACAAGTGATACGTCCGACCTACTACATCTACTTTGCTAACTTGAAAGAAGGGGTATGATTTTTCAAATCCGATCCTATTTCTAAATTTAACCTCTTGATATTGGGCTGTTACTTTCCAACGAACAGAGGAAATAATTGTTGCAATAAATAGAATTGCAATTCTTACAATAATCAACAACATTCTATTATCAGCACGGAATTCATCTGAAATAAACATTATCGGTATGTTTAAGATGATCATTACTACAAACAGCCACAAAAGCCTTTTCGACTTGCGCACAATGATCTCACTTCGTATTTTCTCATATTCGGATACTTCTTCTAATACTTCTTCTGTAGCTACTTTTTCGATTGGCTTTTCTTCTCTAAAGTTTCGCGATGTAAAAGTTGACTCTTGAACTTTATTTTCCTGCAAAAATTCCACCATCAAATCATAAGCCGCACTTCCTGTATATACAGAAAACAACCGGATGTCATTGTTAAAAAGTGTGATAGCACCGTTACTACGCCGTTCAATTGTAATGTCTTCTACCGATATGGCTTCGTTCAAAAATTTAAAATTAAGAAAAAAAATTATTTTAATAAAATTATCTTTTATCGACGCATACCAAGTGATCCGATCCGTTGCAGTAAACCATGAAATAACAAATGTCAAAGCTAATCCGATCAAAATTAAGTAAAAAACGAATCCTTCAATCCAGTCAACACCAAGCAAAAAATAAGTTAATATCCCAGCGGCTATGAGCATAACTATAAGCGGTGTGCACATCTCACCTATGGTGTCACGAACGATAAAATCATTCGGCAGCATATTAGGTGCACTCCACTCACGTACTTCAATATGACGCTTTCTTACTTCTCTCAAAAACAAGCGTACTGTATTTAATGCCAGTATCCAAATCAAACCAATGAAAAAGTACTGCATAATAATCCAATCCTCTCTTTTTAGCAACAAATCAGTATTATTTACGACATTTAATACATATTATATATACATTTCGAGGCTTTTCCTAAATATGAGAGCGACCCAAATACAACAATAACGCCATCTGATCCAGCATCTCTCACGGCAGCATCTAATGCATCTTCTAGCGTGTCATGGGAATCAGCTTGTATCCCTGCTTTACGGATAAACTCCGTAAGCACTTCAGCTGGTAATGTACGTTTTTCATCAGGCAACGATATCCCATGAATCTTACTTATAACTGGTTTGATCTCAGCTAGCATTTCGTTAATTTCCTTATCCTTAAACACACCCATTACACCAACAATTTTTTCAGTTGGAAACATTTCAGCAAGTGTTTCAGTTAGTGCTCGCACAGCGTCTTGATTATGAGCACCATCGACAATTATAACAGGATCATCCTCCTTCACAACCGTCACCCGTGCAAACCATTTTGTCTCACTCAACCCTGTCTTTATCTGTTCATCTGAAATACTAAAGCCTTGATTTTGCAACCCACGAATAGCTTCAATCGCTAATATGGCATTCTCAATTTGGTGTTTTCCAAGCAACTGAATTGTAATGTCATCCAATCCTTTATACGAAAACTTCTGTGTAAATCGCTGTTCAGGTTTATTTATAGTGATCTCTTTTAAATCAGCAAAGTAAATCGAGTTACGGAAGCACTCAGCTGAAGTATTGATTATTTCCACTGACTCCTCAGGCAAACGCCCATAGACAATGCTGCCCCCCGCCTTGATAATGCCCGCTTTTGCCCGAGTCAAATCAGCAATCGTATCGCCAAGGAACTCCATATGATCACGGCTTATTGACGTAAAAATTGAAATAAGGGTATTTTGGACAATATTTGTTGCATCCGATACTCCGCCCATCCCCGTCTCCATGACAACGATGTCGCACCCCTGCTCTTTAAAATGAAGGAAACCCAAGGCCGTTTCAATCTCAAACACGGACGGATGTGGCAAATCATTTTTCAATATCCGATTAATTGCGTTTTTTATTTTCGACAGCTGCAACGTAAAATCTTCCTTTGAGATATTGGTTTTATTGACCTGAATTCGCTCACGATAAGACTCTACTGTTGGTGAGATATATCGTCCAGTTTTGTAACCAGCTATTTCCATAATTGTAGAAACATAAGCTAATACTGAACCCTTTCCATTTGTACCAGCGATATGGATAAATTTTAAATCATCTTGGGGGTTACCTAGTTCGTTTAGGAGATTTTTGATACTATTTAGCCCGAGAGTAATACCTGATTTTGCTGCTTCTTCGATAAATAATCTTGCTTCTTGATATGTCATGTTGATCAATTCCTTGTGTGTAAATTCTGTCAGTATAACCATTATAACAAACTTTATCGTTTCAGTCACTTGCTAAGATCTCAATTTTGTGTTAAAATTTGCTTTGTTATGAAAATTTTCCAAGTTTCGGAGTTGCTTATGAAAAAAATAAAATTTCTATTTACGATTATTATCCTTATAATGATAGGTGCTTGTTCTTCTAATACGCTATACGAAGAAAATACCCCACTTCGCATTGGATTAATGCCGACAATGGATTCAGTTGCAATTGCGACTGCTTATGAGTTAGGACTGTTTGAAGAGCATGGCATTCAGATTGAGTTGATTAATTTTTCGAGTGCAAGTGATCGTGATGCAGCTTTTCAAGCTGGTGCCCTTGATGGTGCAACTGTTGATTTAATCGCTGTCGGATTGTTTAATGAAGGTGGTTTCAAGGTGCGCGCAACAAGTGTAACGACTGCTCATTTCACATTAATTGGACAATCTGAGTACCCTGATCTTGTAAGTCTTGCAGGTAGAACTGTAATGATTTCCAATAATACTGCTATTGATTTTGTTCTAGATCAAATGTTAATTGCACACGGACTGCCTTATGATCACGTTATCCGCGAAGAAGTTGGAAACATTCCTGCTCGTTTTGAGATGGTCAGGACGCATCAGGCGGAGGCTGCTTTAATATCAGAACCTTTTGCCGCAATGGCCGCAGCCGAAGGTCTTGCAGTTATTTCAGATACTTTTCAAATTGATTTTAACCCATTTGTGTTCGCATTTTCACTTGATGTTATTGAAAATAGAACTGATGAACTACGTGCCTTCTACTTTGCACTTGACGAAGCAGTTGACTATTTGAATTCGAATCCAACTTACGACCACCTTGATATGATCATTGACTTAATTGGCTTTCCAGAAGCCGCCCACGACTACATCCAGCTCCCAACGTTTTTAGCTAATGAATTGCCAGCAACTGAAATAGTTGACATTGCCCTGGAATGGCTTATTAGCCGTGAGTTAATATCTGAGGATACTAAGCCTGAATCTTTTATATGGGAAATAAATTAACAATTTTTAAGGAACAGAGGCTGAAGCGAAATTAAAGCTGGGAAAGCGAAAACCATCGATTTTCCGTGCCTTTCGGCGCTTACGGTTCAAACTCTCGAAGTGTCATTTTTTTGCGAATATCACGAAATTAGTGACACTTTTATGTCACTTTTTTTGATGAAATCGGCATTTCGTGACACTGAGCCAGCAAAGTGTCATTTTTTTGCGAATATCACGAAATTAGTGACACTTTTATGTCACTTTTTTTGATAAAATTGGTATTTCGTGACACTGAGCCCTCTCCCTCAGCTGTAGTCTAAAAATTTATCATCTTGTCGTTTTAAATTTTATAGCTCGATTTATGTCAAACGAAAAAAGAGCGGCGGAATGGTCTGAGATGAGCTAACCATTTCGCTACAGCCCCAATTATAAATTAATCTACTCATCAGGAAATATTGTAATATCCTCATACCCAGAATTTTCTCGTGTCAGCCACACTACATCACCAGTATTGCCATGAATATAAACAACATAATCGGTATTTCCATAGTTAATATTCACTGCATATATTTGTGCTCCATTTTCATTAATAAATGTGACATCGCCAACTGTCCCATGACGGACATAATTATGGGCAGCCTCCTTTGCATGCTCACTTGAAATAGAAGTGGTCGAATCTTGGTTCAAAAAGCTACTAGTCGCTGGTTCAATTGAATCTCTAGTAAAAAGAATCAAGATTAAAATAAATTGTAAGACAATAAGTAAACCAATTAATGATAAAATAAGTTTAACTGATTTCTTCATTTGCTTAAACCCCCTTCACATTCACAAACATCAGCATTAGTCATTGCTCATCAGCAATCGTAGCGTCTTCTAATGTTGTACTTAATATCATATATGCTGCTTCTTGAACAAAGTCTTCTGATGCATCAATTCCATAAATTCCGACCCATGAATGAACCATCCCAAGAAGATCATCTTCAGCTTGATAACTAACCATGTGTAATAAGTAAACACTTTGTGCATGCAGATCATCACATCCCATTACAAGCAATAAGCTTCCATGTGAATAATCGCCTGATTCAATCGCTACTCTTGCTTGTTCAACTGCTTCTTTTGATAACGTTCGTCCACAACTAGTAGCGAAAAATAACATCGATAAAACAAGTAACAATTTAAACACAACCCCACCCCCATTTAAAGAAAGAACTCAGAACTTAGAGTTCTAAGCTTATACTATCACAAACCTCGAATGAATTATGCCGAAAATTATTATACAAATTAAAAACTTAGCGACATATAAATCGCTAAGATGCGGAAAATATTAGAGATAAATGAGTACTTAGGATGTTTAGACGGCAAGCGACAGGACGCTTGCGCCTCAGCGGTTAGATTTTTTTGACTTCCGATCCCTCTGCCCTAGCGCTTATGCTTATATGAATAATGACAGAAATACCATAGCTAATCCTGTAATCCCAATTGCAACCCCACTCATTGCGCCTTGAATCTCACCTAAGGAGGTCGCTTTTGATGTTCCAACTACATGTGATGAGGCACCAATTGCAACCCCCATTTCTACTGGATCAGTTATTCTTAATAGTTTAATAAGATATGGTGCAAGAATTGCACCGGAGATTCCGGTAATAATAACGCATAACATCGCAATCGGAATAATTCCTCCGCGCTGGGCTGCAACATCAATTGCAATCGGTGTGGTAACCGAGCTAGGTACGGTTGAAGCAACAATTGCTTCATCAAGCCCAAAAAGGTGACCAAGTGCGTATGAGGCACCAATGGAGACTAGTGCGCTCACAGTACAACCTAGTAAGATTGGTAAAAAATTCTTACCCAGAATTTTGCGTTGACGGTAAATTGAGTATGCTATACCACATGTTGCAGGGGCTAGGAATAATTGAACGACCCCTGCTCCACGATCAAATTGTTCAAGACTGATGCCAGTAACTTGCAAGAATACAATACAGATAACCATTGCAATCAGGAATGGGTTGAGAATGACCCAGCCCGTTTTTTTGTTTAACCACGATCCAAATGCAAAACTTGAGCAACACAAGAAAATTCCGAATAATGGTGAATTAAATAGCACTTCCATACTAAGCATCCCCCTCTTTATTGCGATTAAGAATCTTCATTGTAATGCGGATTGTAAATGCACAACTAGCAAAAGTTAAAACTAGCGTTATTAACGATATAAGCAACAACTGCAACCCTACTGATTGGATTAGTTCAAAATGCGCAATTATCCCCACACTTACTGGCACAATAAAAAGACCTATGATCTCAAGCAAAAACTCACACGTTTCTTTTATATGCTCCTCTTTTACAACCCTAATAATAAGAAGTCCAGTCAAGAGGAGCATTGCCATAATATTTCCAGGAATAGTAAAAGGCAAAAAACTTGCAATTAGTTCACCTATAAGGCAAATTAAGGCTATAATTGCAAACTGCTTGATATATTTCATTTTGAAACCTCGACTTTCAAACTTAGTCAGTTTGACATGTTGCACCTGCTTCTTCTAATTCACTAATTGCAAGTGTTAGTGTGTCCCAATTATGATCTGACTCTTCCTCTGGGATTTGCTCGTAATCTAAAATCAATTCTGTTATTACTCTATCATCATCAATCATACGAAGATACCAGTTGACACCAGCTACATCATCTAGATTCTGACTCGCTGGACTACCAAACCAATTTCTAATCTCTTCGTCTGTTGGTTCTGTCTCTGGCCAAAAATAATCACTATACTCATCACGATCAAATATGGTTCTTTCGCTCCATGTGATAATTTCCTCATCCATTCCTTCAATTGTAACGACTGTCGAACCAATACCCCATCTTGAAGAATCAACATTCGTACAAACTGTCGTAGTTTCTCCACTTATACCAGCTGAACATGCACTCAGAAATAAGATTGCTCCAACCGCTAATAGCTTTTTTATTTTTTTCAACAATTTTAACACCTCTTAATTTTGATCCTATTATCTTTGATCCTATTATCAGACTTATACTGACCGCTACTCCATATTAATAAGCAAAATCCCTACAGCAACAAAGACCATTGCAGTCATCACGTTCACCAAATCAAAAGCTTCTTGTAAAAAAATAAATGATAAAAACACCCCAAATACTGGGATCGAAAATTTATAAATACTTACTTTAGAAACTGGATTGTGTTTTAACAATGCTGACCATAATGTAAATGCAGCTGCGGAGATAAATCCCAAATGAAGGAGCAATATTGTACTTGCTGGTGTAAAGGTAAATGCAACATTACTTGAGAAGGCTAGTCCAATTCCAATCAGCAAAGTCGATCCAAATAACAATTGATACCCAGCAATAGCATATGGTGAAAATGTCATTGTTAGCTTTTTCGTGTAGATTGCTGCAATTGCAGCAAGAAAAGAGGAAATAAACATAAAGCCCTCTCCTGTTAGTGAAAAAGTTGCTGAGGTCGGATCATTTAAAATAATAATACCAGTAATCCCAATCACAAGCCCCCAGATTTTCTTTGGCGTTAGCTTATCAGTTTTATAAATTACACTGGCAATTATAACAGTTATAAAAACACCAAATGATATTAAGATCGAGCCATTTGCCGGGTGAACTGTTCGAAGGCTCAGGAAGAAAAATAGATACTGAGCAAAAGTTTGCAACAACCCTAACATAGCAACCAGTTTAAAACCGTGCCAATCAAGTTTCATACTCTTGCCAGTAACAAACGCATAAGCGAAAATCAAGCAAGCAGAAAGAAAGAATCTCATTCCAGCAAATAACATCACTTGAAAAACATCATTCACATAAACATTCAGCAAGCGATAGCTTGCAACAACAGCTGAAAACGCACTTCCCCATAAAAAGCAAACAAACAGAGTTACGATAATCATCACCGGTCGTCTTGATAAAATACTCTGTTTGTTGGAATTACTTGTTACTTTATTCATATATATTTCATAACCTTTCATATCCAAGTAACATTAAATATTTAAAGAATCATTATTCAATCTCTTCCTTTAACAATTTTTTTCATATTTTCAAATACAGCATCTGAATCAATAAGTTTTTCCTGTGGTGTTGCTTCATATTCTTCAATTGATTTGTGTAACATTTCATATGTTTCGCTTTGTTGCTTCATATCTCTAAATAGTTCTATGCTCATAAGAACCATATCGCCATGACCATTTTTAGTCAAAAAAACTGGTTCACTCGTCTCTTTTGCTAATTTTGATATATATGAATAATTATTTCTTAGATCACTGCTTGGTCTAATTTCCATCAATACCACTTCCCTTATTATCAATATTATATCACATTGTTGATATAATATCAATTTCAAGAAGATAAATTCCACATCCTACTTCCAATTCTCATGCTTAAGCGCACGCTTTAGTTCAAAGAACTTATCATCATAATCAAAGCTGCCTTTCCTAGCATCAAGCAACAACTTTCGCCCATTAGTATTTCTTGTATAAACAAGTGTTCCTTTCCCAATGGATTTTTTCCACTCGGCATAAAATACTTCCGCATTATTCTTATTCGTTGCAAATAATGTCGGCACATTAAAATAGCTCGTTCTAAATCCAAATAAGCTGCTAACTTTAATAACATAGCGAGCATTGTTCACTCGTCCGTAAACTTCCTGAATACATTTTATATACAAATTATTTTCATATACGGTGGCGCCATGTAAGTTGGTGCTATATAAATTAGCTTTACGATCTCTAAAATCTTTACCCCAGTCAGTTTCTGTTTTCTCGACACTAGACATCACAAAGCCTTGAGGTGTTTGTATCGCGCCAACTTTCTGTAAAGCCCTTAACAATGCGTCACCAACTTGTTCCATATTTTTAACAGGATTATAATGTCCGATTAACTTTTTGAGAAAGTAGAACTCCCATAAACCAAAGATCAAAAAGATAACTATCTCCATCGCAATGTGTAAAGCAACACCTCTAGCTAAGCGCAGTATACTAAATACAATCATCCCTACTAACCCCAAAATTAATTGCTGCAGGTCATGAATAGCAAAAATCTTAAAATTTTCCAGCCTTGCTCGACGTTTAAGAGTACTGGCAATCTTTATGTCCTCGCCACCAAATAGTGCTAACGTTTCATACCATCGCTTTCTCGTCTTATCACGATTTTTGGCTAATTGATACATATTTTCATTAACTTGTTCAAATTCTTTTGGCAATTCGCATTCGGAAATAATATCTAGTCGTTCAAGTCCATTTTGAATGACATTATTATGATAAGCAATGCCAACAAAGCCACGAAAGCGCCGTTTTAATGTGCGGTAATCACTTAAATCAGAGGCAGATGAAAATCTATGACTTTCATAATCATGCCTTGTAATACTAACTAAATGCCAAATATTTGCGCTCTTTTTAGGATCATTCTTACTCTGCCTAATGGCTCTACCTCGCATTTGGTTTGAAAGCACAAAGGATCCAACAAAACTAGCTAAAATAAGGCTATTAATTGCTGGGCAATCCCAACCTTGCCCAAGTAGAGCAACAGTTCCAATTATAACATTAATTTTCTTCTCATTAACCGCTTCTGTAATAATACCAACTAGTTGATTTTTGTACTGATCTTTAATCTTGATTGAAACATACCCATTCATAAGTTCATGAAATCCGCAATCTGGCAATTTTTCTTCCACGAATGGGATTAGTGACTTTGGAATTACTTTCAAACTACCAGTTAAAATAGCTACATTCGGGCAAATGTTCGCCCGAATCATTGCTTTGAAAATCGGCACAACACCTATTTTATTGTGTGATTCGTTACTTAATGCTTCTGCCCGAATATAGTCAGTCAAAATAACCATGCTTAACTCATTTTGTAAACACGTATATTCTCGACGAGTGATCTCGACCATGCTAACCATCTTACCAACACTACTCGCCATAAGCTTTTTTAGCTCTTGGTTATTTTGAATCGTAATGCGTTTGTTTTCAATGCCACCTCGCCTGCTTAGGTCATCACGTAAAGATTCGATTAATGTTTGCTGATTAGCAAACAGGTCGTGATCATCAATAAGTACTCCTTGTAACATTATTTCAAACCAATCCGTATTTAGAGATGGCAACTGTGATCGACCACCTAAGGCTCGAACAATTTTCTTGTCTACTTTAACACCTACTGCATGTAAGAAAATCAACAAACTACTGTAATA
>Ga0123355_10015251_pt1 | contig 12067 bp, 10 predicted proteins | sample TergutEmb28metaG_3_FD_89872 | JGI IMG/M metagenome (GOLD analysis project Ga0123355, IMG submission 89872) | Embiratermes neotenicus P1 segment gut microbial communities from Petit-Saut dam, French Guiana - Emb289 P1 | ecosystem: Host-associated > Arthropoda: Insects > Digestive system > Gut ... | reverse complement strand
TTGTTTCAGTCGCGCATCAAGCGCGAGGCCGGGGTAAAAGACTCAGGCACCTTGTTACCTGGACACGGTGGCATCTTGGATCGCATTGATTCCTTGCTGCTTGTGGCTCCCCTTATGTTTATTCTGCTGTCCACGATAGGTGTCGCGCTGGGGGTAGTTCCTTAGATGAGCAAAAAGCGCATATTGGTATTGGGTTCAACAGGCTCTATTGGCAAGCAAGCTCTAGAGGTCATAGACTTTCACAGCGACCGCTTAGAGCTAGCAGGACTTGCAGCATATTCGTCGTCTGAACTACTGGCGCAACAAGCACAGATCTTCAATCTGCCTGACAGCGCTCTTGCTCTAACAAAGCGCGATGGCATGGACGCGCTCATCCGTCTGATCGATACAACGCAGGCTGACATTGTGCTTAATGCCTTAGTGGGTGCAGCAGGACTGCGCACTACCATGTATACATTAGAATCAGGTCTGACCCTGGCACTCGCTAATAAAGAATCGCTAATTGTGGGTGGCAATCTGGTGATAGAGCGTGCTACTGCAGGACAAATACTACCCGTCGATTCAGAGCATTCAGCGATTTTTCAGTGCCTACAAGCAGGTCAACCAGGTCAGGAGGAGAAAGCTGAGGAGTCTGACCAGACCAGTAAATCGGCAGTGAAAAAGCTGTGGTTAACGGCTTCAGGGGGACCTTTTCGCGGAAAGTCGCGCAATGAGCTGCGTGAAATGCGTGCAACTGATGCTTTGGCGCATCCGACCTGGAATATGGGGCCAAAAATCACGATTGATTCTGCGACACTCATGAACAAGGGGCTTGAAGTTATTGAAGCTCACTACCTTTTTGGTGTCGATTATGATGATATCTCTGTGTTGGTACAGCCTAAGAGCCTTATTCACTCGATGGTTGAATTTGTTGATGGTTCGACCTTGGGACATTTGGGCATTGCAGACATGCGTGTGCCTATCCAATATGCCTTATCCTATCCTGAAAGATGGCCTTCTGTTGAAGACCTAAGCATTGATTACCGCGAGCAGACTGCCCTAGAGCTAGGTCGTCCAGATTATGATACCTTTGGCTGTCTGAGGCTTGCTTTCGAGGCAGGTCGTGCAGGAGGCACGGCACCCTGTATTCTTAATGCAGCAAATGAAATTGCCGTGGCGGCATTCTTAGAAGGGAAGATTGGCTTTCTTGACATCGAGAGAACAGTTTCAGGCGCACTGACGTCTTTATCAGATGCAATTACAGCGCGTGAAAGCATTGAGCAGCTTGAGGAAATAGATGCACGCGCGCGTCAGGTGGCATATCAACTAGTACGTCAACGATCCCAGTAACACGCTCTTTGCGCTAATACCGTATAATCTGTAGCTATGTTTGGAGAAAATTTACCTGGATTTGTCCCCATCGTATTTTGGGGAATCATTACCATATCACTACTTGTCTTTATCCATGAAGCAGGACACTTTCTTGCTGCGCGCGCCCTGGGATTGAAGGTCACAGAATTTTTCATCGGCTTGCCTGGACCGCGCATCTCTTTTAAACGTGGGGATACAACCTACGGAATAACCTGCGTCCCCTTAGGTGGATGGGTGCGCATACCTGCTCTAGAAGGCTCAGGTCCTGCTGCTGAACTAGGTATCATGACTGAGGAAGAGCGCAAGGAATACGAAAAAATCCCTGCTTGGAAGCGGATTACCGTTTTGCTAGCAGGAGTATTTACCAACCTGCTTTTTGCGATTGCAGTGCTTACCGCCCTCTTTAGCTATACAGGAATACCCGTTGACCGCGTTGACCCCATTCCTGGTGGTCCTGCCGCAGTTGCAGGTATGCCTGATGGTGTTCAAATTGCAAATATTGACGGGCAGCGAACCCACACCTTCGGACAACTGATTCAGACAGTTGCACGGTATGAACCTGGTGACATTGTTGCTGTAACCTACATATCACAAGAAGGCGAGCGCAACACCATAATGGTGACCCTTGAGCCAAGGCCAGATCCAGAGCCGATGATAGATGAGGATGGGCAAGCTATTCCTATCCCAGAGCCTCCGCCTGGTGCACCCGCGCCACCCACGGCTCAAATCGGGGTTCTGTCTAGGCAAGAAATTGCCTATGAGCCAACCACGGTGCTTGGCGCCTTTACCTACTCTTTCACCTATATTGTTTTGACAGCAGAGGGAATTGCGCGTTTTTTCTCTCCGTCGACTTTTCCTGAAGCTATCGGAGAAGCAACCAGCGTTGTGGGCATCTCGATTTTTGCCGCACACACTGCAGCTGCTGGCTTTACCACCTACGTAAGTCTACTTGCAATGATTTCGATTGCCCTGGGCCTGATGAACCTGCTGCCCATCCCTCCCCTTGATGGCGGGAAAATCTTTTTTGAAATTGTGCAAAAAATAACAGGCCGACCAGTGCCTCAGACATTGTATATAGGAATATCTTTGACAGGGTTTGCTCTACTAATAGTGCTTATGATTTATCTGATAGGGCAAGACCTCTTCCGCATATTTGGCTAGCAAGGAGCAGAGCTTTATGAAAACGAAACAGGTAAACGTTGGCGGGGTTACCGTTGGCGCAGCAGCACCCATTCGTGTTCAGTCCATGCTCAACACTCCTACGACTGATCCTGTAGCTGGACTTGAACAGATTGATCGTCTTGTTGATGCAGGTTGCGAGATTGTGCGTGCTGCTATACCAGGGTCTGATGCCCTAGATGGCTATCAGGCTCTGGTTGCAGCAAGCCCCATTCCCGTGGTTGCTGATATCCACTTCGACTACAAGCTTGCCCTTGAAGCAGTGAAGCGTGGCGCACCAAAGCTGCGCATCAATCCGGGAAACATCGGTGATTGGGATCGGGTCGATGCCATTATTGACGCTGCAGGTGAAGCAAGTATTCCTATTCGCATTGGGGTAAACGCAGGCTCGCTAGCGAGGGACGTGCAAGCGCGTCAAGACTTAAGCCTGGCTGAAAAACTGGTGGAATCTGCTATGGAGTACGTCCATCACTTTAACGGGCGCGGGTTCTTTGACACTGCCCTGTCTGTAAAGGCGTCCAGTGTGCCCGTTACTATCGAGGCATATCGCAAGCTATCGAAACTTACTGACTGCCCTTTGCACATTGGAGTGACAGAGGCAGGCACTGCCTTTAGCGGCAGCATAAAATCAGCAGTTGGCTGCGGAACTTTGCTTGCTGATGGCATTGGGGATACCCTGCGCGTGTCACTGACTGCTGATCCCGTTGAAGAGGTTAAAGTTGCCTGGGAGATTCTTGCAGCACTTGATATTCGCCGCAGAAACCCAGAGCTGATTAGCTGCCCAACCTGCGGGCGCACGCGGGTAGACTTGATTCCTATTGCACAGGAAGTCGAGGAACGTTTGGCGACCTTAGCAGCTGCTGAGCCAGAACGGTATCGTCACTTAAAGGTTGCGGTCATGGGCTGTGAGGTAAATGGTCCAGGTGAAGCGCGTGAAGCAGACTTCGGCATTGCCTGTGGTATGGGTGCAGGACTTGTCTTTGCAGGCGGTGCCCCTTTGTCACACCATAAAGAAGAAGAGCTTATCGATGCCCTTTTTGAGCATATTGAAAGGGCGCCGCTACCGCAAGCATTGTGCTGACCTACGCACTGCTAAAGAGGGTTTTTGAACCCAGGATAGAACAGGAACACCTATGGCTATGTATCAAGATATAACGCATATTATTGGACGTACTCCGCTTCTTGCGCTGAATTCATATGGTGGGGAAGTGGGTGCCAAAGGCAGGCTTCTTGCAAAATTGGAGTTTCTTAACCCAACGAGCAGCGTCAAGGACCGTGCGGCCTGGGCTATGATTCACGCTGCAGAAAAGAGTGGTGAACTGACTTCTGACAGTGTGATTATTGAGCCTACCAGTGGCAATACGGGCATTGGACTTGCGGCTATTGCAGCTGCACGCGGATATCGCGTCATTTTAACTATGCCTGATACGATGAGTCTTGAGCGTCGCACCTTGCTAAAGTCTTTCGGGGCAGAGCTAGTCTTGACTGAAGGATCTAGAGGTATGGCTGGCGCTATTGAAGAGGCAGCTTTGCTTGCCGAGGAAATTCCACAGAGCTTCATTCCGGGGCAATTTGATAATCCTGCAAACCCTGAAATTCACTACCGCACAACAGGTCCAGAAATCTGGGATGATGCGCAGGGTCGTGTTGACTACTTTGTGGCAGGGGTCGGCACGGGCGGTACGGTGACAGGGGTGGGTCGCTATCTTAAAGAGCAGCGTGAAGAGCAAAATGAAGACTTGGTCGTTGTGGCAGTTGAGCCTGCCGATTCCCCTGTTTTGTCAGAAGGTTACAAAGGGCCTCATCAAATCCAAGGAATTGGCGCGGGATTCGTTCCTACGATTCTAGATACGCACGTATATGATGAGGTTATTGCAGTAGAAACCGAAGATGCGTACGCAACGGCAAGGACTCTGCAGCGTAGTGAAGGTCTTTTGGTGGGCATTTCAAGTGGCGCAGCACTGTGGGCGGCAACGCAGATAGCAAGGCGCAGTGAAACTGCGGATAAAAACATCGTTGTGATCCTGCCCGACACAGGAGAACGCTATTTGTCGACGCCACTTTTTACAGAATAGGGCACACCCGATGTCTAACCCCTGCACTTATTTGCAGCCTGAAAAATGCTCACGTAGTTACTACGCTCTGCTTCTTCAGTTACAAATCAGCACAAATCTTAAACATCAGGAGTACCCTAGAGTTTCTGGTTGTACTGTGAGCTTGCGTTGAAACAGCGACGCGCATTAATAGCCATGAGCGGGGGAGTAGACTCCTCTATGACTGCCCTGTTGATGCAGCGGGCAGGTTTTGACTGCGTGGGTGTTCACATGCGCCTGATGCCCACAGCTAATCCTGATGCAGAGGCTGCGCGTGGCATTGCAGAGCGCCTAGGGATGCCCTTCTATGAATACGATTTGGCCCAGTGCTTTCACGACGAAGTCATCCTTCCCTTTGTAGAGGGTTATGCGGCAGGAGAGACTCCCAATCCCTGCATTTCTTGTAACCGTCATCTTAAATTTGGTGCACTGCTACAGATTGCAGATGAACTTGACTGTGATTATTTGGCGACGGGCCACTATGCGCGCATTGAATTCGATGCAGCATTAGACAGGTTTGTTCCGCGAAAAGGGATTGATAACAGCAAGGATCAAAGCTATGTGCTTTATACCTTGTCACAAGAACAGTTATCTCGCATTGTCTTGCCCTTGGGGGGTCACCTTAAGCCAGATATTCGTCAGATGGCAGCAGAGGCAGGATTTCCCAATGCGCAGAAATCTGACAGTCAAGATATCTGCTTTATATCTAATGGCAATTACTCAGAATTTATCGAATCCTACCTTGGCAAGCCTTGTGCAGAGGGTGACATGCTGGATACAGAGGGTAGGGTTGTGGGCAAACATAGGGGACTTGCACACTATACGATCGGCCAGCGAAAAGGGCTGGGCGCTCATGGTAGACCTGTCTTTGTGCAGTCGATCAATGCGCAGGATAATACTATTGTCATTGGCGATGATGAGGACAGTCTGCAGGCCCGAAGCTTCCTTGTGCGCGATTTTAATTGGATCGCAGACATTGACATATCAAAAGCCGCAGTTTCCTGTATGATAAAAATTGGCTATAAGCATACGCCCAGACCTGGCATGATCCAAATGGTAAATCGTGATGGCAAGCACTATGTAGAAGTGAATTTTGATCATCCGCAGAGGGCGATAACCCCTGGCCAGGCAGCCGTTTTTTATGGTATTGATAAGTACGCTGACAGCGTCATTGGTGGCGGAACCATCCATTGCGTAAGCTAAGGCACAATTAAGGCGTAATTAGCCCAAAAACCCCCAATTTCATAGCGAAAAATAGTAGCGCTACGCAGCACTTGCGTGAAATAATGTACGGTGCGAAAATTGACCTAGTGGAAAGAGGTGGACACGTGCCTGGTATTGGAATCATTGCAAATGTGCTAGCGATCGTTGTTGGTTCGCTCATAGGACTTGCACTGGGCAGCCTAGTGAAAGAGCGCGTGCGCACGGGTATCATTCAGGTACAAGGACTTGCCGTCATAGTAATTGGCGTGATGGGTTCAGTGAATGCTTTGGGCGCGCTATCTCAGTATCCTGGAATCCTCGGTCGTTTTTACCTAGTTATATTTGCACTCTGCCTAATCTTTGGCACTTTTATTGGTGAAGTCCTGGCACTTGAAACGCGTCTTAAGGCGATGGGTAAAGCTTTGCAGAAGTTAGTGTCCGGTGTTAAATTGCAGGCAAATCACCCTCTGGACGGCGAATCAATGGATGCAAGCGTACACAATGTTAAAACAAATTCACGCAAGGAGAGTCGCCAATTTGTGCAAGGTTTCATTACGGCATCGCTTGTATACTGTGTCGGGGCCATGGCAATACTTGGCTCAATCCAAGACGGTCTGGGCAATCCCGATACCCTGTTTGTAAAAGCGCTCCTCGATGGTACGATTTCTATCTTTTTTGCCTCAACCCTGGGCATTGGTGTGCTCTTTTCTATCATCCCTCTGTTCCTAATGCAGGGTGCAATTGCTCTGGTCGCTTTTGCTGTTGGTGATATTTTACCCATGGCTGCTGTCACAGGAATTGAAGCCGTGGGCGGCGTTCTTATTGCGGGTATAGGCATGAATCTTGCAACAGGGTTAAAATTGCGTATAGGCAATATGTTACCTGCTGTTTTTGTAGCGCTTGCTGTGGTGTGGATATTAGCAGAGGTACTGCCTTACTAGGGTGCTCAGCCGTAATCTCAGCTTATGAGTTTACGTGTTTTTTAAGGAGGTGTCTCTATGCAGGTGCCACTCGGGTCACTCAAGCCGTTTCAAGGGCGCAAGTCTCTACGCAATAATAGCGATGACAGCAGCGGCAGTGCAGGCAGTTTAAGCAATCACGCAGATGCCGGCAGTGAAGTGCGGGTACGCCTTATGGGCGGAGCACGAGCGCTCGAAGATGAGCTCTTTGCTCAGTACAACAGTGCTGCCTACGCAGGTCACAGCGATGAATCTGCGATTGTCATGCGTGAGCGCTACGGACAAAACCTCATTGTTCACTCACGAAAGCTCTCTACGATAAGGCAGCTTGCAGATGCTTTTGTAAATCCTTTTACCGTGGTACTTTTTGTTCTTGCGCTCATATCCTTTTTTACTGACTACATTTTTGCTGCGCCAGCAGATAGGGATCTGACTACCGTCATCATCATTGCAGTGATGGTGGGCATTAGTGGTGCCCTGCGCTTCATACAGGAATCACGCAGTGGTAAGGCAGCAGAAGCCCTGGCAGAGATGGTCGAAACCACTATTGACTGTGTCAGAAATTCAAAAGACAGTGAGGTTCCTGTTGATGAAATCGTCGTGGGAGATATTGTAAAGCTTGCAGCAGGCGATATTATCCCAGGGGACATGCGTGTCCTCAAGGCCAAGGACCTTTTTATCAGCGAATCCTCTTTGACAGGCGAATCAGAACCTGTCGAGAAATTTTCTCACCATTATCAAGGTGACACCAGCAATCCTCTTGACAGTGACAATTTAGTCTTCATGGGTTCAAGTGTCATATCAGGTTCTGCTACAGCTCTTGTGCTTTCAGTGGGCAAGGATACTTATTTTGGTCAGGTAGCTGCCGCAGTGGCAGGCAAAGAAGTGCAAACTTCTTTTGAAAAGGGGGTTAACTCTGTATCCTGGATCTTAATTCGCTTCATGCTTATCATGGTGCCTGTCGTATTGGTGCTGACAGGGTTTACAAAGGGGGATTGGACCAGCGCAGTTCTCTTTGCGCTTTCTGTGGCAGTGGGAATGACGCCAGAAATGCTACCGATGATTGTCTCGGCTAATTTGGCAAAAGGTGCTGTCGCCATGTCGAAAAAGCACGTCATTGTTAAAAACCTGAATTCTATACAAAATTTTGGCAGCATGAATATTCTTTGCACTGACAAAACAGGAACCCTTACCGAAGATCGCATTGTTTTAGAGCATTCGCTCAATGTGCAAGGCGAAGAGGACGAACGCGTTTTAAAGCATGGATTTCTAAACAGTTACTTTCAGACAGGTTTTCGTAACTTGCTTGACCGTGCCATCATCAAGCATGGCGATGATCGCGGTCACAACAACAGCCACTGCAGTAGTTTTGCTAGCTTGCGAGAACGCTATCACAAAATTGATGAAATCCCCTTTGACTTCACGCGCCGTCGTATGAGTGTTGTTGTAGAAGATGACACAGGTAAGCGACAGATGATCACCAAAGGTGCTATCGAAGAAATGCTTTCAGTATCTAAATACGTTGAATATCAAGGTCAGATTGAACTGCTTACTGATGAGCTGGCACAAAAAATACTAGACACGGTTAATCGCTACAATGCAGAAGGTATGCGCGTACTGGGTATTTCGCAGCGAAGCCATGACCTGCCAGAGGTAGGTGAATTTGGCACTGCGACTGAAGCAGACATGGTCTTGATGGGCTATTTAGCTTTTCTTGATCCCCCTAAAGAGAGTGCTGAGGCGGCCATTAATACCTTGCGCGATTATGGTGTGAGGGTAAAAGTTTTGACAGGGGATAGCGACGCTGTGACGCGCAAAGTATGTCGAGATGTTGGGATTGGCATTGGTGTTGGTGTTGTAGCCGGCTTGGCAAGTGAAGAACCCTCTGCTGATGCTATTGCTGCGACTGTTGTTGATGATGCTGCCATTGGCACTAGCACTGCGGAGGAAATGCTTTTAGGCACTGACCTTGAGCAGATGACTGACGATCAGCTTGATGCTGCTGTTGCAGAGGTAGACATCTTTGCAAAGCTTTCGCCTCAACAGAAAGTTCGCGTGGTGCAAGCTTTGCGGCGCAAAGGCAACACTGTTGGCTTCTTAGGAGATGGCATTAATGACGCTGCCGCTATGAAAGAGGCTGATGTTGGGATATCTGTCGACACGGCAGTCGATATTGCAAAGGAAAGCGCAAACATCATCTTGCTAGAGAAAGACTTGATGGTGCTTGAAAAGGGCGTTGTTGAAGGACGCAAAGTGTATGGCAATACGATCAAGTACATTAAGATGACGGTTAGCTCAAACTTTGGCAATATGTTTAGCGTGATTGCCGCCGCTGCCCTCCTGCCTTTCTTGCCTATGTTGCCGCTACAGATTTTGGTACTTAATCTGATCTATGACATTTCGTGCACAGCGATGCCTTGGGATAATGTTGATGAAGAATTTCTACAAAAACCGCGTGGTTGGGATGCAGGTTCAGTGCAGCGTTTCATGATATGGCTAGGACCTACGAGCTCTGTTTTTGACATCTTGACCTTCCTCGTCATGTTCTTTGGTTTTGGGCCTATGATTTTCGGAGCACAATTTTTCGACCTTGACCCGGCAGCACAGATGGGCTTTGCTGCCCTGTTCCATGCGGCATGGTTTGTAGCATCACTCTGGACGCAGACGCTGGTCATTCATGCCCTGCGTACGTCAAAGATACCCTTCATTCAGTCACGCGCGTCACTGCCTGTTATCGTCATGACTACACTGGGGATAGTAGTTGGCACGGCGCTACCTTTCACGGCGCTAGGTGAACGCATGGGCTTTGCAGTACTTCCCGCAGGCTTCTTTGTCTTTCTGGTAATAATGTGTATGCTGTACTTCCTCTTGGTAACTGTGGTCAAAAAAGCCTTTGCGCGCAAATATGGGGAACTGCTTTAGCTGTATACTGGTTAGCCTATGAATAATGCATCTATCGGTATATTCGACTCTGGCCTTGGAGGACTTACTGTTGCGCGGGAAATCGCGCAGCTCATGCCCAGTGAATCTTTAGTGTATGTGGGTGACCAGGCACGCTGCCCTTACGGACCTCGTGACGCTGCTGAAATCCAAGATTTTGTTTATCAAATCGCAAGCTTCTTGCAGACACAAGAGGTAAAGCTTATTGTCATTGCTTGTAATACGGCGACCTCCTGTGGGCTTGACGTAGCGAAACAGCACTTTGATGTACCTGTAATAGGGGTTATCAATGCAGGGGCGCGTGCTGCAGTGAAGAATACTCAGACAAATACCATTGCAGTGATTGGTACGCAGCGAACCATCAAGTCAGCAGCCTATCCTAGGGCTGTTCGTGAATTGGATAATGAAGTCGAAGTCATTGGTTGTGCTACCCCTGAGCTTACAACCATCGTAGAATCTGGCCTCGAAGAAGAGCTGATGGAGTGTATCCAAAAACGCGGAAAATACTACCATTTGGTCGAGAGCTATTTGCGCCCACTACTTGAACAAGAGCCTGACACACTGCTCTTGGGATGTACTCATTATCCTGTTTTGACAGAGGCTTTACGTGCCGCTGCGGGCAGTGAGTCAAGAAGTGAACTAAAGATAGTCTGTGCTGCCAGTGAGGTAGCAGCAGAGGTGCAGTGGCTTTTAGATAGTCGTAAACAGCTTGCAGACACAGACAGCACTTCAACGCTTAAACCTGGGCATACGTTTTACACAACAGACAGCAATACCGAGGCCTTTGCGCAAAGGGGTTCACGTATCTTTGGTGCGCAGTTGGATAAAGTGGAACATCTTAACCTCGAAGAGTTAACAAGGAGCAGAGCACTATGATAAAGCGAGCAAACAATAGGGCGATAACAGAGATTCGACCCTTAGAAATAGAGCGCGGTTTTCTTAGCCATGCTGCAGGGTCCTGTTTTATAAAGGCTGGCGGCACACAGGTGCTTTGTGCAGCCAGCATCGAAGAGAGCGTTCCCGGCTGGCTTGTTGGCAAAGGGCGGGGTTGGGTAACGGCAGAATATTCCCTGCTTCCCGCAGCAACCCATAGCAGAAATCGTCGTGAACGCAGGGGGGCAAAAGGGCGCACTTTAGAAATCGAGCGCCTGATCGGACGTTCTTTGCGCACCGTGGTTGACCTAGATGCCTTGGGCGAGATTACCGTGACTTTGGACTGCGATGTGATCCAAGCAGACGGTTCAACACGCTGCACGGCTATCACAGGAGCCTACATTGCCCTTGCAGATGCCCTTGCGCAGTGGCGCGAGGCAGGAAAACTGCATAGCAACCCTCTTACAGGGCAAGTTGCTGCAGTGAGCGTAGGTATGGTTGATGGGGTAGTGCTGACAGACCTCGATTACAACGAAGACTCCCGTGCAGAGGTAGATATGAACGTTGTAGGCGATGACAAAGAACGCTTCATAGAGATCCAAGGCACAGGGGAGCAGCTAGCCTTTACGCGTCATCAACTAAATGGACTGCTCAACGTGGCGCAGACAAGTTTAGAGGAACTGCTAGCTATACAGCGCGAAAGCCTGAAGCGCGATTAGGCGATACCTAGCTGCCGCGCTAAAAGGCTCACGTGCCTTGCACGCTTCACCTTTCATCACAGCAGCTATGCACACCTACTCGCACTTCAGAGAAGTCAGGAGATAAGATATGTCCTTTATGACGCCCACCATAGTAGTAGCTAGCAACAACAAGGGTAAGCTGGCAGAGATTCAAGCTGCTGCAGATGACGCAGGTCTTGACTACAACTTTCGTGCCATTGCTGACTTGCTACCAGGTTGGGAATCACCTATAGAAGACGGCGATACTTTCGAGGCAAATGCTGCCATAAAGGCATATGCAGGATACGGGGCACTAGGCCTTCCAACCCTTGCCGATGATTCAGGGCTGGTAGTCGATGCCCTAGATGGCGCACCTGGGGTATATGCATCCTCTTTTGGGGGAGTAGAGGGCGACGATGCGCGCAATAACGCAAAGCTTCTGACAGAACTTGCCGACATAACAACAGCTACAGAGCGCAGCGCACGCTTCCTTTCGACCTTAGTGCTGGTAGGACTTGATACTTTGCTGCCCAATGCGCCTAGCTATTTGATTGCAACAGGTGCCTGCGAAGGGACAATCGCCTTTGAGGCACAGGGGGATAAAGGCTTTGGCTATGATCCACTTTTCTTGCCAGACGCAACTCCAGGTCGCACGATGGCACAACTAGACATGCAGGAGAAAAATGTCATCAGCCATAGAGGCTACGCCTTAGAGAACCTCATGAATCAACTAAGGCAGCTTTAAACGCTA
>Ga0123355_10015249_pt1 | contig 12068 bp, 8 predicted proteins | sample TergutEmb28metaG_3_FD_89872 | JGI IMG/M metagenome (GOLD analysis project Ga0123355, IMG submission 89872) | Embiratermes neotenicus P1 segment gut microbial communities from Petit-Saut dam, French Guiana - Emb289 P1 | ecosystem: Host-associated > Arthropoda: Insects > Digestive system > Gut ... | reverse complement strand
CCTGTACCTGCTCCATTTCCTGTACCTGCTCCATTTCCTGTGCTTGTGCCAGAACCTGTACCACTACCTGCGCCTGTGCCTGTACCGAAACCTGTGCCAGCATTACTGCTACTGCCCCAGCTTCCGATATTGCTATCGCTAAGCAACCCCGGCATCTGCGCCAAAAGCTGATAGGTATTCTGCCCCGCGGATAAAAACACCCTCGTAACAGGATTTGAAGGCATACTCATCCCCGGTGCAGGGCGTGTCTCTGTGATACGATACCAGCCTACGCCAACAAAAGGAATAACAATCTGGCCGTTAGCATCTGTTACGAAGTTACCTACAAGCTGAACATTCGGACTGTTTGGTTGTTCAAACTCCACACGGAAGTGTGTTAGTGGTACGGGTCTGAATGTCATGTGGTTCATCTTTGTGATTACGAGAGTTGGTAACAGAGTGTTCTCAACTATCAAAGTGTAATCTTCATTATCTCTGATGGTGATTGTCCATGTGCGGTTAGCTGCATTCGGGTCAAGCCAATATCGGTTTGCCGCTCTTGTTTCTATGATGCGGTATACGCCTGCCGGTAGACCCTCCAGCACAATGCGTCCATCGGCATCAGTACGGAATGGATTACCCGTTAGCATTCCTGTTGGTGGATAAGGAACACTTGCACCCGGCATTGAACCCGGAGCAGAACCCGGATTAGGATTAGCAAGGCTTAAACGCTCGATTGTAAACTCTGCATTGGCGATTGAATCGCCTGTTACTGCATCGCGCTTAATGATTTCAAGCGTTGGCATACGGCGATTTTCAAATGTTACAACATTATCCTCGCCAGCGCGTACTGTTACTCTTTGCCAGTTGGGATTTGATAAGCTATATCCCGCTGGTGGGATTATCTCCGTTACAATGAATGTCCGCTCGGTTACAGTACCTTGCTGGTTGCCATCCCCAGCCGCACCCATGCTCAAAATGTTCTCAATAACAATTCTGCCTTGTGCGTCTGTTGTGAATGGGCTTCCTGCTACAGTCTGGCCGTTCTCATGCTCAACTGTGAACACAGCCCCTGCCAACAACTCTTGTGTGTCCATATCCCGCTTAATGATTGTCAGCGTTGGATTCTCAAAGTTTGTGATGGTCACAGCATTATGCACACCGGGTGACAGGATGATTTCTCTTGGTGTACTAACGAGGATATAGCCGGTTGGTGCTACAATCTCACGCAAGATGTATGTGTGGTTTGGGTAAAGGAAATTGCCATAGTCACCTATGCCGAATATCGCAATGCCATTAGCACCAGTTGTCGCTTGCCATGTTTCGCCTGTTGTTGGGTCTGTTAGCTCAAAGATAGCTCCCGCCAGCGGCAGATTTGTTATGCCGTCTATCTTCAACACTTCCAACATTGCCTTGGGGATGTTAAAGAACGTATGTGATTGCGCTGTCCCCGCGGCGATGGTCTGACCCCAACCTATATTCACATGCCAGACATTGTTTTCACCCAGCAGATAACCAGTCGGCGGCTGTATCTCTGTGATGGTAAATGCTCCGGCTGGTAAATCACTAAACACAACACGTCCATCCGCTCCTGTGGTTTCAACCCTGTCAATGGGGATTGCGGGATTGCCGGGGTAGTAACCCTGTATACGGAATGTTGCTCCGGCCAACAGCTGATTGTTACCAACGCCGTTAGATACTTCTCTCTTGAATATCTCAATCTCAGAGAATGGATAATTGGCGAAAGTCAGCATGATATGTGCATCAGAACCCGCCTCTATCATAAAGGTCTGGGTAGTAGGGCCGGGCTGCATAGAGAATCCATCAGGAGCATGTATCTCCGTCACTTCGTAATACCCTACAGGCAACCCTTGAATACGCCATATGCCATTTTGTACTGTAGATGTAATACCGCTTGGCATAGCTACTGCCGCCCCTGCTGTTAGGACTTGGGTCACATTGATAGCAGGATTATCTATACCCCGCAGATGGATTACTGCATTGGGTATAGTGGCTTGGGTTATGGCACAGATTTTTTGGATGGTTACGTCGGCTGTGGTTGGTGGGGGTGTTGGGGTGGGGGTGGGTGTTGGGGTTGAGGTTGGGGGGTTGATAAATTCAACAACGACAGGCGTTGTTGCACCCGCTACGACTGTCACAGTCTGGCTTGTGGGGGTGGATAGCTGATAGCCTGACGGAGGGGTAATCTCTGTTACTACGTAGTCGCCCGGGTCAAGGTTTGGAATGACAATTGTGCCATTTGATGGGGTCGTGAATGGACTACCAGCAATCGGTGTGCCATTGTGTGTTACTGAAAATACAGCACCAGCCAAGCCTTGGTTGGTGGCTTGACTGCGTTTGATGATATGGAGTGAGCCTTGGTCAATATCAGGTTCACTCTCAAACGAAAACGTAGCACTAGAACTAAAATACGGAATATAAAACACAATATCCTGCCAAGTATCAGGCTCTGTTGCGTTTTGCATCCTCCACACACGCCCTGCGTAATGGTTGTGTACTCCGACAAGGTTGATGCGGGCTTCTTGTCCTTCAAAGGCCGGTTCGTTTGGCATTTCGAGGGTGAAATGTAAAGAGGTTGACCAGATTTGTGCATTTGGCGGCAAATCAGGTGCAGTAAATACCCCGCCGGGGTTTGCTCCCCAAGGTGGTAGTACAAGCCTTGCACCAGCGGGAGTAGTTGGACACCACTCAAACCTAAAGGCGTTGGCGGGGTTATTTGATGTTCTGAAGTTATGAGCCATGTTAAAGGTGATGGATTGTGCCATTGGTCCGGTAGCTACTCTGCCTAAGTCCTCAGCATGTCGTTGTCCGTTAAGTGCAATAGCAGGGTGGGTGTTGGGGAAGTCTTGCGTGTGATAGATGTCTTTGAAATAAACACCCGCTGCAAGATTGTTTGCTTGCACCATCGCTGTAGAATTGCCATCAAAATGCCTTGATGGGTTTGCAACCATTGCAACGGCTGTTCTGGTAACATAAGCATACCACATGCGGTCGGAGATATTGGGATTGAGGTTGTGGCAGACCATTCGCGGATTCGAGCCAAATCCGTAACGTAATACATCAAGCATTGCAGGATACTCACCAACAGGGATGTAGTTAGCAGACGGATTCTCCGGCCCGCGCAACGGTGGGTCCATACAAAAGGCTTCGTAGGTTATGCCGTCAATAACAACACCATAACGCATAGCAGATATTGGCTGTCCATCCATTGAGATTAAAGCATTTGGCATGAATGCAGATGACAGCTCAACCACATCATGAACGATAGATACAGCAGGAGTGATGCCTATAAAGCCATCTTCATCGTTGTTGCTTCTGATACTATCGAATATATCACCATGTGCTTGTGACCTGCCTATGATACGCTCGTCATCAAAAGACATCAACTCGCCGTCCCAGAAGAAATAGCCCTCTGGTGGGCCGTTGGTTAGGTCTATTTCAGTTGTGTCTGGTTCAGGTGTGCCTAACTTAGAGATTGAAATCTCAGATGCCTGTAATTCGTGCATTGGTGCATGAAAAACGCCTAGCAGCATCAAAAGTGATAGAAAGATAGCCAGAGACCTTCGAGGGGTCTTTTTTATCGTTTTAGAATGGTTTTTGGGGGTTCTCATATTTTGGTTACTCCTCCTTTGTTTAATGGATTATTGTGGTAACTTGATAAATTTTGTAGTAAAATGAAATTATGCCAGACTGCTTCTGCTTAGTCTGGCATAACTCCACAAGAAAGGGGGTGTTCATGATAAAAAGCAAAATGCCGCAGGGCGGAAAGCGTCCGCTTCAAAAGCGTCTTGGCAATAGAGAATACAGCAAAGTTCGTCATAGCAATAGACATCAATCCCAAACGCTTCAAAACGATAAACGCATTTCCGCTTCCAAGGGCAGTAAAACTGGCAAGAGGCTAAAAACAGCCCTGTGGGGACTGTTGGGTGGTATTGCCGCACTAAGCATTACATTACTAAATGTTACTCTTAACTTTAATTTCAACGACACAACAATCAATAACAATAGCGTACACAACCATGTCATTGATGAGTTCCGTACGATGTATACTGTGGATGAGAATGGCAACCGCCAATACACAGTACATCCAAGTCGCTTTGGCTCACCTCGTTCAGTAGTTGTTGAGGTGTTGCCGGGTGGGTCTACAACTGTCGTTTTTGAAGGCAATTGATGCCCATAGACCAACCACCTTGTTTGTTAGCGCAAACAAGGTGGTTTTCGTTCTACATGATTCAAGTAAATGTTGAGTTAGTGATACTGGCTGGAATAAAAAAGGTTTGTCTCTTATTCTGTTTGATTTGCGCATGGCTGTTGTCTCCTGTTTAGTGGTTATTTTGTCATAAGAAATTTTCATAAAGCACTTGCATATACAAAACCATGCGTGATATAATAGAAATACAAAAAGCAATCGCAAGGCGGTTGGCTTTGGGTTAATGGGTTACAAAATAACCGCTTATCCTAGCACGGGGCGGTTATTTTCGTTTCTCCGAAAATTTATCTGCGATATGTATCATCAGCATAATCAACGTCGCTACAAAGGTCATTGCGACAAAGATTACCATAATAATCTCGTATACAGACATAGCGTCACCTCCTTTCGGAGGTAAGCCAACCGCCTTACCTATTGATTGCTTTTTGAGGTCTTTCTTAATATCGAAAGACTTGTTTCAATTGTATCACACAAAATCGTGTGTATCAACTCTTTGTTTTATTTGCTTTGTTGCTTTGGAATAAAAAGACAACCAGCTAGTTTGGTTGTCTTGGGGTGGTTTTGTTTGGTTATGAGCCGAATTTGGCGGTGGTAAGTCCACCAACTCGGCCGATACCGATACTGACAAACATTGGTTCAAGTATTGCCGCTCTATGCCCCGCCGAGTTCATCCAAGCATCCACTCGGGCTTGTGCTGTACTGTTGCCTGTTCTGCTACCGCCTGCGTTTTCACGCGCTCCGTACACTCCGGGAGTGACGTTGACATGGTTAAACATAATCGCTCTTGCACTCGATGTGCCGTTTCTAGGGCTTGTATGGGCGAGGAAGTCAAAATCATACATATCTTGACTATGAAAACGAGCCGCCATGCTCAACTCCATGCTTATCATCAGCGGGTTCAACCCATGCTCAACACGGATTTCATTAATCAACCTAATGGTTTCAAGCTCAACGGCATTGATGCCACCTAGATTGCGGTACTCCTCAATCCAAGCATCAAGTTCAGCGTTTGTCAGCCTTCTGTTCGGCAGGGCGGTTGCCGAGCGTGTGTCAAAGTGGCTAGGCGCGGTGCTTGCCAGTTCAGCCAGTTCCGCACTCGTAAGCAAGGTCAATCCATCAAACAATACCGGGCTGAAAGAAGAAGTTGTTGATGTGGTCTGGTTGTTGTCGGCTTCCGGCGTGTTTTGATTGTTTGCGGTTTGATTGTTGCTCGCCTGCCCGGATGAAATAAGTATCAACCGAGCCGCCTCATTCCAATCCACTCCAAAGCCCAGCAGCTCACCAAGGTCACGCAGCATGAAATAGTTGTTACTGCCGATGAGATAACCGCGGGGAGTGATGTGACTGCCGTCAAGCATAATACGTGAAGCAGTCGGTGTGGCATTAACGTGGCTGTTGCCCATTGTACCCTGTGCCATCTCGCCGCCTACGACTATGTAATGTCGGTTTGCAGTAAGGGTGATAGAATCTTGTGCGGCATCCCAGCCTACATTGAACTGTGATGCAGTACCGCTGAGGGCATATGCCAAGTCACGCAGTCTGAAAAAGTTGTTGCCGCCGATGTTGTGTGCTTGAAATGTGATAGAGTTGCCGTCAATAAGCACAGTCGCAAGGACAGGCAGGGCTTGTTGGTTTGGGCGGGTTTGTTGTTGAGGTTGTGTTTGTTGGGTGGGCTGTTGTGTGGTGGGTTGCGTCTGTTGTTGTGTAGTTGGCTGTTGCTCTGCCTGCCCTGCGGTCTGCCCCGGTTGGTTATGTACCGGCTGGGATGAAGAACCGGATTGAGAACCGGATGCAGGGGCTGAAACTTGCTGTCCGTCTTGTGTGCTGACGATAACATATTCATACAGCGCTGAAACAGTATCATTGAGGAATCCGCCGGCACCTCTCCACATTGCCTGTGCTACATAGTATATCATGCCATGGTATCTATCGAAAAATTCAGCAGGAGTGAGCAGCCGTGACACATCCCACAATTCCTCTGACACAAGGCGGAAGCCTTCTGTGCTGTCAACAAAGCGTACATTGCCATATGCGGCGATAAACTCGCTGCGTGTCATGGTGGTGACAGGGCGGCGATAGCGTTCCGGGGCTGGTGGGCCGTCGGCGCGGCGGGTGATGGTTGGTTGGGTTTGCCCTGCATATGCAATATCAGCATGTGTGTTTAAAACGACAGCCGACACGGTCAGCAGTATCACCAGCGCAACAGCACCAAGTTTCTTTACTGCATTGGTTGATTTTATAGCAATTGTGCTTGTTTTTCTCATAGTCTCTCCTCCTCATGTGGTTGGGTTTATAGGTCAATTTAGTCTGTATGAAGTATTTAATTTATTGTAACACAGACTACACAATAATGCAAGCAAAATTGCACATTGTAACCAAGTTGTAACCCTTGTTAAACCTTGATTCTGACTGTGATATGACCTTTGTGTCACAGATGCAAGGTTGCCATGGATGGACTTCGTGTTTTGTGTCACTAGATGCAATTATCTCGCTGTCTTCTGACGTTTGCGGGTTTTTGTGCTGCGTCTTTGTGGCTGTCGGACTGTTGCACTATCTGTTGTAGCGTCTGTTGCAACGCCAACAGGACTTTGCGTGTGTCTTCACGCTCTTGATGCCCTTGGCGTATTTCAGCAAGCATTTCATCGTGGCGTTTCTGGTTATCCAACATATCACGCCTTTTTGATGCTGCGCTAAAGAGTGCTGTAGCGAAAGCGATAAATAATGCGATAATTGCAATTGTTGCACTCAACGCTTGGTAACCCCCTTCAAGCAGATTGACCTCAAATAAACGCATCACAGCACCTACGGTATACATGTATAACGCTGATGCAAAGCCAATAATCACAAGGGTAACACCTGCAAAGTGGCTCAATATCTCAAAGACCATTGTAGCGGTATTCCTTCTTGGCTTGCGCTTATTGAGGCTCCTGTGTTTTTTATTAGATTTTTTGTCATGCTATTCACCTTCCTCAGAGAATGTCAGATTTTGTAGTATGCTGATTATAGCATACAAGCTGACATTTGTGGAGGGTGGTGTATCGTGAAAAAAGCAAAATGCCGCATAGCGGAAAGCATCAGCTTCAAAAGCGTCTGGGTATTAGAGAATACAGCAAATCTCGTGTTGAGTTAATGATACTTGCCGGAAGAAAAAGGTTCATCCCTGACTTGTTTGTTTTGGTTTTGGTTGCTTTCTTTGATGGTGTCGTTGCCACTTGGTGGCTGTTGCATCATCCGCTCTAGTGTCTGCTGTAGTGACGTTATTGTCTGTTGTAGTGACGATAGTGTCTGTTGTAGTGACGACTGTATCTGCTGTTGTGACAGCATCATTTGCTCAAAGTCCTCGTGGCGTTTTTGGCTGTCTATCATATCACGCCTTTTTAATGCCGTGCTAAAGAATGCCGCAGCGAAAGCAATGAGCAAAGCGATAATTGCAATTGTTGCGTTCAATGCCTCGTAACCTCCTTCAAGCAGATTGACTCCGAATAAACGCATCACAGTACCTACGATATACAAGTATAGTGCTGATGCAACGCCGATAATCACAAGGATAACACCTATAAAGTGAAATAATATCTCAGCACGCTTTTTTGGCTTACGTTTATTCAAGCCCCCTTGTTTTTCGTTTGTTTTTTTGTCCATGCTATTCGCCCTCCTCAGAGAATGTCAGACTTTGTAGTATGCTGATTATAACATACAAGCTGACATTTGTGGAGAGGGGGCGTATCGTGAGCGTCTACCGGGTTTGAGTTAATGTAGAGTTAATGATACTTGCTGGAAGAAAAAGGGTTGTCTCTTATTGCACATAAGCTGTAAAGTTCATCACTTTATTGTCCGATGTTTGCAAGGTTTTGCGATGCGCTTTTGAGACTGGTGTGTAAGCATAAAGAAATGCCGTAACTCTTTGCGGCCTTGGCGCATTTCGGCAAGCATTTCTTCATGCCGCTGTTGTACTGCTTTCTCAGTAACCTCTGCTTGCATTCTGATTTCTTTGGCTCTTTCGTCTGCTTTGATATGATAATACACGGAGATAAAAATTGTGATTATCATAAAATTAAGTGTCAGGACGGCCATTACAAAAACAAGTGTACTCATAAAATAACCATCTCCTATGCGTTCCGGCGCGGCGATGCTTCGGAGCAGAGCCAAGAGTGCTACGTTTGCAATCACAAATGATGTAAATGTAATTAACAACGCCTTAGAAACCCACCCCATACCTTTTGCGACCGCACCTTTGCTGTCGCGTTGTTTATTCATAAAAATCCCCCTAACAGATGATATGCCTATTATAGCACGCATAGGGGATTTTGTCGATTTTGCGTTGATTCTTCGACTGCTTCTTGATTGGAATTGATTATGTCAATAATCAACCCTAAGTCCTACAGCAACTCGCCGCTGTGTTGGTTGATACTCAACACATGTAACCAGCGTCAAGCGGTTGTCGCCAAATTCGAGGAGGGGTGAAAAGTCTCTTTCGTTGATGATGTACGTCATCTCAATGGCATAGCTACGTGTTCCGGCCGCTGTTTCGATGGTGATTATGTCACCGTGGCGCAAAAGTCGCACAAAAGAGAAATAACCCGCCGGTCCTCTGTTATGCCCTATAAGCCCCATGTTACCGCTGTTTAACCCAGAAAAGGTAAATCGCCCCGCACCAAAGTCCATGTTGTGCATTGATTCGCCCTCAAAGATGCGTACTGTTCTATCAAGGCGTTCTACAGTCAGCGTACCGACAAAATCACCTTCGTTGTATGGGCTGTCGGTTGCAACAGGTGCCTGAAGGTGATGCACCCGGTCTTGCCCTTGTACTTGATAGCGGTTTTGGAGAGTGGCATATCCTGCGGCATTACCAATTGTGCCTGATGTCGCCGCTCTTTGGTCTGTGTGCATGTCTTGCGCTGTAGGCGATGCGCCAAATTGCCAGTCGGGTAAAGCAGGACGTGCCATTGCGATTTGTGGGTGTGACAAGAACATGACGGCAGTTATTGCGGCAACAGTCGTTGCTAGTGCTGTTTTTTTATTAAAAGATGGTTTCATATTTGTTCACTCCGTTTCTTTATTGGTTTTTGGTATTTCATTCACTTGTGGCTCTTTTGCTGTTGCTCTAGCTTCTCGACCATTTCTGGAATTAATCCTTGTAGCAGGTCTTAATGATTGTTGCAGAAGCATGAAGATTTGTTTGAATTCCTCGTCACGCTTACGTGCGTCCTCACGACCTTGCCGCATTTCTGCAAGTATTTCCTCGTGGTGTTTTTGTCTATCCACAGCATCACGACTTTTTGATGCCACGCTAGAGAATGCCACAACTATTGCGATAAACAAAGCGATAATTGCAATTGTTGCACTCAATGCTTCGTAGCCTCCTTCAAGCAAGTTGACTTCAAAAATGTGCATCACACCAATCGCTGTAAGGGTGTATAATACCAACGCAAAGCCAATAGTTACGAAAATAACGCCAATGCAATGAGTTAGCACCTCATTGACTATCGTAAAGCAACGCCATTTGATCATAGTTTTTTTGAAGCTACCTTGGTTTTGCCAGATTTTTTGTTCATACTACTCACCCTCCATGAAAAATATCAGATTTTGATGTATGCTGATTATAGCATACAAGCTGACGTTTGTAGAGAGTGGGGATGGAGAATTAATAGCGCGAACCGCCTATCTAGGGCGAATCTGCTTTGGATGGTCATTCTGCACGGCCGCCTGTGCCGATGCACTCACACCCACATTCGTATTCGTCTTATTGACTGCGTTGGCAAGTGCTTTTGACAGGGTATCGGCATCACCGGGATATACCAGTTGAGAGATATGCTTGTCGATGAAATCCTTGCTCCATGCCCCTGTTTGCCAATCGTTGTGCTTGGCGGCGTTAAGCAAATCCTCGTTCCAGTCTTTGCCTTTGGGTAGATAGCATTGTATATTGCAAGTTACGCCAGCATTTCGCAACTTGTTTATGATATTTATGCAAGCCTTAATGCCTGCATAGTCATTATCCAGCGCAAGCCATATCTCTTTGATGTCTTGTCCTTGTGCAGTTTTGTGCGAGATATAGTTAAGCAGCGGCGACGGACTTACACCGCCAAGTGCCAAATAGGTATCTTGCTTCCATTTTGCAGGTTCGCGCTTGATGTTGGAAATGTTAGCTCCATCGGATGTGGCATCGGATGTTGGCGCAAAGGCGGCGTCTTTACTTTCTGCTAAAGTGATGAAGCTCAACATATCAATAGGTGCTTCAAAAACAAAAAGGCGTGAGGTTTCTGTTGACTTCTGTCCATTGCTCGCTACTGCATCATGCCTAAAGCAAAAATCGGTTAGATTGGAGTTTGCATGACAACCCTTAAAGCCTTTGTCGCTTAGTGAGCGTTTGATAGCACCTTGCGGCTTGCCGTCAAAATCCGTATACATAAAAGCGATGTTGGAGTATGTGCCACCTGTTTTTGCGGATTTCTCCTTAGTCTGATACAGGCTTCCGACATTGGCAAAATCCCATACAACGCTGCGCGAAATCCCTCTTTTCTCGGAAAGATATGCAACAAACCTTGCACCATTGCCACTTGTGTCTTTATGCGGCGGCTCGAAAGGCTGCTTTGACGCGGCACTTACTGTATTAGCCGCTTTGCTACGTGTTTGCGGCGGTTGGCTATATGCTATTGCACCACGCCCGCCGTTAAGCGTTTCAACTGCATCTTGAAAGCTCATATCAAGATATTCTCGGCAAAATTGTATTGCATTGCCGCTGACACCTGTGGAAAAATGCTTGAAGATGTTAGGCTTGCTCGGAATAAATGCAACGGAATTGTTGCCGCCGCTTATCCAAAAGAATGTGCCTCCTCTTTTTTCGAGATGTTCACCCCGCGACAACAAGAAATCCACAAGGCTTGTATTTGCGGCGTTATCAATTTCTTCTTGACTTAGTTTTCTGTATTCAGCCAAAACTCACACCTCCTATGACTCGTCTTCGGCTTTGGTGTTGCCCATGTTGCCGGAATCAATCCCATCGTGAAACTCGTTGTCAGGCTCATTGGGTAAATAACTATCATCATCCCTATATCTCGAAAAGCGTGCCCTTATGCGCTGGATGTCAATAAATCCAAGTGCAATGCCACCGCCAATCAGCACACCAAGAGCCAGCAAAACAATCAGCACAATGCCAAGCCAGCCACCGGCAATGCGCCTTGCCTCAACATCATCAGCCGTTGTGCCATCCGCTCCATGAGATGTATCTCTGTTATCCCCTATGCTGTCAATGCCGTTATCATCATTACCACCATTACCACCATTACCACCATTATCTGCTTCATCATTGGCCGTGTCGTCTGTTGCACTCAAATCTTTCATACTTACAAACACCACTTCGTAAACAATTTCAGGTTCAACGTCAAAAAACGTGATGATTCCTGTGTAAGTGGCAGTTGTGACAAAGCCTGGTACAACAACTACGTTGTAGAAACCTTCATAGTAAGCAACGGCGTTATATCCAATTGTCACCATGCCATTGCCAAGCCACGCCGTGATGGGCGACCATGTAATGTCTACAAGACTAAGCGTTATGCCGCTTTGTGTAATTGTCGTTGCAATGCCTGATAAGTCACCAAATGCAAGGTTGATGTATGTCCGTGTGTCACGTACAGCACGTCTTTGACTGACAGATTCCATGGGAGTGGTTCTGATGGACTCATGAACCAAGTGAAGCTCTCCGATGTATGTGCCATCATCAAAAAGTAGCACAGCATACAGATTGTGCATTATCTCAAAGATGTCCGATGTTACTGTTTCTATTGTGATAGTTACAGAATGTTCCATGCTGCGGGTCCGGTCTGTGTTAATGCGGCTGATAGTGTACAAATCAAAACGCTTT
>Ga0123355_10015247_pt1 | contig 12069 bp, 10 predicted proteins | sample TergutEmb28metaG_3_FD_89872 | JGI IMG/M metagenome (GOLD analysis project Ga0123355, IMG submission 89872) | Embiratermes neotenicus P1 segment gut microbial communities from Petit-Saut dam, French Guiana - Emb289 P1 | ecosystem: Host-associated > Arthropoda: Insects > Digestive system > Gut ... | reverse complement strand
TGTGTGTGAATAGCGCCCGTCCGCTACTAAGATAACAGGACTTTGTTTTGTCGGCTTTGTGTGTTTAATGAAATGAAGAAACCTCTGGATAAAAATCTCGCTCTGTGTCCACCCCGAGGGATGGCATGCATGGATTGATCCAGGCGGTATGTCATTCATCAGTTCGTGTTTCATATATTTTCTTTTAATTACAAGTAACGTAGGAATGAAGTGTCCAGTTGGACTCATACAGTTGACGACTGACACAAGAGATCCCCGATCTGCGGACTGAAGAGAAGATATTTGACGCTTGCCTTTCAGTCCTAATATTTTCGTGTGTTTGTGCTGTACATTAGTGATGCCGGTTTCATCGCAGTTGTAAAGTCTTGCAGGATTATGCTGAATGGTGTCCATTGTGGGTTCGTAGATTTAAGAAAAACTGAGCTACTGATTCAGGAGTGAAGCCCCTCGCTCTTGACAGTGAAGACTAACAGAAATTTCTTGATGACGAACTAGGAAATTTTACAACCACTTCCAGTCTTTTCATTTCTCTTGCAAAGTTGGTTTTTAATTCCGTTTCTTACAAGTTGGTAAGCGAGATTCGTGACGTCCGCCATTGTCAAGCCAACAAACTTTCTTTCCATCAAAAGACAGTGCTCAGCCAGATCATTTTCTGCTTTGCAAGGAAGAACTTGCTTCCTACCCAGTTTTGTTTTTATTGCTTCACTTGAGCTTTCCCGGTCTTTAATATTATTCTGTAGTGTTGTATGTGGTAAGCCGAAAACTCTGGACGCTTTGTAGCTGCCCATTTCCTTGTTCCTCATAGCCTCAACAGCTGCTTTCATCCTTCCGGGGTCCCATTTTTTCATTCGAGCCAGAAGTAATATTATATGACCCAGAAGGAATAATTCACAAGGCGCTGACTTCCTAATATGGGGAGCCCCATATTAGGCTCTTCAGACCTCCCCATAATAGACGAAAACAGGTGCTCGAGAAAATGGGTGAATAAAACAGGACCTAAAATTTTACCTATGAAACACAGCAAGGGTTTAAGATTACACTTAACAGAGAACCGAGCACTAAACTAATTTAGAAAAATAGCTTACCTTCAACGTCCCATGAGTCACAGTTTAGGAATAAGCAAAAATTTCACAGCGCACCAAAACAAAGACACCCAGACAGTACCGAAGTCTTGAGCAGCTGACCGTTAATAATGTGATTACAATTAATAACCATATCTGCTTAATGATTTATATTCTGAAGCACAGAGCGCAGCACCTCCTGGTATGAAATAATGCACATCCCCAAATTAGGAAACCTCCCCATAATAGGCGACTTCCCCCTCTATAGCCACTGCGGTAAACTGCCGTCCATTTTCAGGTCTCCTGCTTCTGCGTTACTGCGCAGTGTTGATTGTTAGTTAGTTACTGACGTTTCGGGACAGTCTGGCCCACTTTCAAGGGTCCAGCCCACACCATTCCCTATACCACTACGTACCCAGCTCTTCCCGGCATTACTCTTGCACTGCTTGAACCTGGGAGATGGGACCGAAACGTCGGTAACTACCAATCAACGCTGTGCAGCATCCCGAAAGTGCGAAGACCTCATTTACACCGCGGAGGAAGCCTGCAACTACGAATTTTGCAGTTCTTCCCAGAGGTTATTTATGAGTTTTGTATGAATCTTACCAGAAACAGCGCTGATGTGTCTAACATCGTTAACCGGTTGGCGTATACAGCGAGGCACAATGCGTTTTGTGTGACGTAGAAACTGACGTTTTTGAATGTTATGAAGCTGAATTTCAACCTTCAAATGTTTCACCCTGAAGTTCGCAAAATTGTCATTTAGTAGAATGCTGATGATACCGGTTTGCTTGGACATAATGCCATGTGTACTGGTAAATTGTGACTGTAAAGGTAAAGTTAACCCTCGGACAGGACACGAAGGCCCAAGAAGGGGAGTAGAGGTATAGTTCTACTCCTTCTTTAACCTCGGCACTAGATGGGGGTGCGTGGTCAACGCCACGCCCCGGCCGCTTTATCCCCGGGAAAGACCCGGTACCTATTGTATAGGAGGCTGGGTGGGACCCAGGGTCGATCTGGACCGGTGCGGAAAATCTGGCTCCCACAGAGTTTCGATCCCCAGGCTGTCCAAGAACTTGCTGCCTCGATGTTCAGACTGTTAAGAGATACATTTTTTTTGCAACAACCTAAACATGCAGGAGTTTTTTATTCATAACACAAGTTTTTTATCCAAACAAATCAGCTAAATGTTTCGGCCATTGTCAGCAGCCGTTATCAGGCCCATCACAAGAGTGTAAACATCAATAATACAGCTGCAACATTGGTCGGCGTTCTCGGATCTTACAATGTGTTGTATAAGACATACGTATTTGTTTATATTTTTCCTTGCTTTTTCCTCAGTTTTAAGACAAATGCCAGGGCATGACTCGAAAAGTCGGGGCACGGCCCGCACTCTTCCCAGTTAGTTGTCAAATGTGTTGTTCTGTGTACTGTTTGTGTGTAAATGTGTACTGTACTGCTGCCACCGGTTGTCAACCCAGTTGCATTTAGCAAATATATCAATATCAATATTACATACACAGGTACGTGTATATTGCGTAACACAATGTGAGGTCCGAGATCTCCGACCATTTTGGCAGCTGTACACTTTTTTTTATTCCTGTGTTCGGCCCGATGATGGCTGGCAACAGTGGCCGAAACGTGTAGCTGATTGTTTGGATAATAGAGTTGTGATGTGACCGAAAAAATTCTGGATTTTAAATCAGAGATACTTTTACGATGGAGACAGCAGGTTCTCCATAACGTTGGTAGATTTATACCAGACTGCATGGTGTCATATCTCAAAAGACAGTTTTTTCGTAGTCTGCCATAAAAACGTCAGTTCCCACACATTGTATTTACATCGTACAAGAGTGTTATGTATTAGAAATGAAATAGCCTACCAATATCTGGGTCATGTCTGTCAGCGTTCATATGCAGTCCAGTCATGAAGTGCTAAGTGTATATCAGCAGCTGGCAATGGTCAAATGCAGCAGCCGATAAGTTCGTTCGGGGCGTTCTTGTGTCATGACGTGGGTCCACAGGCAGTTCTGTTTAACGTGCTACATTTGCGTTCTTGTGAGAACTCGCGGTGCAGAGACTTGTGAAATAAAATTCAGGGCTCGATCAGAAGAAACGTTGCCGCGCTTTCGAAAGTTCGCGTTACCCTGCGTTCACTTTTTCACCAATCGCTTTATCCCCGATCTGCGTTAACGCAAGACGCGTCATGCCAGAACTGAGTGTATTAATATTTAAGCACGTTTTGAAACAGTACACAACCTCTCACAGAGACACACGGAGAAGGATCTGAGAATCCGATTTTAATGTTTCAAAAACTCAACACTGGCAGTTCAATGTACCGGCTGTTTAAATCAGGGAGGTGTCGGCCTGAGTGTAGTACCGGTGGGAGCAGGAAGTGTAAACTGGAGAAACAGGATTGTAAAAGTGTATAGCGTTGGGCACAAGGAATTGTGCATGACACGCTAACATCTCTGCCCCCCAAAACTACTTACCGGGAAAGGAAATGTGTTTAGTGTGAGAAAAGAGAAGTGATGTCCTGTAACTGAGAACAAAAAGTGTTCATTTTGAGAAGATCGTAGTGTACATACGTTAACTGCTTTATGTGTGCAGTGACCTAACCATAAAGAGGTAGGATTCATTTCCCATTGTTACTACACAGATTCAAAGACAATGAAGTATTTATGTTTGTTAGTATAGGCTTCAGAGCTGTAGTACATTGTACTGACACTACATTAAAAGAATACAAAATATGGTTTAAACGCAGTTCAAACGTAATTGTCACTTTTTGTCTTTCAGGAGGGAAAATGGGAAAGTTTTGAAGATCATTTTGGTTGTTCATTATAGTCTACAAGTTTGAAAGAGCTTCCGTAGCTTCTCTTTAGTTCCATTATTTCGAAAAAACATAGACTTTACAACGTTGTAACGGTGCGTGCCATGGAGGCGTATGGTGGGAGATGAGGTACAGCTCCTTTCATTTGTAACCTCGGCGCTAGATTCAAATAAATGACTAACTTCGTGACCCCGTCATTTTCTCCCTGGCGAAAGGGCTTTCGGTACCCACTAAACAGCAGGCTGGGTGGGCCCCAAAGCCGGACAGGAGATTTTGGAGAAAAACCTGTTGCGCGTGCAGGGATTCGAAGTCTAGCCCGCAGCCTAGTAGGATTACGTTGCAGAACCAAACAAACGACTGACGGAATAAAAATGTCCTGGACTTAAAAACATGTTCATTGTTCTTGTTCGACATATTTTTTTTGTGGTAAATATTTGAGGAGTTACGCCCAGTGCACTCAGAAACGCATGTGGATATATATATATATATGTAAAGTCGTTAAAATTGCCCGACGTAAGTTAAAAGTGGAACAAACTGTTTTTGGTAAAATTCCAAATATCAGGTTTTATGAAAATTCCTCCATCGGTTCTCGGGTTGTAATAACAGGCACTCCATTTGGGATATGAAGGCGCGCCAACGTGATTGAAGCGCGGGAGGCAGCACTTCGGCCTATGATTATTTGGGAATGAAGTGTACAACTTTTCGTACTGAATTCGAAACATATACTACGTACGTAGCAGATCTGCTGATCCTCTTGTTCACAGATTGGTCTGAAACAAGGAGATGCTTTATCGCCGGCATTGCTTTTCAGCTTTGCTTTCGAATATTCCATTAAGCATTTGAATTCTTCAAAACAGGCCACTTCATAAATCGCAAAGGAGATGGTAGGATCTTAGAGAACCTGGTCGTTAGGACGGGAGGTGAATGGAGTTGGTTCAATATCGAATCTAGCGGCTTCCTGCGGTACGTACTGCGATTTTGATCCTTCGGGTTTTGATAAGGAATTATAGTTAAGGTACATCAAATTGTGCAAGGATTACGTCGTTTTTGTCGTTCCTGTTCTTGATGGTGGTGTTTTTTGTAATGGCTTTTGTAATGTTTTAAGGCTGAATGTATTAGTTTCAGTTTTAGACTGCGCCCACATTACGTGTTTCTGAATGCAGTCATTTGTATTTTTTCCCCAAAGATTCTATACTGTCTACTAGTGTCTCAAGGACATGGATCCAGCATGTAAGCTTCATTTTTTATTTGGTCAAAGTCATATTATCTGTGCCCTGGCAAGTCGCCTCTGGAGTTGTCGTAATATCCGGTCTAGCACTTGGAAAAAATGACTTCGACCAGACGCCTTGAGATACACTTAACGAGCGTTGTGGTCCTTACTCAAAGAAATTTCGATATCTTATTGCAGTTTGGCTACGGGCTGAACGACCGCGGAATCGGATTTCTATTTCCGGTGTAGGCTCAGTTTTGTCTTTCCTCCACCACCACCCCTAAACAATTGGTACCGGGGCCTCAGTCCCCGGAATAAAGGTGGTGAGAGCTGAAGTTACCAATCTCTATTTAAGACATTAAAAACTGTATTCTACAGTTTTCCTCTGCGTTTTATTGGACATAGTGCTGAATTAATGAAAATTATTATTATTATTATTATTATTATTATTATTATTTACTGCAATTGGGTTGTTACCCGGTTTCAGTGGTTATTTTACATGTATACAAAATATGAAATTGGTTACTACTAAATTTAAGTCGGGGAGGGCTACATGAAAGCATGTAGTGGCAACTTGGAATCTTGAGAACCATCTCAGCATTTGATTTTAGGCACAGGGAAACCAAGAAAACCCTGTGTCAAGGTGGCCGGTCGCAGGACCTTCCGAATACTGACTTGCCAGCAGTCCGGCATCTAAAGTAAAAAACAGCAATGCACATATAGTGCAACAAATACACATAAGATGACAACAATACACACGACCAACCAACAACAATTACACACAAGACAACTTAAAACTAGCAACAATACACGCGAGACATGGCATGGTGCTTAATTATTTAATTACGGGAAACTTTAATTACCAAGCAAAGCAAAGCAAGGTCAAGCAAACCCTGTTTACGGACCTTGAGGGTTCCAGGAGACTGAGGCTGCCAGGTTTCATGTCAATCGGCATATGAAGGTGGTAACGTTGTCAGCCCTACACACCGGCCGCTTTTACCCTCCAGAAAATATTTCTGGTACTCATTTCTGTTAGAGGCTGAGTTGTCCCCAGGACCATAGTGCGGCCGGTAGGATTATGTCAATGAAAAATTCCATTGACACCATCAGGAAGAGAACCCGCGACCTTCCGGTTTGTAGCGCAGTGCCTCAACCAACTGCGCCACTGCGTTCACTTGTATGTTAAATGGGTCTTGTTATTTATGTGGATATTTATTGAATAACACGCATGCATGCAGGGAGAAGTGACAATCGCTAGCAAAGGTCAAAGGTCCGTAAGACGTTCTCATAAACTACACTTATGGTTATATTAAAATTTACACATGTCGTGGGTACATCCTTTACAAAATTGAGGTTATATTTCCACAAAGTCTGCTTCACTAGCAAAACACTTTTTCCACCTTTGCGCGAGGTGTCACGCTCAAACCAGAGCGATATGTGCAGACATTAAAGAAGTTAAAATAAACGAATTCGAAGGGTTCGGCCGAACAAGAAGAGGAATCAAATCGTCCGCTTGCAAGACAACGCCAGACCCCACACCAGTCTGCCCAAAATGGAGGCACTAGCAACAACTGGGAGCATGTTCTGTCTGTCTCTTCCTCCGTACAGTCCCGCTTTATCACCCTCCGACTTACCTCTTTTTGAGCCCATATGGAATGCACTCCGAGGACGCCCTCTTGCGGAAGGCGGCGAGCTGAAACAGAGCGAGTGAAGGGCTCTGACACTTTAGCAAAGAGTTTTACGCGACCGGCGTAAAGGACGTACGCAAGATATATGTAAATTTCGTTATAATTTTACCTATAGTTTCTGACAAAAAAAAAAATAGGAGGCATTGTTTTCGTACCGCCGCTCGCATTTCATGAAAAATAGAACATTCTTCCCAGCACTTACTGTCTTGCGTGAGTGCTATCCATGGTTATCATCACCCACAGAATGGGTCAACGTATTTATTACATTCATGCAACAGAACAATCCAGTGCCTGATCACTTACACCTTCCTTGTTTAACGAGTCTTGAAGCTATTCCAGTATTTCGATACACCTTGCAGGTGTCCGTTATTCACAGGCACTTACCCTGAAAGCGGCGGCTGAAACGTAAGCCGAAACACTGGAGCAGTTTCAACACACGAGCTGTTAAACCCAGGGAGATCATTCCGACATCCGACGCTATTATTCTGAGTTACTGACGGCGCCATGGAGCACGCCACACAGCTGTCGTGTTTCAGTTGTTAGACATTACGTCTGCCTTCTATATCGACCTTTATGCAGACTGATTAGCGAGTTGGAAGTGTGGTGTGAGTGAAATGTTACTGCTAAATAAATGGAAGAAACAAGAATGGAGCAGGGGCTGTGCCCCATGTTGTGTGCCTTACGTATCAAAAGAGACACGACAAGCTGCCGGAAACATTAATGACTCTAAATATCAGAGAAGACAGCAAACGAAAGTACGGATCTATTCAACTTGTATATTTGCTACAAAGAGTACCGCCATGTTGTCTTTCTGTACCACGAGAACCGGGTTTCAACACTGGATCCGTTTCATCTCTATTTACAGTGTGATGTCTTCACCGTTGTCTTAGGACAGCCGTCTGTAGCCACGTCGGTCTTGTATTGCTGGTTTGTCCGGTGCCGTTTTTACGCGAGCTGGTTGGTTCACATACTGTTTTAACATCGTGCATAGAGGCTTCTGTTGTTAGTTGCAGAGGGAAGTTTTGTAAGATGGCAAAATTAATACGAAGATAGAGTAAGTTTGTTCCCAATCTGATATTCATATGCTGTGCATTAAGCTGGTTATTCATGTCCTTTCATCTAAACGTGTTTACAGTTAATGAACAAGGTCTATTTTGTTTTATCTCATAGTATACAGTCTCCTATATGTTTCCGCTTAAATAAGCCATCCTCGAAGAGAACCCAGCACAAAGGATAAGAAACATGTGCAAGCATTTGTATACATCGCTGTCAAATATGTAGAATATAAAAATATATGATATTGCAGTAAAATATCAGTATTGCAGATTATATAGGATGAAATAATGCGGAGCCACACGCACGGAAAAGGAACCTACACCAAAATACAAGAAAAAAATTTTATATGAACATAGGCCTTCTGAAGCATCGAAGTATCCACCTTGATCTTCCACGCGGGAATTTGCGTTGCTGAACAGCGATTTCCTGACTGCCTGGAAAATTCCAGGCGTCGTACGGACTATCTCCAATCCAGTCCGTATTCGTTGTTGCCAGTCCTGGACGTCACTGACGTCTGTAACATAAACAGTAGGCGTCAGATTTTCCCAGAGGTAAAAATCTAAGGGATTTAAATCAGGGCAACGAGCAGGCCATGCTGTTGGTCCAGCTCGTCCTACCCATTGTTCTGGAAACACTTTGTTCAAGAATGCCCGAATTGCAACAAGAAAGTGTGGTGAAGCACCTGATCATGCATGAACCGTAAATGAATCCTAGCATGCAGATCCACATCTTATAACATTTCTGGGAAGAATGCTGCGTAGGAAGTCGCGGTAAACAGCCCCAGTTGGGCGTGGTGGAAGAAAGTAGGGTTCCAGACGTCTGTCTCCTACAATGCCTGCATGGGAACTCAAGGTGGAAATTTTATATACATGGATCCGTGCATCGTGAATCGAATTTATTTTATATATCACATTCGTCAAGGCTAGTAACATTCAATATGTCCAATTTAGAATTTAAAATTATATATTAGTATTAACAGCAGCGTATTTTACTCATTGCAGTTAATCAATACCAGAAGCTGCAATTACAGTTGTGACGGATGTCGACACCCGAAACATGTAGAGCTGCCTACAGAAATGCAATAAACTGAATAAGTTGCATCTTGTTGGACAGTTATTAAATTCAAGGTGGAAACTTTCATCTTTAATAGTGAAGGGTCAGTAATTCGAAAACCATGTTTCACAGGCCGTATGTAGACATATTTTTCTTATATTGTGGTGTAGATGCACCTTCTGTTGGTTTGGCCATGCGTTTTTAGTTTACCTTGTATGAATGTAAAGAACTGATATTTGTGTATTTATCATTAGTAAGAAATTTAAAAGACATAAAAATATTAATGTCTGTATAAAAATCTTTATCGTTGCACCGTGCACAGCACACAACACACATGCAGCTCTACGACATGCTGCCACATCACCAAATATATATAACGACGTAATTTTACCGAATGCTTTAACATAGATATAAGTTTAGTCAGGTACAGATAAAGTTCCCTGATGATGGTCATCAAAGACCGAAACGTATAACAGCGATATTATTGTGTATTTTAATGTAAATTTATAACTTTTAACCAAGTTAATAAATAGTGCAATTGTTGATGTGTGAACTACGTCTATATAAAATATTTCACTAGAGTTAATTTTTATTTGCGGTTTATGAATTCACACATCTTCAATCCTAATATGGATCTTGTCCTCTATAAAAAAATTAAAACTGTAAATTCAAAATATTTACAGGAAAAGATCCATTTTATAATCGAAGACAAAAATGTAGATGTTTGTATGCAAAAATCGCGAACACAAATTAAATATAATGAAAGCTTGCCCACTAATTGGCATATAATGCTAAGGTTTAGAATAGCCTAGGTGTACCTAACTCATCCATATGCCTTAATGTCATACCTCAGTACCAGACACTTGCATTGTTGCTTCCTTTTGCCGCTATTTATTTCTGTCTCGCCTCAATTAGAATTCCGCCTGTTCTTGGACCCGAACATGCGTGCCATCACGATCGTATTCTCGTATGCTTCGAAAACTTGAATCGTCTTAGCTTGGCTAGAGACCTCCTAACCCTGGCCTGTTTGTTTGCTGGAGTAGACAGTGTCGTGAGAACACAACTTCGTGACGCAAGCGGTAGTCACCACACCTTTCTTGTATGTTGGATTTGGCAGGCACAATCAGATATTTGTCTGACGGTCGCGATGCCAGTGCACAACAGTACAACTGGTGTCCTTTCTTACTTGCATCTACCCTTCGGTACCTTGCTGTACGAGAAAGCGTGTTTTAGAAACAGCTGCACACTGTACATCGGGGACAAGAGGGTAGAAAGTCTGTTAGTAATCGGGAAACCCTGTGATCGTATATCAGTCAGGACATCGGTTATCGCAGCAACGGACTCGGCAACTGGAGAACTGTGTTTCGCTTTCCGGCGTGAAACAACAAATTATCTTCCTCTCCGAAGTGTCCAGACCACCTCTGATTTTCGTTCAGTCCCCTACTGAATAGGTACCGAGGCTATTTCCCTGGAGTAAAGTGGACAGAGCGTGAAGCTGACCACTCAACTCCATCCAGTGCGGAGGTTAAGAATTAATGGAGCTCTACTTCCTCCCCTTGTATGCGTTCTTGCCATGCACAGGAACAACTAACACCATGCAGCAGAGTCCTTCCTGAGAAGCTCACCGGTTCTCAGCTAGTCAAGAAATTCCCCGCATTTTATGGAGCCCGATGGTTCATTACCGCATTCACAAGCTCCCGCCACCGGTCACTATCCTAAACCAGATCAATCCATCCGATGCCTACCCATCCCAGTTTCTGAAGATCCATTTTAACAATTTCCCCCCTCTATGCCTAGTTCTGCAAAGTTGTTTCTTCTCTCGGGTCTTTCCACCAAAACCCTGTATGCCCCTCTCCTGTCTGTCGCACATGCCACATGCCCTGCTCATCTCATTCTTCTTGATTTAATCACCCGAATAATATTTGGTGAAGAGTAAAGACCATAAAGCTCCTCGTGATGTAGTCTTCTCCACTCCCCGGCTATCTCTTCCGTCTAAGGCCCAAATATCGTCCCCACCACTCTATTCTCATAAGCCGTCAACTTACGTGAGAGACCAAGCTTCAGACCCATAAAAAAACAGAAGGAAAATTTACAGTTCTGTATATCTAATATGTCTGGATATCAAAATGGAAGAAGAAGAAGAAAAAATGCACCGAATAATAGCAAGCATTCCATGACTGCAGTCTGTTTTTAGTTTCTTCATGAATTGACTTTCGAATTGGTAGAGTTGTTCCCGAATATTTGAATTCTTCCAAACTTTCAAAGGATTTATATGGACAAGTTACTTTTAACTTCCCTCTCAAGGTTACTGTTGTGAAGTTTTAACATAAACGTAACTGAAGTCGAGAGGTTTAGTGAAGCAGCATTTAGCCCGTTATGATGTCGGCCTTGATTTGAATGGGAATACAATTGCCGACATTAGAGGCGTGCCCAGTGGTGTGTATAGCAAAGGGAGACATCCGTATTCGATTCGGGATTCGAACTTGGATGTTGGCCAGCACTTCTGTAAATGCCGTGTTGTAAACAGCTGTGAATCTCTGACAACCCAACAATTGTTGTTTAATTCATGAGTATACAGTGGACTCCCATCTTAACCAGCTAAACGGGACCAGTTGTTCAGTCGGTTAATGTAAGGAATGTTTCATTCGGAACAACAGTAAATAAGTCAATACCAAGTTAGAGGAAATAATAGAATATCGTCCTGGCATTTGCTGCTTACAACAATAATTTCTCTCATATTGTTTTTTTCACACAATATTCAAAGAATTGTAGTGCAAGATTGTGCAAAATGCGACTTACGTGACGTTTGTTTATGGTTGGTTATTTTTATAAACTTACAGATGAATCGTTAATGTCGTTGTTCGATATAAAATGTTTTTGTACAAATATTCATTGTTTTCTTTAATTAAAATAAGTTAAAATAGGTTAACATGGTGGAAAAATAAGCACTTATTAAATTTTCGTATTTATGTATTTATCTTACTTTATGTCGAGTGCACTACACAATTATAAACCCTCGTCTGGTTTGTGAAACTGCTTGTGACAATATATACGGGGTGTAACAGGAGGAACGGACCAGACTTCGGGAGGGTGTTCCTTATGTTATAATATACCGATATAACCCAAAACACCTATGTCCAAAGTAGAACGGTTACGGAGATAATAGCCAGA